>VOFK01002517.1_pt1 | contig 27141 bp, 36 predicted proteins | sample 5384121 | NCBI WGS metagenome assembly VOFK01 (sample SAMN12384730, study PRJNA508395) | human gut metagenome | isolation source: healthy gut J | host: Homo sapiens | reverse complement strand
CGACGCGCGCCACCGATAAATTATATCTTGTAAATTTCGATGAAAAATTCTATGAATAGCGAACGGCATCCCCTTGAACCTTTCCTGCCCGAAAGCACGCCCGCCTGCTGATGCTGGGCAGCTTTCCGCCCAAAAACGCATCCGCTGGTCGATGGAGTTCTTCTAGTCCCAACCTGCAAAACGACATGTGGCGGATCGTGGGCTACTACGGGGCGACAAGATGCACTTCCTGGAACCGGGCGGACGGCGGTTTCGACCGGGAGCGAATCGAGGCTTTCTGCCGTGAGCGGGGGATTGCGCTCTACGATACGGCCGTGGAGGTCATCCGGCTGAAGGACAACGCTTCGGATAATTTTCTTCAAGTGGTGCGCGAAGTGATCTCGAAACCCTGCTGGCCCGCATTCCGCCTGCCGGGCCGTCGTCACGACGGGACAGAAGGCCACCGACACGCTGCGCGCCATCACGGGCTGCGGCGAACCGGCCGTGGGGGGCGTGCCGATGCCCTTTGCGGGGCGCGACCTGACGCTGTGGCGCATGCCTCCTCGTCGTCGCAGGCTTCCCGCGTCCCGTGGAGTGGAAAGGCGGAGTTTTACCGCAAAGTGTTCTCCGAGAACGGGATTCATCTGACGCTGGCGGAAAGAACCGGCCGGACAGACGAAAAAAATTGGATGTCGGCTTTGCATGTCCGGGCGGTTTACGGCATTCAAAAAGGCCTATCTTTGGTTCTTTGTATAAATTATACAATTTTTTATTTTGGCTTCCGAAGAAAATCGACAAAAAATATGTCGAGACGCCCTTGATGAAGCAATATTACTCCATCAAGGCAGTACATCCCGACGCCATTCTGCTGTTCCGCGTGGGCGACTTCTACGAGACCTTCGGCGACGACGCGATCAAGGCCAGCGGCATTCTGGGCATCACGCTCACGCGCCGCGCCAACGGAGCGGCGACGTACGTCGAACTGGCGGGATTTCCCTACCATGCCATCGACACCTATCTGCCCAAGCTGGTGCGGGCGGGCGAAAGCGCGTGGCCATCTGCAGAGCAGCTGGAGGACCCCAAGCTGGTGAAGGGGACTCGTCAAGCGCGGCGTGATCGAGCTGAGTGACCCCGGGCATCGTGCTGGGCGACAACATCCTGGCCAACAAGGAGAACAACTTCATCGCGTCGGTCTACTTCGGCCGGCAGATCGACGGGCGTGGCTTTTCTGGACATCTCCACGGGCGAGTTCTATGTGGCCGAGGGAGCGGACAGCTATGTCGACAAGCGATCTCGAACCTCCAGCCCAAGGAGGTCGTCTACCAGCGCGGCTACGAGGACCGTTTTTCCGGTTCGTTCGGGTCGAAACTCTACACCTACCGTCTCGACGAGTGGGTCTTTTCGGAGGAGGGTCAACCGCAACTCTGCAAGCAGTTCGGGACCAAATCGCTGAAAGGCTTCGGCGTGGAGCAGTTCACCAGCGGCATTTCGGCCGCCGGGGCCATTCTCTACTACCTCGAATTCACCGAGCACCGCGAGGAACGGGCCACATCGCCTCCATCGCGCGTATCGACCAGGACGACTACGTGTGGGTCGACAAGTTCACGATCCGCAACCTCGAACTCTTTTCGTCGAACGGCGCGCGCGAGAATGCAGTTTCGCCGACGTGATCGACCGTACGCTGACGCCGATGGGCGGCCGTCTGCTGAAACGGTGGATCGCCATGCCGATCAAGGACCCCGCGAATCAACGAAGCGCCTCGATGTGGTGGAACGGCTGATCAAAGACGCCGATCTGGCGGATGTCATCCGCGAGCAGGTGTCGCTGGTGGGCGATCTGGAGCGTATCGCGGGGCGTATCGCCGCCCAGCACGCCCCGCGAACTGGTGCAGCTCAAGAACTCGCTCGGAGCCATCGGACGCTCAAAGGCTGCGCTGGAGTCCACCGACGACGACCGCCTGCATGCGCTGGCAGAGCAGATCGACCCTGGCGGAGGTCCGCGAGCGTATCGCCCGCGAAATCTACCCCGACCCGCAGAACAACCAGATACAGAAGGGGCGGCGTGATCGCCGACGGCGTCGATCCCGAAACTGGACGACCTGCGCCGCATCGCGCTCCACGGCAAGATGACTATCTCGCGCGCATCCAGCAGCGCGAGAGCGAGGCCACGGGCATCCCGTCGCTCAAGATCAGCTACAACAACGTTTTCGGCTACTATATCGAGGTCCGCAACGCCCACAAGGACAAGGTCCCGAGACGTGGATACGCAAGCAGACCCTCGCCAACGCCGAGCGTTACATTACGGGCGAACTGAAAGAGTACGAGGAAAGATTCTCGGCGCCGAGGAGAAGATGCTCATCCTGGAGCAGCGCATCTATGCCGATCATGGCGTTATTTGCGGTTCGCTGGCGCCGATGTTGCGCGACGGCCGCGGTGGCGCGCATCGACTGCCTGCAATCCTTCGCACGCATCGCCTGCGAGCGGCGCTACGTGCGTCCCGTGCTGGACGACGGCAAGCGCATCGACATCCGCCAGGGACGCCACCCCGTCATCGAGACCCTCATGCCCGTGGGGGAGGAGTATATTCCCAACGACGTGTTGCTCGACGATAAGCAGCAGCAGATCATGATGATCACCGGTCCCAACATGTCGGGTAAGTCGGCGTTGCTGCGTCAGACCGCGCTGATCATCCTGATGGCCCAGATGGGTTGTTACGTACCGCGAAGTCGGCCCATATCGGCGTCGTGGACAAGATTTTCACGCGCGTCGGGGCGTCGGACAACATCTCGCAGGGCGAGTCGACCTTCATGGTCGAGATGAATCGGCCAGCATCCTCAACAACATCTCCGACCGCAGTATCGTGCTGCTGGACGAGATCGGGGAACCTCGACTTACGACGGCATTTCGATCGCCTGGGCGATGGTCGAGTAATACCTTCACAACCACCCGGCCCGCGCCAGACGCTTTTCGCCACGCATTACCACGAGCTGAACGAGATGGAGCAGATGTGCCCCCGGGTGAAGAACTACCACGTGAGGTCAAGGAGATCGGCAACCAGATCGTCTTCCTGCGCAAGCTCGAACGCGGCGGCACGGAGCACTCGTTCGGTATCCACGTGGCGCGCATGGCCGGTATGCCGATGTCGGTCGTTTCGAGAGCGGACGAGATTCTGCGTAACCTCGAACTGGTCTACGGCAACAACGAGATCGTGCCGAGCCGCAGTCTGAAGGAGCGGGGACGCAAATCGGCGGCGCAGGCCGTGAAGGGGAGGCAGCCGAAGCGCCGGACCTCAGAACATGCAATTGTCGATGTTCCAGCTGGACGACCCGGTGCTGGTGCAGATCCGCGACCAGATCAAGGGGCTGGACATCAATTCGCTGACACCCATCGAGGCGCTTAATAAACTCAACGAAATCAAAGAAGATAACCGGTATCTGATAAAGCGATACTGGAAGTCGAATATACCAAAGCCCCCGAACCTCTTTTCGAGAAGTCCGGGGCTCGTGTTATTTTTGATTGGTGTTATTCTAATTATACACGCCTTCTTTTTCTCTTATTATGCCTTTCTCATATTTGTTGGCACGCTTACCTGAATAAATTACAAGTTGACTGAATTTGGGCCTTCCAATCTGAATTTGTCCATCTGAAAAAACATATAGATAGGCGTTCTTCATAGTCTTATTCCATACTATTTTGTACCGTTAGAGTCTGTTACTTTTACTTTAACCCTATACTTATTAACGAAAAAGTAATCTGGGCTATTGGATTTGATAGCAACTTCTACATCGGTATATATTTCGCCTTCTATATCAAAAAACAAACTTTACGAATTAATTCCGCATTTTGCATTGGTGATGCTTTTTCAGTTTCATCGTTGGTGCTTTGAGCAAAAGCAAACGAATCAAATGAAAGCGTGATAATTAGAAAAGCAATAAGTTTTTTTCATGGTTTCAGCATTTTAAGGCTACTATTTAGATTCCCTATTTGCTGCTCTGGATCAGCGAACTGATGTTCTGGATCAGCATCGCCACGGCCACCGAGTTGAAGCCGCCTTCGGGAATGATCACGTCGGCGTATTTCTTCGACGGCTCGACGAACTCGTCGTGCATCGGCTTCACGGTCGAGGTGTACTGCGTGATGACCGACTGCATCGTACGTCCGCGCTCGCAGACGTCGCGCAGAATACGCCGCGCCAGCCGGATGTCCGTCGTGTCCACATAAACCTTGATGTCCATCAGTTCGCGCAGCTCGCTTGTTTTCGAAGATCAGGATGCCGTCGACGATGATTACCTTCGAAGGCTTCACGCACACGGTTTCCGCCGTACGGTCGTGGTCGACGAACGAGTAGACCGGGTGTTCGATGGGTACGTTGTCTTTCAGCGCCTTGATGTGGTCGACGAGCATCTCCGTGTCGAAGGCCTGCGGATGGTCGTAGTTGAGCTTCGTGCGTTCCTCGTAGGTGAGCTCCGGAGTGCGCCTTGTAATAGTAGTCGTGGCAGAGCGTCACGACGTCATCACCTACGAAGGCTTCCTGCAACCGCTTGACGAGCGTGGACTTTCCCGAGCCTGTTCCTCCGGCGACTCCGATTACGTTCATAAGATCAGTATTCATTGTGTGTTTCATCGCATCTGATTTCCGGCGTCGTTTGCAAATCCGACCCTCCCCTAAATCCCTCCTCGGAGAGGACTTTATGGCATCCGTCGTCCGGAAGAAAATGGATTTGCGGTGGTTAAGATCATCACCCTCCTGAAGAGGGCAATCCTTTTCTGACTGTCGTTTTGCGTCGATATTTGCGTAATGCGCATTTTTCGCTCGATGAATTCGCGTCGGGGCGGCACTTCGTCACCCATCAGCATCGAGAAGATGCGGTCTGCTTCGGCAGCGTTTTCGATGTTCACCTGGCGCAGGATGCGCGTGTCGGGGTTCATCGTCGTTTCCCACAGCTGGTGGGCGTTCATTTCGCCGAGACCTTTGTAACGCTGCATGTGCGCCCCCTTGCCGAATTCGGCGGAGATCTGTCGCGCTCCTTCTCCGTCCAGCAATAGCGCTCGCGGGTGCCTTTCTTTACGAGGAACAGGGGCGGCGTGGCGATGTAGACGTGGCCGTTTTCGATCAGCTCCTTCATCTTGCGGAAGAAGAACGTAAGCATCAGCGTCGCGATGTGGCTTCCGTCGACATCGGCATCGGTCATGATGATAATCTTGTCGTAGCGGAGTTTCTCCATGTTGAGCGCCTTGCTGTCCTCCTCGGTACCGATCGTCACGCCCAGCGCCGTGAACATGTTCTTGATCTCCTCGTTCTCCCACATGCGGTGTTCCTGGGCCTTTTCGATGTTCAGAATCTTACCGCGCAGCGGCATGATAGCCTGGAAATTCCGGTCGCGGCCCGATTTGGCCGTACCGCCTGCCGAGTCACCCTCGACGAAGAAGATCTCGGCGATCGAACGGTCGCGGCTCGAACAGTCGGCGAGCTTGCCCGGGAGCCCGGCGCCCGAAAGTACAGTCTTGCGCTGCACCATTTCACGGGCGTGGCGCGCCGCATGGCGGGCCGTAGCCGCCAGAATCACCTTCTGCACGATGGCTTTGGCGTCCTTGGGGTTCTCCTCGAGGTAGTGGCCCAGGGCGGAGGACATGGCCTGATCTACGGCGGCCGAGACCTCGTCGTTGCCCAGTTTGGTCTTGGTCTGGCCTTCGAACTGCGGCTCCTGCACCTTCACCGATACGACAGCCGTGAGACCCTCGCGGAAGTCGTCGCCGTTGATGTCGAACTTCAGTTTGGCGAGCATGCCCGAATCCTCGGCGTACTTCTTGAGCGTACGGGTCAGCGCACGGCGGAAGCCCGTCAGGTGCGTACCGCCCTCGATGGTGTTGATGTTATTTACATAGGAGTGTACGTTCTCCGAGAACGAATCGTTGTATTGCATGGCCACCTCCACCGGGACGCCGTTCTTCTCGGTGTCGAGGTAGATGATCTGCTCGACGATCGGCGTGCCGCGCGTGGCGTCGAGGTACTGCACGAACTCCTTGAGGCCCCCTCTTCCGAATAGAAGTGGTCTTCGCGGGTATTGCCCTCCTCGTCGCTGGACGCTTGTCGTAGAGGTTCAGGCGGATGCCCTTGTTCAGGAACGCCAGTTCGCGCAGACGGTTGGCCAGAATCTCGTACTTGTATTCGGTGGTGTGGGTAAAGATCGAGCCGTCGGGCTTGAAGGTGTGATGATCGTACCGCGGTCCGTGCATTCGCCGATGACCTCGACCTGCGAGGTGGGAGCGCCCTTGCTGTACGTCTGGCGGTATATCTTCCGTCGCGGCTGTGGATCTCGGCGATCAGCAGCGTCGAAAGTGCGTTGACGCACGAGACGCCGACGCCGTGCAGGCCTCCCGAGACCTTGTAGCTGCCCTTGTCGAACTTACCGCCCGCATGGAGAACCGTAAGCACGACTTCGAGCGCCGATTTGCCCTCCTTCTCGTGGTAGTCGGTCGGGATGCCGCGGCCGTTGTCGCGTACGGTGATGGAGTTGTCCTCGTTGATCGTCACGTCGATGTCGGTGCAATAGCCCGCCAGCGCCTCGTCGATCGAGTTGTCCACCACCTCGTAGACCAGATGGTGGAGACCCTTCTCGCCGATGTCGCCGATGTACATGGCGGGGCGCTTGCGCACCGCCTCAAGCCCTCGAGAACCTGGATATTCGAAGCGGAATATTCTTCTTCTTGCTTTTTACGTTTTCTAATTCGGTACTCATCTGTCGTCTTTAAAATATCGTACAAATATAAGAAATATATCCCGAATAAACAATAGCCGTCTGGCTTCTGCCAGCCGATTTTTTGCGGTTGCAGGACGTTTCGGAGGCATCCCCTGTTTGTGCCGCAACATTTGCGGATGCGGCAGCGTGGGGTTTACGGTCTGTTATCCGAGTTCGGCCTTGAGGTCTACCTCGCGGATTTTACCCTGCGCGAAGAGTATGGCGCGGGCGGGGTAGTTCTCGATCAGTGCGGTGTTGTGCGTGGACATGACCACGGCACAGCCGCGGCCGGCAATCTCCTGGAAAGAGCCGCATGATGCCTTCGGCCGTCACGGGGTCGAGGTTGCCGGTGGGCTCGTCGGCCAGCAGTACCTGCGGGTCGTTCAGCAGCGCGCGGGCGATCACCAGCCGCTGCTGCTCGCCGCCCGAAAGCTCGAACGGCATTTTGTAGCTTTTCGACCCGAGGTCTACGAGCTTGAGCACCTGGTCGATGCGCTCCCGGATCTGCTCGCGCTTCCAGCCCGTGGCCTTCATCACGTAGTAAAGATTCATAAAGACGTTGCGGTCGGTGAGCAGCTGGTAGTCCTGGAAGACGATGCCGATTCGGCGGCGCAGGTAGGGGATGTCGCGGCGCCTGGTCTGCGCAGGTCGTAGCCTGCCACGCGTCCTTCGCCGGAGAGAAGCTGCACCTCGGCGTAGAGGGTTTTGAGCAGGGTGCTCTTGCCGCTGCCGACGCGTCCGATCAGGTAAACGAATTCGCCCGGAGCCACACACAGGTTCACATCCGACAGCACCATCTCTCCCCCGGCGCATCAGCTTCTCGGCCGAGGTGCTGCCGAACGGGTTGTCCGCATGGTAGATGGCTGCGTTTTTCAGCCTTACGACATATTTTTCGCTCATAGGTTCTGGTCGCTGGAATTATTTTCCAAAGATAGTCAAAATATCCGTACGGGGATGTCGGCACGGCGAAAAAAACCGCCAAAACTGCTTCTGAAGGGATATTTTGATCCTTCTCGACCGGAAATATACAACAAAAAGCCCTTTGGGTTGCGCAAAAACAACCGTATAATTTGCATTTCCGCCCGAGGGTGCTTAAATTTGCACGATAGGCCGTGACGCCTCGGTCTGTTGGTAAGCAAAAAATCTGTGAATGAAAGAAAATGAGATCCTGCGGGAGATTATGCGGGATGCCAAAATCGGTTGGTGGCAAGCCGACCGTAACCGCCGCGTGTTCCATATTTCGGAAGGGCTCCGCGACCTGCTGGGGGTCGCTTCGTGCGAAGTGACCTACGAAGAGTTCGGGAAGATGATAACTCCGGCCTACCGGGAATACGCCCTCGCCTCGATCGGGGTGCGGGGCGGCGCCGAACGCCTCTATCCGCTGCAAGGGGCGGAGGGAGAGATATGGTGCTACTGGAAACTGTTGCGCGAAGAGGTCGCCGACGACGGGGGAATGCTGCTGACGGGCTATTTCCGGGTGGTCGACCCGCCGTCCGAAGTGGTGAATTCGCAGGAAAAAGCAACGCATCAATGACCTGCTGTTCCGGCTGAACAGCATTTCGCAGACGCTGCTTTCGCTGCTCAAGGTCGACGACCTGGATGCCGTGGTGAACAAAAATCCTGGCCGACGTGCTGACCATGTTCGATGGCGGCAGGGCCTATATCATCGAATCCGACCCCGAACACCGCTTATATAATTGCACCTACGAAGTCACGGCCGAGAACGTCACCGGGGAGCAGGAGCTGGTAAGCGGTATTTCGATGGACGAGGTGCCCTGGTGGACGCAGCGCATCGCCAACGGCCAGCCCGTAATCATCTCTTCGCTCGACGAATTGCCCGACGAGGCTTTCCGCGAGCGCGAGGTGCTGGCCATGCAGGACATCAAGTCGCTGATCGCCGTGCCGCTCCTCTCGCGCGACAAGGTGTGGGGATATGCCGGCATCGACATCGTGAACCGGCCCCGGAGATGGACGGGCGAGGATTTCCAGTGGTTTTCGTCGCTGATCAATATCATCAGCCTCTGTATCGAATTGCAGCGCTCCGAGCGCGAGGCGCAGTCCGAACGCAAGTACCTCCAGAGCCTCTACCACCACATGCCCCTGGGGTATGCCCAGCTGCGGGTCATCCGTGACGAGCAGGGGAAACCCGTCGACCTGCTGGTGCTGGATACCAACTACACCGCCGACAAGATCATGGGTACCAAGCGCGAAACCTATATCGGCAGGCGTATTTCCGAACTGGGGCTGGATATGGAGCAATATCTGAAAACTTTTACGGAGGTGCTCCGCAGCGACGGATTCATCGAACGCGACTCCTTTTACGAGATCTCTAAACGCTGGATACACTCCATCCTCTATACGACCCGGCCCGACGAGGTGATCAGCCTCTTTTCCGATACTACCGAAATGCGCAATGCCCACGAGGCGCTGTTCAACAGCGAAAAAATGCTGCGCAATATTTTCGACAACGTCCAGGTCGGGGTGGAACTTTATGACAAAGAGGGCTATCTGGTCGACATCAACGCCAAAGACCTCGACATCTTCGGCATCGAGGCGAAGGGAGGATGTGCTGGGGGTCAATTTCTTCGAGAACCCGATCGTGCCCGGGGAGATCGCCCGCAACGTGCGCAACGGGCTGGAGCAGAGTTTCAGGCTCGATTACCCCTTCGACCGGCTGGGCGGCTACTATCCCTCCCGCAAAAAGGGCAGCGTGCAGATATATACGAAGGTGACCATGCTGTACAGGCATGTCCGGCGAGCTGGTCAATTTCCTGGTGCTCAATATCGCCCACAATACCGAGATCAACGAAGCCCACAACCGGCTGGAGGGAGTTCGAAAGCTCCTTCTCGCTGGTGAGCCGCTTCGGCAAGGTGGGGTATGCCCGCTTCGACCTGGTGACCCGCGACGGGTATGCCGTGCCGCAATGGTACCACAACCTGGGCGAGGAGAGCGACACCCCCATGACGCAGGTGATCGGCATCTACAACCACGTCAACCCCGGAAGACCGCGAGGCTGTATTCCGGGAGATCGGGCGGGTCAAGGCCAACGAGTCGAACGGCTTCACGCTCGACCTGCGGGTCGGGCTCCGCGACGGCAAGAACGGGTGGACGCGCGTCAACGTGGTGCGCAACCCGCTGAATACCGACCCCTCGAAGATCGAGATGGTATGCGTCAATTTCGATGTCACGGAACTCAAGCAGACGGAGAAGAGCCTGATCGAAGCCAAGAATAAGGCCGAGGTCAGCGACCGCCTGAAATCGGCCTTCCTGGCCAATATGAGCCACGAGATACGTACGCCGCTCAATGCCATCGTGGGGTTCTCGAACCTGCTGGCCGAAACCGACGAAATCGGCGAGCGCCGCGAGTACATGCAGGTCGTCGAGGAGAACAACGACCTGCTGCTCACGCTGATATCCGACATTCTCGACCTTTCGAAGATCGAGGCCGGAACGTTCGAGTTCAACTACGGACCGGTCGATGTGAACCAGATGTGCGAGGAGGCGGTGCGTTCGCTGAGCCTCAAAGTGCAGGACAGGCCCGTCGAATTGCTTTTTCGGCGACCATGAGGCGCAATGCTGCATCGTCGGAGACAAGAACCGGCTGTTGCAGGTCATCACCAATTTTATCAACAATGCGGTGAAATTCACCGAGCAAGGCTCCATCACGCTGGGCTACCGCCGGGAGGTCGGGGACTTGCTGTTCTACGTCGAGGATACGGGAAAAGGCATCTCCGAAGAGCATCTGCGCACTGTTTTCGACCGTTTCGTCAAACTCAACAGCTTTGCGCAGGGCACCGGGCTGGGGCTTTCGATCTCGAAGAGCATCGTCGAGCAGATGGGCGGGCATATCGGCGTCGAGTCGGAGGAAGGCCGGGGCTCCCGTTTCTGGTTCACCATACCTGCCGTGGCATGCAATGCCAGGGCCGGACGACGAACCGTCCGTTGGGCTGAGGCTCCGCATCCCGTGTCCTGTCAGGACGGGAAACTCCCGTTGCTGCTCGTGGCCGAGGATACCGACAGCAATTTCCTGCTGGTGTCGCTGATGTTCCGCAAGGAGTTCGACATCGTGCGGGCCGTCAATGGCGAGGAGGCGGTGCGGATATGCCGGGAATGAACCCTGCGGCCATCCTGATGGACATCAAGATGCCCGTGATGGACGGGCTCGAGGCTACGCGGCGGATCCGCGCGTTCGATCCCGTCGTGCCGATCGTCGCGGTCACGGCATTCGCCTACGACCGTGACCGGCAGAAAGCCCTCGCTGCCGGAGCCAACGAATATGTCGCCAAGCCGCTGAGCGGGGAGCATATCCGCCGCGTATTGGGGACTTTGCTGGCGGGGGATAACCGCGCCGCGCGCGTTACGGGCTTCGCCGATAGAACGTGTCCGCCGTTTTCCGGGGGATCGCCCGCCGCGAAACTACGGCGGCGCTGTGGCAGCCCGGCAGGGAAAACCTGTGCCGGGCAGGGTTACCGCGGTGGCCGCGTCCGTTCCTGCCCTGTTTCCGGAAAATCTGCCGATCTCCCCGATGTATTTCCTGCCCGAGGAGCGGTATTTGGAAAAAAAGTATTATTTTTGCACTGTTTCCATGAGGCTTTGCCCCGCGAAATTCTGGGGGTGCCCGGTTTTGACAGCAGGCAGAGTTTGATTGTAAGCACGCCGAGCGCTGTGTGGCGGCTCGTTAATCCCGACACTCAAGATTCAAATGGCAATAATAGCTATGCACTCGCTGCATAATTTTCAAGGAAAATTAGCTTAATCGCCGGGCCCAAGGCGGCTTGGCGACGAGTATCCCGGGGAGTGGTTCCGCCCTTTAACCGCTTTCCATATGGGGTATCATCAATTCAGGGATAGTGCGCCGGAGGGTTCCGGCCTGTGCGCGAAAATCAAGGACTGGGCCTTGTGTTCGGTAGCTGCCTGCCAGGCACGGGGAGAAGGATCAAATGGCGGCTAAGCGTGTAGAAAGCTTTCGGGTTCCCTGTTTGGACGCGGGTTCGACTCCCGCCACCTCCACGAAAAAACGCATCGCTTATAAAGAAAAGCGGATGCGTTTTCTGCGAATTATATCCTTTATTGCTTGCAGAACGGATGTGCGGAGGGAGCGGAAGATCTTACCTTCGGCGGACGCCCACAGCGAGCGACTCAAAACGGGTTTCGGTGATGAATGCCCTGCCGAGTTGCAGCACTTGGTGGCGATGGCGGAATGCCGGTCTGGCACGGCGGCGACGTTGCCCGAGCGGTCGGCGAGGTAGGCTATGCCGCCGCTCGACGGTCACCGGGCAGGCCGTAGTCGTAGCAAATCGAAGCCCGGTCGGGGGTGATCCACAGCCGGCGGAAGGCGTCCGGGCCCGTCGATGGCCAGCAGTTCGCCGTCCATGGTTTTTCGACGTAGAAGCGTTTGCCGTCGGCGCTCATGCCCGATGCTTCGCGGGCCTTGTAGTCGGTGCAGCGCCATACGACGCTTCCCGAGGCGAGGTCGAGACAGGTGACGGCGCGGTCGGGCGCGTCGATGAACACGCGTCCTCCGGCGATCCGGGGAACGATGTTGCCCGGGGACAGAGGCTTTTCGAGCCGTTGGTCCACTTCCAGCCGAGTTTTCCCGTCGCGGCGTCGAGGCAGTGAAGATGCCCGTTCCAGGCTCCGAATACCAGTTTCCGTCCGCCAGCGCGGGCTGCCCCTGCGACTGGCCGCGGCCGTAGTCGTAACGCCACAGAATCCGCCCGTCGCGCACCGCTTTTGCGGCCATCGTGCCGTTGCCCAGCCCGATGTAGAGCGCCGCGCCGCTGCCGCGGCCGTCGACGAGTCCCTGCCCGACGATCGGTGTCGGGGTGTCGATGTGCCACCGTTCGCGGCCCGTGCGGGCGTCGTAGGCGCGCAGTCCGTCGGTGGTCGTGCCGGCGATGACCAGCCCTTCGGCCACGAGGGGCGTGGTGTGTAGAGCCCGCCGGGAAACGCGACGCCACACCTCGCGGTTGCGGCGGGTGTCGCAGGCCCGCAGCACGCCCTGCGTCGTGCCGTAATACACCAGGTCCCTGTAAAGGCCGGCCCGGTGTAGATTGTGGCGCTGTCCTGCAACACAAGCTGCGCATGCGCCTTGTAGTCGGGAACCGGGGGCGTCGGGTCGGAGGCGAGGGCCAGCGTTTGCGGGTCGTCCCCTGCATGCGGATCGTGAAGCGGGTGCGCGGCTCCGCGCCCAGCGTCTTTTCGCGCACGCGGACCGAGTCGCCCCAGAAGTCGAGCAGCGTGTAGCCCGCGTCGGAATCGCTCTTGCCCCGCAGGGCGCGTCCCTGAATGCCCGCTATGGAGTCGAAGTTGAACAGCGAGGGCGCGCGGTGGTGTGGCCGAACAGCGTGAGCGGGATGCCCAGCCGCCGGAGCGTCGCCGTCACCTCCGTGCGGTTCGTGAGGTCGTTGTTCAGCGGATAGTGGCAGAGGCTCACGATGCGCTGGCCGGGCCGAGCCTTGGCGGCCTCCGCGGCCAGCCACGCGAGGTCTCGGTGCGCACCGCCCCATGGCCATCTTCATAAAAGGTCCCGAAGCGTAGCCCAGAAAGAGGTAGTCCCCGGCCCGGAAGGCGGTGCGCCCGTCGTGGCCGAAGATCCGGGCGAAGGCCGTGCAGGCGCTTTCGGACCACGTGGTCTTCGTGGTTGCCCGGCACGGCGTGCCACGGTTTTTCGAGCCGAGAGATCAGCCCGTGGACGTATTCCAGTTCGGCGTCGCTGCCCAGGTTGGTGAGGTCGCCGCCGAAGATCACGATGTCGCACGGCGAGGCGTTGATTTCGTCCACCGCGACGCGGAACAAGCGAATCCTGCACGTTGCCGGGCGTCACGTGGATGTCGGTCAGGAAGGCGACGCGGAGCGTGTCGCAGGGAGCTGGGGCCGGAATGCCGACGACGCCCACAGCGCGCCGAAGCACAGCAGGATTTTGGAGTATTTCATTGGGCTTGCGCAGCCGTTGGCAGCGTACGAAATTCGGCGGAAAAAGCTATCGACAGCGTTGCAAAAACAGGGAGGGCCGGATTCCTGGATTTCCGGCGGCATCCTGACCGACGGTTCTACGCCCGGCCGCATGGGGCGAATTTTCTCCCGGCGAGGACCGGCGACAGGCGAACAGACGACAAACTACCATGATACATACTTCTATTATGAAAACCATTCTTCTTCTGGGTTCCGGCGAGAACTGGGCAGGAGTTCGCGATTGCGGCACAGCGGCTGGGACAGACCGTCGTGCGTGCGACAAGTATGCGCAGGCGGGCCCCGCGATGCAGGTGGCCGACGCCGCGGGTTTCGACATGCTCGACGGCGATGCGCTGGCCGCTGCGGTCGCAAAACACCGCCCCGACGTCATCGTCCCGAGATCGAGGCCATCCGCACCGAACGGCTCTACGACTTCGAACGCGAGCGGGCATCCAGGTCGTACCGAGCGCCCGGGCCGTGAATTTCACGATGAACCGCAAGGCCATCCGCGACCTCGCCGCGAAGGAGCTGGGGCTGAAGACGGCGCGGTATTTCTACGCCGCATCGCTCGGCGAACTGGAGGAGGCTGCCGCGAAAATCGGCTTCCCCTGCGTGGTCAAGCCGCTGATGTCCTCCTTCGGGCAAGGGGCAGTCGCTGGTCAAGGGTCCCGACGGGCTGGAGAGGGCCTGGCACTACGGCTGCGAAGGGTCGCGCGGCGACATCCGCGAACTGATCATCGAGGAGTTCATCCGCTTCGACAGCGAAATCACGCTGCTGACCGTCACGCAGAAGGATGGCCCGACGCTCTTTCTGCCCGCCGATCGGCCATGTGCAGAAGGGCGGCGACTACCGCGAGAGTTTCCAGTCTCCCTACGTGGCACCCGAACACCTCGCCGAGGCGCAGCGCATGGCGGCCGCCGTCACCGAAGCCCTGACCGGTGCCGGGCTGTGGGGCGTGGAATTCTTCCTGAGCCACGAAAACGGGGTTTATTTCTCCGAACTTTCGCCGCGCCCGCACGATACGGGCATGGTGACGCTGGCCGGGACGCAGAACCTCAATGAGTTCGAACTGCACCTGCGCGCCGTGCTGGGGCTGCCGATCCCCGCGGTGACTTTCGAACGCCTGGGCGCCACGGCCGTGGTGCTCGCCCCTGGCAAGCCCCGTGGCGCCGCGTTACGAGGGGATCGACCGGGCGCTGGCCTCCGATCCCCGTACCGACGTGCGGATCTTCGGCAAACCTTCGGCGCGCGTCAACCGCCGCATGGGCGTCGTCGTGGGCTATGCGCCGCTGGGCGACGACCTCGATGCCCTACGCGGCCGGGTGAGGCCGCGGCCGCCGAAAAGTCAAAGTCCCCGAATCGAACCTTCAAAAACCTGTTTCGATATGGCACAATATGCAATTATTTCGACCGAGAAAGGCGACATGAAAGCCGAGCTGTATGCGGAGGAGACCCCCGGAACGGTGGCGAACTTCGTCGAGCTGGCCAACCACAATTTCTACGACGGGCTGACCTTCCACCGGGTGATCCCGGGCTTCGTCATCCAGGGCGGCTGCCCGCGGGGCGACGGCACGGGCGGCCCCGGGTACAAGATCAAATGTGAGACCTCGGCGCCGCGTCAGTACCACGACCGGGGCGTGCTCTCGATGGCCCATGCCGGAAAGGACACGGGCGGCTCGCAATTTTTTATCTGCTGCGCCCGCGAGTCGACGCAGCATCTCGACGGCCGCCACACCTGCTTCGGCCGGGTGGTCGAGGGGCTGGACGTCATCGACGACATCCGTCCCGGCGATCTGATCCTCTCGATCCGCATCGTGGAGGAGTAGGCATACCGCCCGCGTGTACATGAACAAAGCCCTCACCTGTGCGGAGGGCTTTGTCCTTGCCCCATTTTTTTCACCATTTCGAACTGCCGCCCCGTCACGGCGATGTTCGCCGCCTCCAGGAACGCCGTTACCGATTCGCAACCGGCCTCGGTGTTAATGGCGCTTTCTTGACCGAATCCGCCTTGTTGAGCCGGAGTGCTTCCCGCAGCAGCGAGGTGGCGATCCCCCGTCGCCTGTACCGCTTGTCGACAGCGATCAGGGCAATGTCGCCCGAGGCGGGTTCGAAGATGCAGTATCCCGCCTGTGTCCCCTCTGCGCGGGCGCTCAGCCCGGCGAAGTCCCCCGCAGCCCGCCTTATGGCCTCGGGGCTGTTCTGCCAGGAGGGCATGAAATCCCAGAACTGCGGGTCGGGGGGCGAACCGTCCCACATCGACGGGCGTTACCGTACAGGCAATGTCCGGGATTTTCGCGCCGAGGTGCACGTGCGCGCCCTGTTGTATGGAATAATTGAATTCACGCGCCGTTTCGAACCCGAGCTTCCGGTAGACCGATACCGCCTTTGTGTTGTGTTGCAGGACTTCCAGCAGGTATTGCCGGATTCCGGCCTCCCGCAAGTAGGGAATGGAGTGTTCGAAGACCTTTGCGGCGAGCCCCTGCCCGCGATAGGCTTCGAGGGTTCCCGTGCCGGTGTCGTAGGCCGTCGGCAGACCGTTCGAAATTCCCCGTCCCGTTCAGGGTGAACGCGGCGATCCGCTCCCCGTCGAACGCGGCGAACGACAGGCGGGGATCGAAACCGCGCCTTCGCAGCATGCGCCGGAGCTGCGTTTCGTCCAGTTGGACTTCGTAATCGGCGAATGCCTGGCCGAATGCCTCGAACAGCGTGCCGAAACATGTATTTTCCAGTGATTTTATCTCCATATGCGTCTGTTTCGGGTTTCGGGGGACAGGGCTCCGTCCCCTCTTTTCTAGAGTCGTCGGTTGCAGCTTCTTCCCGCTGCGGGATCGCGCTTTACGCCGGGCACCGCCCCCTCTTCGCCGGAAAGCGAACTGAAAAAAACTCCCCTCGGGAACCGATGTCCGCGAGGGGCGCCTTTTCCGTATTGCCGGGAGTTATTTCCCGAACTTGGCGATGATTTGTCCGTAGCTTTTTTCAGCAATTCCTCGGGGCAGCAGAGCGTGATGCGGATGTAGCCGTTGCCTTCCGAGCCGAAGATGCCGCCCGGGGTCAGGAACACGTCGCATTTGTCCATCACCTCGTCCGAGAATGCGAAGCTGTCGCCCTCGTACCCCTCGGGCAGCTCGGCCCATACGAACAGGCCCGCCTGTCGCTTGCGGTATTTGCATCCCAGCGCGTCGAGCAGCGCATAAGCCTGCTTCTCGCGGCCGTAGTAGATGTCGTTCAGCTCCTTGAACCACTCCTCGCCCAAAGCCAGCGCCGTGTCGGCCGCCGCCTGAATGGGTAGAACATACCCGAGTCCATGTTCGACTTGAACGTCAGGATCGAGTCGATCCACTCCTTCTTGCCCACGACGACGCCCACGCGCCAGCCGGCCATCGAGTGGCCTTTCGACAGCGAGTTCATCTCCAGCGCCACGTCCTTCGCGCCCTCGGCCTCCATGATCGAGATCGGGTGTTCGGCGTTGCGGATGAAACTGTACGGGTTGTCGTGCACGATCAGGATGTTGTGCCGGGCGCCGAAATCCACGATTTTCTGGAACAGCTCCATCGTCGGGGTCTGGCCCGTCGGCATGTTGGGGTAGTTGACCAGCATCATCTTCACGCCGTCCAGCCCGGCCTTTTCGATGGCGTCGAAAGTCGGGGTAGAAGTTGGTCTGCTTGTTCAGCGCATAGGGGAGCATTTCGCCGCCCGCCAGACGCACGGCCGCCGAGTAGGTGGGGTAGCCGGGATTGGGACGAGAACTTTGTCGCCCTTATTGAGGAACGTCATGCATATGTGCATGATGCCCTCCTTCGAGCCGATCAGGGGCAGTACTTCGTTGTTGTAGTCCAGTTCCGTGCGGTACCATTTCTTGTACCAGTCGGCAAAAGCCTTGCGCAGGATGGGTTCTCCCTTGTAAGACATGTATTTGTGTACGTCGGGGCGCTGTGCCTCCTTTGCGAGGCGGTTGATGACGGACTGATGGGGCGGCAGGTCGGGGCTGCCCATAGCCAGTTTTACGATCTGACGGCCCGTTGCCGCTTCGATTTCGGCGATCTCGCGCAGACGGCGCGAAAAATAGTACTCTCCGATGCCGTCCAACCGATGGGAACGGGCGATGTTGACTGCTTTTGCCATAGTATAAGGGTGTTTGGATTTTTGCCAGCAGCAAAGATAGGTATTCCGATTAAAAATTTAAAAGCCATCGTTGAATTTTATCTGCCATCCGACTCTCTCCGCCGCTTCATTTCTCGCCCCCAAACTGCTTTTGAGCGACATGCGGGACGGGTAACAGTTCGTAACATTTTTTACGAACCGCCCGTTTACAGCGAGAAGAGGATGAATATCTGCGCCGTCAGCACGCGCAGGAACATCACTACGGGATAGACCGTCGAATAACCCACGGCCGGCATGTCGTTGCCCGCCGTCGCATTGGCGTAGGCCAGCGCCGGGGGATCGGTCGTCGATCCGGCGATAAGTCCCATCAGCGTGTAGTAGTTCATTTTGAGCCACAGCCGCGCCACCAGCGCGACGATTATCAGCGGCAGGACGGTGATGGCGACGCCGTATCCGATCCAGCGGTAACCGCCGTCGACGATGGCGTCGATGAACCGTCGCCCGCGCCGATGCCCACCCCCGCGAGGAACAGCGCGATGCCGATTTCGCGCAGCATCAGGTTGGCGCTCATCGTAGTGTAGGTGACCAGGTGGAAATGCGTGCCGAAGCGTCCGATCAGGATGGCCACGATCAGCGGGCCTCCTGCCAGTCCGAGCTTCACGGGCTGGGGTACGTTGAGCAGCGGAATCGACCCCAGCAGCACACCTAAAGCGATACCTACGAAGATCGTCACCAAATTAGGCTGGTTCAGCTTCTTGAGCGAGTTGCCCAATACGTCGGCCACCTGCGCCACGGCTTTCGCGGGCCCTACGACCATCACACGGTCGCCGACCTGCAGTTCCAAGCCCTGATAGGGGATCAGATCGACGCCCGCGCGGTTGACGCGCGTGATGGTGATGCCGTATTTCGTGCGCAGGCGCAGGTCGGAGAATTTCTTGCCGTTGAGCGACGATTTCGTAATCAGGATGCGGCGCGACACCAGCTCGGCATTGGGCGTATTGTTGCCCCACTGCTCGTCGGTCATCTCCACGCGGCGGCCGAAGAAGGCCACGATCGCCTCGATGTCCTCGGCCTGCGAGATCAGCCACAGCCGGTCGCCGATATGTATCACGCCTCCGCATCGGCCATCGAGATCGTTCCGTCGGGACGCAGGATGCGCGATATGACGAACTGACGGTTGATCAGGTCGCGGACATAGGCCACCGTGCGGCCGTCGAGCGTCTTGTTGGTGAATTCGCGAAACCTTGTCGGCGAGCTTGTGTTCACGGCTCAGCGCCGCCAGCCCCTCGTCCTCCTTTTCGAACTTCACGCGCAGGGCGTAGCGGATGAAGATCATCGTGAATATGATGCCCACGACGCCAGCGGATAGCCACGGCGTAGTCCCAGCGCGATCGTGGGGTCTTCGATTCCCAACGCATCGGTGTAAGCCTGCTGCGCGGCACCCAGTCCGGGGGTGTTGGTCACTGCGCCCGAAAGGATGCCGACCATCGTCGGAATCGGCGTGCCCGTCGCCAGATGAACGACATAGGCCGTCGCCACGCCCAGCAATACGATCGCTACGGCACATCCATGACCAGGCGTCATGCCGCCGTGCTTGAACGATGCGAAAAATCCCGGTCCGACTTGCAGACCGATCGAGAAGACGAACAGAATCAGCCCGAATTCCTGCACGAAGTGCTTCTGACCTCGCCGTCCACCGTCATTCCGAAATGACTCAGGACGATACCTACGAACAGAATCCATGTGATTCCGAGCGAGATGCCGCCGATTTTGACTTTTCCGAGCAAAATGCCGATGGTGATGACCAATGCGAAGGTCAGCACGGCATGGGCGATGCCGCTGCCGAAGAACAAGGTGTGTAACCACTCCATATTAACCTACTTTAATTGCGAATTTGCCAGCAATTGTGCAAAAAGTAGTATTTCTATTATAGAATTTAAAAAACTTTGATGCGACTTTTTATGGAGCCCGATATATGCCCGTCCGTGCCGCAGGCTTACCGCGTTAATACAGATACCGCTCCATGAGCGGCATCAGCAGCGCCGTAGCCAGTCCCATCAGGGCCATCGCCAGTCCGCTCAGGGCTCCTTCGACGGCCCCATCTCGATGGCGCGCGCCGATACCCGCGGCGTGCCAGCGCAAAACCCCTTGCGCTTGGCATCCCGCAGCGGCGCAGGATCCACTCGCCGAAGATACTGCCGAAAATACCCACGCAGAACACCACGACCGACGTGACGGGGACGATGCCGCCCAGCGGCCCCGAAACCGACACGGCGATGGGCACGGTAACCGACTTGGGGGCTATCGAGTTGAGTATCTCGCGCCCGGCGCCAAACGCCATGGCGATATATACGACGCTCAGCACGCCCGCCACGCAACCCGCAAGGGTGGCGATGCCGACCGGGAGCAGCTTCCGCGCAGTTGTTCGACCTTTCGTAGAGCAGGTAGCCGAGTGCGACCACCGACATGCCCAGCGCGAAGTCGAGGATGCCCGTGGCTTCCTGGTAACGGGTATATCCGATGTCCGCCGCACGGAGGAATACGATGACGGCGACGAACGTGAGCAGCACGGGATGCAGCAGCGGCATCCGGATGCGGCGGTAGACCGCCGTCCCGAGGCAGTAAAGCCCCACGGTGAGCGTCAGCAGGAAGAGGTCGGTGGAGAGGAATGCCTTGTCAATCATTGTCCGGGGTGTTTGCGGCGGTTTCACGAAGGTGCCGGATGCGGCGTAGGCGCGAGCGGCGGTTCAGGCTCTGGAACGTCTGCCCCGTCACCAGCAGGACGATGATCGTCGAGGCGATGCCCGAGATTACGATCGCCCACAGGTTGTCGAGATCACGCGGTAGGAGTCCATCAGCCCTACGCCGTAGGGGACGAAGAAGAGTGCCATGGCCCCCAGCAGGAACCGGGCTGCCGGGACGTACCGTTTCGGCTTTTGACCCAATGCAGGCAAAGGCTGCGAAGAGCAGGATCATGCCGATGATGTTACCTGAAACATAACCTCCGGTAAGGATGCTCAATGCATTGCCGATCAGCCAGAAAAGAAGGATGTAAAAAAGTCCGGGCATTGTGTGTTTGGCGCGGGCCCCTTGAACGTTCCGGGGCAGATAGCATTTCCGGCCGGAAGTTGTTGCGCCCGCCTGTGATTTTTATGCATGCGGCGTGTCTTTTTCAACGGGCACTGCGTACTGGCGCACGACGCGCATCCCCCGCGGCGCCTGCCTCTGAAGAAGCACCACGCGCATCCGCCGCACCACCGTCGACGGCTGCGACCACGATGCCGATGCCAATGGCCCAGACCGCCAGTATGGCTCCGATGTACCCCATGTCCAGAGCCACATGAAAAGGCGGTACGACCGCCCATGCTACGACCCACGCCAGCACCGTGTTGTAGACCACGGCTGCCGTGGCCCATTTCCACCCGGCCTCGGCGCCGATGGCGGCGATGGTCGCAATGCAGGAAGTAGAGGAGGATGAATACCAGGAAAGCCAGTGCCGATGCCTGCGTGAAGTCGCCGCTTGCCAGCAGCTTGCGGGAGAGGTTCACGGTTTCCTCGTCTTCGCCGGCCGGCTCCGTGACCTTGCCCGCCTGCGTGTCCGTGCCGACCTGTGCGTCAGTGTTTTCCGCAATGCGGATCGCCGTCTGTCCGTCCGCCCCGCCGATAATGGCGATGCTGCCTTCCGGCAGGTTCCCGATCTCGATCTTTTCGCCCGATCCCGTGACGATCTCCGTCGTGCCGGCACCGGGGGCGCTTGCCGCCTCCCCGCCGTCGGGATAGAGCACGCCGAGCGTGCTGACGACGATCTCCTTGGCCGGGACACCCGACAGCAGTGCCACGCCCGCCTTCCAGTTCAGCCCCAGCGGACTGAAAATCGGCGCACAGCTTTGCCCCAGACGCCCGAGGTAGGAGTTCTCGTAGTGGGCCGTCGTGCCGCCCTCTTCGCTGCGGGGGTAATAGCTCAGGAACCATACGACCATCGAAGCGATCAGGATCATGCCGCCCATTTTCTTCAGGTACTGCGCACACTTGTCCCACATGTGGCTGAGCGTGGTTTTCCATGTCGGCAGGCGGTAGGGCGGCAGTTCCATGACGAAGGGCGTTTCGTCCACCGGGAACATGAAGCGCCGCATCAGCCGTGCCGTGACGACGGCCAGCACGACTCCCAGCACATAGAGCCTCCGATCATTACTAGACTGGCGTCGGCGGCGAAGAACGTGCCCGCCAGCAGCAGGTAGATCGGAATTCGCGCGCTGCATGACATGAACGGCGTAATGAGTATGGTCATCAGCCGGCTGCTGCGGCTTTCGATGGTCCGGCAGGCCATGATCGCGGGGACGTTGCAGCCGAAGCCCATGATCAGCGGGATGAACGATTTGCCGTGCACTCCGATGCGGTGCATCACGCGGTCCATGATGAACGCGGCGCGCGCCAGGTAGCCCGAGTCCTCCATGAACGAGATGAACAGGTAGAGGATCATGATGTTGGGCAGGAAGACGATGACTGCCCCCACGCCGCCGATGACGCCGTCGACCAGAAGTCGCGGAGCGGCCCCGCGGGCAGCAGCGCGTCCACCGCCGCCGCCGATCCATCCCACCAGCGCGTCGATCCACTCCTGCGGGTAGGCGCCGAGGCTGAATGTGCACCAGAACATCAGCCACATCAGGAAAAAGAAGATCGGGAAGCCCCACAGCTTGTGCGTCACGAAGGTGTCGATCAGCTCCGTGGCCGTCGCCTCCTCGCGTTGTCCCCGGGGTGTAGGTCTCCTTGAGCGCACCCTGAATGAATCCGTATTTCTGGTTGGCGAAGGCCGTCTCGACATCCTCGCCCAGGGCTTCGGCAATGCGTTTGGCCTCGCGGTCGCGGATCTCCGCCCACTCGGGGTAGCGGCTGCTGCCGCGCAGCTGTTCCTCGACCTGCCTGTCGCCTTCGAGCATCTTCATGGCGTAGTAGCGCGGCGGGAAGGCCTTGGGCAGTTCGCCGCGGTAGTCGCTCATGTCGTCCTTGAGCCGCCGGAGCCCCTCTTCGATGACGGGGCCCATGTTTATGTGGATGTGGCGTACGCGCTCGTCCTGGTTCTCGTACACGGCGATCACGGTGTCCAACAGCGCTTCGATGCCTTTGCCGTTGCGTGCCTCGACGGGTACCATCGGTACGCCGAGCATCCGTCCCAGGTTGTCGTAATCGAGCTCCGAACCGCGTGAATCGAGCTCGTCATACATATTGAGAGCCACCACCATGCGCGGGTTTATGTCGATCAGCTCGGTCGTCAGGTAGAGGTTGCGTTCGAGGTTCGACGCCACGACCGAGTTGATGATGACGTCGGGCGTCTTTTCGGCGATATGACTGCGGACGTAACGCTCCTCGGGGGTATAGGCCGAAAGGGCGTAGGTGCCCGGCAGGTCGGTCACCTCGAAGCGGTAGCCGCGGTAGTAGCGGTGGCCGCTCTTGGCGCCGACGGTCACGCCGCTGTAATTGCCCACGTGTTCATGGCCGCCCGATATGGCGTTGAAAAGCGAGGTCTTGCCGCTGTTGGGGTTGCCCACCAGCGCGACGGCGATGGTGCGGCTGTGGCGCGAGATGACCTCGTCGGCCGTGGCGCAGTCGTCGTCCGCGCCCGGCATACCGGCGGCGGGGTATTCGGGGCTTGTTCCGGCGTTCCGCAGCCGCATTGCCCGTGGCGGTGCCCGGGATGATGGCGGTGGTGGTGATGTCCTCCGGCAAGATATTCGTTCACTTCGCTGTCGGAGAGTACGACGACCATGTCGGCCTCGGTACGGCGCAGCGAGATGTCGTAGCCCATGATTTTATATTCGATCGGGTCTTTCAGGGGGGCGTTGAGCAGTACTTCGACCCGCTGCCCGCGGACGAATCCCATCTCCATGATGCGCCGGCGGAAGCCTCCGTGGCCCGTCACCTTGAGGATCGTGGCCGACTCGCCGGTTTTAAGTTCGGATAAACGCATTGTCGCTCTTTAGTTTTGGCGCCAAAGATACGACTTTGCGCCCGGATATGAATCCCCATTTGTGGGTATATTGGGGCGCGTATCCGGCCTGCCGCTTCTGTGCGGTCGGGGCGGGGCCCGTCGGCGCGCCGTTTTCCGCCTGCGTCAAACGCCTGCGTCGGGCGGCGCTACCACCCGCCGCCCAGCGCCTTGCAGAGGTTGACGTAGTTGATGTACTGCTGTGCCACGATGTTCACCAGCTCCATCTGCGACTGGTAGAGGCTCCGCTGGGCGTCAATTACGTCGAGGTAGTCCGACAGCCCGCTGCGGTAGAGCGCCTGCGTCATGGTGGCGATGCGGTCGTTCGAAACGACCAGTTCGCACGGAACGCTCTGTCTGGGCGGTAGTGGCGATGGCGACCAGCGCCTTCTCGACATCTGCGAATGCCGTCAGCACGGTTTGCTCGTAAGTCTTTGCCGCTTGCGAAAGCATAAAAATAACGCTATTACTGTATATATGGGCATAAGGGTATATGAACGGAGTCCCCTGATGTCCACACCGCGTATCTTGCAAGCGCCCGGAATGAATGAGATAAAAGTACATTTTGAAGCGCCAAAATGAACATCAAAAAAAAGCAGTAAAAAATGGTATGTTTTAGACATTTTCATGCCTGTGACGGAATCGTGATTAAAAGAGACATGGACAGCGTTTAACAAAACGTCCAGACAGAAGAAAGAGGTGATTGCTTTAATTATTACGAAAACAGAGATCTCCGGTCCGAATGACGCTTCGGAGGAAAGTGTGAAATGGAATAAGCAGGCAAGCTCAAAATCATAAACCATGAGCGAATACCGGAGTGTGGAAGCGCCCGCCGGATGACGAGGGCCGAGTCGGAATCTCCGGTCAAAGTGTATGATCTATGAGATCGCGATTTATGTCATCATCAATCAGATTGCAAAAAAGTAACGAAATTACAATTATGTGGAACCCAAGTGGAAGAACTACTCTGCAATTACTTAAAGTTTATGAATGATGCAGTTACAATTATTAATGGATTATGAAAGGTGATCGCAATGTCGCCTATTGCTGGGCGATGACCAATAAGACAGAGGAACATTTACGAAAGTCCATTCGCTATGAATGAGAAAACGATACTTGTGTTTTAGCAATGCAGGCACGCCACCTGGAGCAGATTTTGATACCTTCTTTTTCGGACGAAGCGATAATCCCCAATGCACGGAACCAGACAGGGGGTACTGGCCTTAAGCTTTCTTTTTCAGTGATGAAATGATCGCACCGAAGATGCTTGAGTTTTGGGTCCGGGGAGGTCGAGGAATAATCTGGAGATCATTATGGATTATGCCTGCTCGGTTCATAAAGACCGTGACCATATGCATGCACCTGGTAATCAATCTCAGAAGAAATGGGTGAAAAAGTACTGGTATGAAAAAAGGGATCAAAAAGTGATAAGTCGCTTATTAAACTGCCTGGTTGAAAAATACCATACCGGGACCCATTAAAGCGAGCATCCGCGCCGGATTATTCACCCGATTACTACAGGAAGCAAGGAACAATGATGCAAAGAACGAGTGGAGCAGGATGGAAGACTATACTTGGAAAGCGCATCCCATGCGACTCTGCCCAGAGGGATTATGCTTACCGAACTGTGGGAAGGAACAGAAGGAGTGTCTATCTTGCCCCGGACACTGCCGGGAGAGGAAAAGTCATTCAAGCCAAGTGAGGGGCCGGTATGCCGGCAGACATTGACCGCATTGTTTCTCAAAGACTGCTGACAGGGTCCGGTGAAAAGGGAGACAGCAGAAAAAGAGAAATACAAAACTTGACTGGGCAATGAGCAGAAATTATCAGTCATCTCCAGGCAAGCAAATGTCGGAATATCAGCGCACGGTACGGTAGTAGCGAGGCGGCGGTATCAGCGAAACCGGAACGCCGCTGTACATCCACATGAGTTGAAGTGTCAGTATCCTTCGGAAATGAAAATGGCACAAAACAATGTGGTGTGTATGTGAAACGAAGAGAGACAAGAAGAGTGCAAAAAGAACTCATCAAACATGCAGTGAGGAGTATGTTCAGCAAGTGACAACAGAAATGAAGCGGCGGCTTAGTAAAGAAACTGGATCCAAAGGCAATGAGATTTGAAGCAACGATGCTGAAAGTGACATTGATTTTATGGGAGTCGGATACATCGTCAGAACAGGAGATATGGCCAGTTATCTGCATTAACAATACTGACCTATTGATGTTATTAAAGATGCCTTGTATTCTTTTGGGATGGATCTGTGTCGCAGGGAGCAAGTCAAATGAAATTCAAAAAATCCCTGCAGAAAGAATACAGTTTGCTAGAAAATCATTTCCAAAGAAAGAAACCGAGAGTGGTTGAGTAGCGGATGCAGTATGTGGGATTTATATTTATGTGACCGTCAGCAGCACAGATCTAATTAACAGCTCGGTGGTACAGGAATGCCGGCAGAGCACATTTTAGAAATGGCAAAGAAGCGAAAAGGCTGATGGATATTAATGTATCGAATTTATGAAATGATGCAGCAAAAAGCAAACAGGAAAAATGTAAAGAAAGCGAGGAGGGTGCCAAAGAAAGTAAGAATTACAACGTTAGTGCAGATCATAAATTATATGGAAGAGGTCTGGAAGGTTTGGAAAAGTTATACGGTTCTCGGCAAAGTGAGCCGAGAAGGAGTGCAGATCACAGGTGAAAGCATTACAGCATCGAAACAAACCCCCGCTATGCCAGTGAGGAACGATTACCAACACTGGCGAGTTATCCGATCTTTGAGAAAATGACAGTGGTCGTTAATTCATCCTAAACATTCCTTTGAGGATGAGAAAGAGCTGGATTTCTTTTATGACCGGTTAAAGAAGTTAAAAGTCTTTTTTCTGAGTTGCCGGACTTAAATTTCGGAAAGATGGATATACGCAGATTGCCTATAATCCGATGATGTGGAAAGTGTACGGTTGGTGATTGATTATTATTAAAAAAAGAAGTTTCGGCAGCAAAAAGAAATGGATCTACGCAGTGGTTTTGAACGGCAAGTCCGAGGACTGGAATATCTTAACGAACTTTGCTGCCAAAGGATATGAGGGCAGGACGAGGAGCAGCTGGAAGAAATTCCAGGAAAGAAATCGAATAAAGAATATCTTCCCATCAGCATCAATGTAGAATCACTTTGCGTTGCGCGGATGCCCATCTTGCAGATTTCGGCCGCGATATATGTTTTTCGAAAACGGTTTTTCAGAAATTGTCCGACAGAAACGGAACAGGTCTGAACAAACTGCTGGTATGGCTGCCCTGGCTTTTTCGCTGACCGGCGCTTTCTTTGCTGGTTTAATACCAGTCGCGGCGGCAAATACTGGTAGCAATACGTAACCGGAACGAAGTACTACCG
>VOFK01004214.1_pt1 | contig 27144 bp, 56 predicted proteins | sample 5384121 | NCBI WGS metagenome assembly VOFK01 (sample SAMN12384730, study PRJNA508395) | human gut metagenome | isolation source: healthy gut J | host: Homo sapiens | reverse complement strand
AAAGCCCGTGGGCTTCCATATCCGAGGAATCCCACGGGCTTTGTTGCGCTTTAGCGCCTTTGTTCGTTTGGCGGAGATGGAGAGATTAAATATACCACTTCACACCACTTTTTATTGTTTTATAAAACTACTCGCAAACCACGCATTTACGTCATTTAAGCCGTTTTTTTCTTGCTCCGTGTTTCACAAGCATATATTTTACAATTCAGCTTTTATCGTGTATAATTCGTGTACGCAAAAACAGCCGCCTCAGACCCATAAAGTCCGAGACGGCTGAAATTCTACCTACTTAATCTTCTTTGTAATCTCGTCGCTGAGCTTCTTGATGAAGTTCACGCCTGCGATACCGTTCTCATAATATCCCCACTTTTTCAGCAGGGTATTAACTGCCTTTGCAGTACCTTTTCCGTATGTACCGTTCTTGTCCATGCCCACATTGTGAAGCTTGACCGCCTTTGCAAGAAGCAGCAGTTCCTTGAGTGCAAGCACACCGTTTGTTTTGTTGCCCCTGCTTGTAGCCTGTCTTGTCAAGCACTTTCGCACTTATCTTGCTCTGGTTCTTTGGTCTCAGGAAGCCTGCAATGTGGTCATAAGTATGCTTGACCTTAGTGCAGGCTTTTTCCGCTCCAGTTTTGGTCATACGAATAAAAATAACTCGTGTTGCCCTCACCGGTGCAGATTGCTATGTGACCCCAGCCGCCATTCAACGTGCCTGACCATATCGCTACATCACCCTTTTTCGGCACGAAACTTGGCGTGTTCTTTACCTTTGTGAAATTTGCTTTCAGCCAAGTATTTTTTTGTCAAACAAATCCCAAAAGTGATGTGCGTCATACCAGAAATTCTTGATACCTGAGACGAAGACCTCGTTGAAATATGCCGTTGCAAGGTCTACACACTGTTTGCCTGCTGCGCCGTCATAGTTAACCGCTACGCCATTGTGCTTCTTGATAAACTCATCATATGTCATTTTCTATTCCTCACTTTCGTTTGTATCCACTTTGCTTTCAACTGTGATTTTCAGTTTGTGTACGATTTTTCACCAAGAATGACGGCAATGGTATACCTATCACCGCAAGATTTTCCAAGATAGAAATACACTCGTTGATGATAAACCATATCGTCACGATCAGGCCAAAGTAAAAAGCTGACGTTTACCTCAATGCCTATCTGTGAAAGTCCTGAGATAAAGAGCCAATCAAGCACGCCTGACACCGCCACCACAAATATGTAGCCGACCTTTTTGGAAAAAGCCCTTTAAGACCGACACGGCTTGAAAGTTCGCCCCTGTTCCATGCTTTCCACATTCCTGTAATGTAGTCAATGATCATCACAAGAACCAGAATGACTATAGGTATCGCCATGACACGGAAATACGCTGACAGCCCTGCGGCTATTGCTGATATGATGATTTTTGCTGTGTTTTCTTTCATTACTGTTCCTCGCTTTCGTATGTTTGTCCCGTGATTGTTGTATACTCCTCAGCCGTGATCCACTTGCCGACGGCGGCGTGTACCATAGCAACCGACCACAAACAGTTGTCATAATATCTCTTGACCTTTGCATAGTTTTTTACTCATCACCGCTCACCTCCAGCTCAACACCGTTCAGCATAGCCAAAAAATCAACGTTTGCCTTTTATCCTGTCTATCTCGGTGACTTTGGGCTTGCGAAAATTGTCTTCCGTCAGTCCCATGCTCTCAACCATAGATTTTTCTAAATCCGTCATGTTGTACCTCCTACTTCACTCAGTCTCACGATATACTCTTCCTCACTTGGAACAGGTATTCTGTAATCGTCATTACCACCCTTGAATGTCACTGAACCCCCTGCTTCGACTGTTAGATTTCGCAGAAAGTCGTCTGGTATTAACGATGATATATCTGTTACTATAGGATTTGCTAACTCATAATACAAATTACGCCTGACCATTGCCTGTTTGAATGCGGTGGCGTCGGTGTAGGCGGTGTCCTTGACCTGAATTTGTGAAACTGCGATACTGTCTCCGTCTAGCACAATTGTTTTTTATCGACAAATGCATTTGGATTTCTAGCAACTGTTATATATTTACTGCACAGTATATTATGAACAGTTATTCCGAACGCACCTAATCTTTTAAACCCAATTGCGGAAACTGACGCATAGAAATAATCTCCTACTGATTGACTAGATGTTTTCATCCACGTCAGCGTTCCCAAATCTACGCTGCCAACACATTGAACGTATCGTTTATTTTCATAATCAACATAATTTCGTGCCGTTCCTGCCGACCAGCCGTAGCCAGGCAGTGCCTTGATAGCTTCGGGTATTTGGTAAACGTTGCTGTGGTAGGGGGCGTAGGCGGTGGGGGTGTCGCCTAGTTCGACTTGGATATCATATCTTGATAGTAATTTGGCTAATGCTTCGTCTGTCTTAGGATATATAAATACATCTCTACATAATGTGATTTTGCCATGAACGCTGGAAAGGTTACTATTGTTACTATTCAAACCAGAACTACTTAATATCCAGTTAAATTCTGTAACACCGCCATCCAATTCACCGACATCATTAGCAAATCCAATAGATATTCCAGATACATCTACGCTTGTGTCTTTATCTGCTAAACTCATAACTGCCTTTTTTTCCATCAGGAATGACATCTGATATATACCGATATGACTTGTTCAATTTTGCAGAATTAAAAATTGAACAAATTCTTTTCCCTGCTCCACAATGCTCTCCGTTCCTGCACTGACAATCTCGCCAGCAGTATATGGGTAATAATCGGCTGGGAACATTTTCTCAAATTCTTCCACTGTGCTAGGTTCGTTGCCTGCGCCAAACATTTGGGTTAAATCAAAAATTTGTGGTTGTAGTTTAACGTTATCATATGTAACGTCCTTATATACATATAACGTGTAGTACCATTTTGCATTGCTACTTTCATTTGTGATTATAGCCCCATGGCCTGTAGAATCCTGTCCATATGATTGCGAACTAAACAGCAATTGGTCTTTTTCCATAAACACCTGACAATGGGTTTGCAACCATTAGATATTTATGTCCTTTTTGGTTTTTAACAGGTTGTACAGAAACTGCATTACCTGTTGTGGTAGCCGTTCCATTCAGTGTAACAATGCCATCGTTAGAAAACGTAGCCTTTTACGCCTGCACCTGTGATTTCATTAGATGTTGATTGAACCAACTGATTCCAAACAATTGACCTACCACCCACAGACTTCACGCTCATCAGCTTTGCCCCTGTAGGGACAGTCTTGGTGTATGCGGTTTCGCTGTCCGTTTCAAATTTATGGGTCACACCCTGACCGATGGAATACAGTGCGTCCACACGCCTTTGCAACTCTTTATCCGTCAGCTTTACGTTAGCTATTTCAGCTGTATTCTCGGCTATCTTCCCGACAGCCGTCACATAATCATCAGGCAAACTGTCAGCCACCGCCTGTGCTGTCTGCGCAGCGGTTTCAGCGGCTGTTCTGTCTTCTGCGACCTTAGCGGCATTTTCTGCCACTGTCGCCTTGTCAACCGTGACCTGTTCCGCCATTTCCTGCACCGCCTGTCTGTCTGCCGCAGTGCTGTCAGCATTGGTCTTAGCAGTTTTAGCGTAGCCTGCTGTTATATTCTTATCAGCTGTGGTTTGCTGTGCCCGCCGTTGATGCTTGGGCTGCGGATATCTTTGCGGCGTTCTGTGCAGTGACCGCCTGCTGACGTGCGATTTCTGCACCCTGCATGGCGGTGTCTGCCTGTGTTGCGGACGTTTCAGCCGCCGCCTTTGCGGTCTCAGCACGGCTTGCCGCCTGCGTTGCCGTATCGGCTGATACTCCTGCGGCTGTGGCAGATTTCTTTGCGTCCTCAGCAGACGTTGTCGCTGTTTCTGCGGCGGTGACGGCTGTCTGCATATCTGCGTGCGCCTGTTTACCTATGGCGTCTATGCGGTCTAGTGCGTCCATCGCCACATCAGGTGACGGCACGGCATTATCACCGATAGCCGCACCTATTCTCAGACGGAAAATGCGTGATTTTTTAACTAAAAATATACTCATCGCCTGACAGCTTTTTTTTGCACATATCTGACACGAAACTGTCTGCGCTGAACGCAGTATATCAGCCGTTGGTGTCCACTGTCCGCCTGTGATATCGACCTCGTACTGAACGCTGTCGCCGTAGTCTATCGTTAGCACATAGCGGTCTGCGCCGTCTACTGTCAGCCCTTCGACCGACACAGGACGGGCATTAGTTTCACCGACATAGCCCAGCAATGCAGTGTTCAGTGTTACGTCATAATCTGCATTTAATGTTATCGTCATTTAATCACCCCTCTTTACTCTATTGCAATGTAGTCAACATAGTATGTTCCTGTTGGCACGATTCCTGTTGCCCCATCTCCCATGCAGACACTCATATAGTATGACGTTCCTGATCCATAGACGTGGGTGCAGTAGTTCTGATATGGTGTTGGTGCGGCTGTCTGCCGTAGCGTTGCTATAACCTGCTTAGGCGCAAAAGTCAGTCCAAGCGGTATCTGCATCAGTGGATTCGCTTTCGTCATCTTGTATTCCACAGTGCCATAGTGTATCTTGCCGGCTCGGCTCAGTATCTCATCGATTTCCTCGCCAGCGTGTTGCATCGGATAATCGTTTTCAGTGATATCCTGTGCTAATGTCACATTTTCATCAGCCATTATCTCGCCCCCTTAAAGCTGTTCTTCAACGCTCAGACCTACCGCTGAAATGTCTGCTGAAAGTCCGCCGTCAAAGGTAAATCCTAAATTCGTTATTGGTATGTCATAGCTGTCTGTGCCGTTGGTGTAGGTCACCACGTCACCTATGTCGAAACGTGGGTCACCAAGTCTGTGGTACAGCTCAGTGGTATACCACGAAAAGCCACCTATCCTGCGCCACAGAGATTGAAGCAGTGATTCGGTCATGTATGGATTTTCAAACTCCAACACACGTCCTTGCGTGGTATCTGTCACACCAAGCGACAGCGTTACATCATCACTGACCTTGCAGATTATGCCCACTATAACGTTCTGCCTTTCAGACAGTGTTGGCAGGTCTATTGTGTTGGGATCCAATGTTTTCACGCTCGAGCCGTACCACTTTCGGACGTATTTTCCATACCTGTCAACATACCCAAACTCGCCCTGAGCTGAGGCAAGGTAAGACAGCATTTGCCGCATGGTCACGTCTTTGGGCACGGGCCGACCTTGAAATAGAAATACTTTGAGTACAGCACCTTGCCGTTCTTATCTATCAACCTTCTGCCGTTCTTGTCACGCAGTAGTCGCACCTCTGTGTAGTCATTGCCGTTCTGCAATCCTAATTGTCTGCAAATGTCGTCTTCGACGGCTTTATTCCAGTTTGGCATAGGGATATGCGGTACATATGGCTTGTCCGAGAAGTACAGCCTGTCCGCCATTGTCAACTGGACACTGCCGCCCGACTTTTTCGACTTAACGCAGGTGAAACGTCCCATTGGTATTTTTTCGTCGCCAAAACATCTCTCCAAGCTTGCTTATCTGCTCCACTGTCAGCTTTGAAAGCTCAGCGTAGGTGTAGGGATTCTAGGGTGGAGTAGGTGGTAAATGCCGAGCTGTCTTTCATATACAAACTGAAAACATACTCATTCCCAAGATACTTTAGTTCCGTCGTCAACCAGTTCCGCCGTCACACTCTGAGAGCAGACAGCTCAAGCTCTATATCATCACTTAGAGAGGTTGATTGAATGTCTGTCTGAACGTTCTGAATGCCGTCATATGCCACAGGTTCTCCGCTCTGAACGTCCTCTATCCACATACCCCACAAGGCTTTGTAACTCTCTATCCTGCTTTGTTATCTCATTGCTTGCTATGGTGTACATATGCCCTCCTAACGTTCTGCGAATGTGACAGTACAGCTCTTGTAATACTCACCACCGTCAAGTCTGACAAGCCCCTGCGGTACATAGTCGCTTGCGTTGGCAGATATAGAATAATACTTGCCATTGTGCCAAAACTCCAGTTCTGCAAAGTCGGGTCCGTCCTCGATAAAGGGATTGTATCTCGGCCGAATCTGCGACAGGAAGCATTGTCCAGCTTGCAAGGCAGTTTATATTTGCAGAACTTTCTTGCACCCACAAACAGACCTGTTGTATTCACTCGTCCTGAACCTGCCGTCCATTCGTAACAGTTTACAGGGCTCCAGCTATCAGGGTCAGGGTCTGTCACCCACACGCCGTTTATCTTTAGCAATGTTCCTGTCAAAATGCACTCACTCCCGTCTTACGTTTATACTGATTGTTGCTGTCCTGCATACACGAAAAGCACCTTGCTGTCAACTGTTCCGAAGAACACAGGGTCATAAGCTTTCAGCCAATCAAGTATAGCGTTCAGCACCCTTAACACCTCGTCAAGCTTGCCGTTATCAAGCATACCTTGCAGTTTGCTCAGCGGTGAGATCACCTCCGGGTCTGCCTTTGCGTTCCTGTTATCGCCCACCATTGCAAGGGTCGGTGCTGTCGCAAGTCCGCCTGTGGCAAGCTTTGGTATCTCAGGTATGCTTATTGTGTCAAGGTCAAAACCGAAGGTTTCTCCGCCTATGCCAGGCACCCAATCAGGCACATCAAAACTCAGGCTGTTAATGCCTTCGATTATCCAGTTGACCGCACTTTCAATAGCACTGGTCATTTTGTTTACTGCACCGATAATTAGGTTTATAGGTGCTTTCAACGCTGTAAAGCGTGTCCCACACGCCTTTGAAGATCTTCTTTACACCCTGCCAAGCCTTTTTTCCAATTGCCTGTGAAAATGCTCTTGACGAACATTATAATGCCGTTGAGAATGGTCTTTACGCCTCCGAAAGCGTCTGAAAAGGTCTTTTTGAACCACTTGCCTATGCCTTTGAAAACGCCCTTGACAGCGTTAAGAAGCTTTGTGAAGATCTCCTTTATCTTTGCAATACCCTCAGATACGGCATTATACAGACCTTGTATGATATATCCGCCCATTTCAGCCATGACCTTACTAGGGCTGTGAATACCAAAACAGTTCTTGAAGCCCTCAATAAATGGTGTAAGAACATGGTCATAAAGCCAAGTGCCTATGCCCTTGAAAGCGTCAACGATACCTGTGAAAAGCCCCTCAACGATATTACCGCCACAGTCCTGTATCTTCTCCGTAAAGTAGTCACGGATACTGAAAACAGCGTCCTTGATAAAGCCCCACAGCACCGATACCGCACCGCCTATAGCTGAGCCTATGGCTTTGAAAAAGCTTTGTGGCAATACCGCTCCAATCTATTGTAGAAATGAACGTCCACAGCTTTTCGCCTATGCCCTGCCAATTTACAGTTTGCAGGAAATTTATTGCCGTATCAAGCAGACCTTTCACGCCCTCAGAGATAGTCGTTCCTGCCTTGCCCCAATCAATCTCATCAAACCAGCCGTTCACAGAAGTACCTATGGACGAGCCAAAGCCCGACCAATCAAAGGTGGTAACGAACGAATAAAGATAGTCGATGATAGCTTGCCATTTTGAAGCAAGGGTCTTGCCGATAAGCGACCAATTCGTTTTCTTTATACCGCCGTTAAGAAAATTAGCCGTACCCTTGCCGAAGCCTGCCCAATCGAACTTCTTCATAAAGCGGTATCCTGCGCCAAAAAATTGTGTTTATGCCTCCGCCGAAGCTGTCCCCAAGACCTGTCCAATCAACTCCGTTAATAAAGCTGTTCAGACCGTCTGTAAGCTTATCCACAAAGCCATTCAGCTTTTTCTGAATACCGTCCCAGTTGATGTATGCGAAAGCTCCGTTGACCTTTTTCAGCCACAAGAGAGCCAACTCCTGCCCAATCGCCCGACTTAATGGCATCTTTCATACGCTCCGCCCAATCTGGAAGCTGAACGTTGTCGCCGTTTATGGCTGAGTAATCAATGCCGCCCTCTGAACTGTCTGTATCGGACTTGCTCTGATCCGGTGCAACTCTTACAACGTCAAAGTCTGCAAGGTAAGTGTCCTGAGTTTTCTTTATCTTCTCCGCCGACTTCTGCGCCTGCTTTGTCGCCTGCAAGGACTTCTGATAGGTGGTGCCGAAAAGCTCAGAGATAAACGCCGCCACAGTTTTTGTCGCCGTCGCTACGCCCGTCATAAGCGTATTGAGATACGGCATTACTGTGTTCATTATCGGCGTGAAAGCTATGGTGAGGTTGGCTTTTATCTCGTTTAAGGACTTGGCAAATTCTTCGTTGCCTGAAACAGCGTTTGCAACAACGGAACGTATTCCTTTCAGCAAAACAAGCACGCCTGCCATTAAGAACACTCTTTTTGCCGCAGATTTGAGCGAATGTGTAAACTTTGCTCAGCGGTTTTGAAGTGCTGTCGATAGTTGTTTTAAGCCTGCTGAATTTGGATTTAACTGCGTCAACAGCCTTTGAGCCTGCCGAACGCATTGTCCTAAAAGCTCCCACAAGTGTAGTCTTTATGGTTTTGCCTGCAAATGAAGCGACTTTTTAGTTTCTCAATAGCAGTTGTCCCTGTTTTTTTCCGCAGTTGCTAAATGTTTCCTCATATTCGCTAAGTTTTGTTTGAGTTTTATCTATAACTCCCTGCTGACTTATAAGCTTACTTTCAACGCCATTAAGTTCTGAAACTGTCTTTGCAGCTTCTTCGTTCTGAACTAGCGTTTACAAAGAGCAGCTTGTAGCTCTTTATACTTAGCCTGCAACAGGCTCATTTTTTTCCGTTGCATTCTCGAGCTGAAGATTAAGCCTTTCAAATTCACTTTCAGGTATTTCAAAATCACCAAAGCTCTCTGTCGCTGTTTTAGCCGCCTCGTCAGCTTTTTGCCGTAATTTGCTGAGCGATATCATCAACCTCAGCCTCTATCTTATCAGGGTCATACTCAGGATTGTAATGTATCTGCACAACTTTAGGCTTGATGTTTTCGATTTGGTCGGTGGTGTTTTTTATATGCTCATTGGCTTTATCAATTTCAGCCACCACCTTTGCAGTAGCTTCCTGCATACTCTTCTGAGCGATCTCCGACGCACTGCCAAATCCCTCGTCTATGGCTTTAGCGGTCTTATCCATAGCGTTCTCAACAACTTTCTCTGCCTGCTCTACTGGCTTTGAAAAGCCGTTCTGTATGCTTGCAGATATCTTGTCAAACTGCTCCTGCACCTTGTTTTTTTATCACAAGGTCAAGAGATATAACACCAACGCTTGCTCCGTCTGCCATTACTTATCACCTGCCTTTCCGAACATTCCCTTGAACAGCCTTTCAAAGTATCTCGCAGTTTCAAGCTTGTCTTGCTCTGTGAACGTTTCCTTTGCTTTCTGACTTCTGAACGCCGTCCATTCTGAGCGTATCTGCTTTTCATACCTGTCGAAATTCTTTATGATATCCTTTGTTGTCCTCGCTCCTGATACGAACGATCTGACCCAGTGGCGTATCGTGCATAAGCCCTGCAACGAGCCTGTACCAATCGCTGTAATGCAGATTTTTTCCTGCTCTGAGGGGCAGGATATTGTACTGCTTTGCAATGGATTGTATGATAAGCTCTCGGTCATAGTCAAGATCGTACCAGCTTTCTTCAAACTTACTCTGCGTTTTCCTGCGGAAATCGAGCCTCTGTCTTTTCTGCGTCCTCGCCTGTTACTGCTGAGATAACAAGAGTGAAAAGCTGCTGATATGCCGCCCAAGGCATATTCATTGCCTCTATCTCCTTGTAGTCCTTTGATGCGAACGCAAGCTTGAAAACCTCGTCTATCATATCAAGGTCTTTCTTTTTCAGCGTTCTTGTCGCAGATGTCAAGTATCTTCTTGACAGTTTTCTGCCTGTCGTCCACAGGGTAGACCTTGTCGCCTACTCTTATCTCAGGTGTACCTGTAAGAAGCTTACTGTCGAGTGTATACATCTTTGCCATAGTTATTATCCTTTCTGATATATAAAATTAGGGAGAGCGCTTTGAACGCTCCCCCTGTTTTTATCTGTGTTCTTACGCTGCCGCCTCTGTAAACTCAGGCTTGCCGTCGGAAGCAAAGTCGAACGCAAGCGGCGCAACTGCTGTCGAATCTCCGCCACCCCATTCTGTTACGCTGACAACGCCCCTTGATAACACGCTTTGCTCCGCTTGGAAAGTTCCACACAAGGGGTTGTGGTCGCCGCAGCACCTGTTTTTGAGTGCAAGGCTCTCGATGTAGTCATTGCCTGCGTCACCGACGTTTCTCTTGCCTGAGATACTGATAGTGATAGACTTACCAGTGAGCAAACGTCTTGTCCACCCTGCTGATCAAAGGCTTCCACTCCTCGATATTGCCGTCAATGGATACTGAAAAGCTCTCCATATCGGCAATAGTCCTAAAAGATTGCTCTCTGTCGAGCCGTCGCCGCCTGTCTTGTCTATCTTGAACTGGTTTTTCATATACGGGATAAACTCCTGTTGTGTTTGCCATACTCATTCATTCCTTTCGTAATATACTGTTGCCTCGATAACATATTCACACACGCCTCGCTCGTCCCTGCCAACAGAAACAGGCTCTTTGCATTCGAGATACTTTACCGTAAATCCGTCACCCTTATGCTGACGTATATCGGATAGGATATCAAGAACGCTTTGAGCCTTTATCTCTGCCTGTGGGGAGTAGCAGTCAATGAATAAGCACCGAGATATGTTTTTCAAGTGTTTTTGTGCAGGCTTTTCCGCCTATGCAGATACGCTGTGGCTTTGAGGTCTTTGCGTTGTACACGCCTATGCACTTGTCAAGGTTGCCGTCAATAGTGCCTGCATACACATCCTGCAATTCAAGGATATCGCTCAGCATATCCGCTATGTTAAGTAAAAGTCATACGCCTGTCCTCTTTTTTGAACTCTGCCACAAACTCATTCTTAGCAAGGTCCTTTTTACTGCCTGTGATATATGGCTCAAGCCAAGCCGCACCTGCGTTAGGGTTATTGCCTTTCTGAAAATGATACTCAGGGTGATAGTACAAACGTCTTGCCTGCGGAGAGCCTGTCACAAGACTTGCACCGCTTTCGTCAGCGTGGACAAAGGTCTGATTATTCTGCATATCGCCTGTATCGAACGGCATTGTCTGAGCACTCACAAGGTCTGCCCTCACCTGCTCCATAGCCACCTCAGCGGACTTCACAGCGGCGTCCTCGATAGCTTTTATTGCCTGCACATCAAGCTTTATTTCAATGCCCATTATATCAGCTCCAATCTTGTGTAATTCACCCTGCCGTCAGGGTCTTTGGCTTTCTCAGAGCCATATATCTTGTACGTCCTGCCGCCTATGACCGCATAGCCCTCTATAATAGCGTTATCAGGGGCTATATCTCCGCAGAAAAGAGCCTCGCCTGACAAGGTTATAAGCTGTTTCTCTGCGGATAATTTCTGCCTTGACTTCTCAGAGTGAAAGCATTTGCCCTCAAATATGACCGTCTGCTTCTTTGAGCCGTCACGATTAAGTCCGTCCGTTCGATAGACCTTGCAGGGCGTTTTGCATACCCTTTCAGGTACAAGCTGAGGAAACTTCATCACATCAGCCCCCTGTAACATAGTCCTGTCTGCATAAGCACATTGTAGACCTGACGTGTTGTGATAACGCCGTCAAGAGATACCACCTTTGACTTATCGAATGACATTGAAACTCCGCTTATGCTGTAAGCGCTCAGAGGACTTTCTAACAGCTCCGAATTGTCATAGATGAATTTCATCTGCAAGGCTGTGGAACGCTTTATACGCTCTCTCTGAAAGTCTGTGAAGCTGTCAATGCCCTCTGCTGTTATGCGGTTGAAAGTCAGCGTGTCGATATCGCTTTCTGCTCTTTGCCGAATAGCCGAGAACTGTTCTTCGGAGATATCACACTCAGGACAGATATTGCAAAACTCAGTAGAGGTGAGGTACATATCCCTCACCCCTTACTCGCTGTACTCTGCTGTGTCAACGTCAGCGTAAATGCTGTCTATCTTTCCGCCCTTGCCGTTCGGGAAAGTGAAAACATCTGAGAACGCTCTGTTCTGATAGAGGCAGCCGTCACCCTCTGTGTGTGAGCCGGGAGCAAAGAAGTAAATGCTGTTGATCTTAGGCACTATCTTTGTGGTCTCAGGTGTTGCGATAAGCACGTTTATCTTATGCGAACCTGCGACTTTTTTCATAGTAATGTATCAAGTGCAGACTTGCTCGGTGTGCCTGATACCTTAGTGTAAGAACCGCTTGATTCGGTGTAATACTCCTTACCGCTCACGATATCGGTATCAGCGGTCTTTACATATCTTGCGGCGCAAGGCTCAAAGCCGCCGTCCTCAGGGTCAAAGTTGAAGCGGTCATAGAAACGCTCATCATCAATGACCTCCATGATAGGCACTCCGTCAATGTCAGTCACTCTTGTTCTAAGACCAAGTCCTCCCTCTGCGATCTGTGTCATTTCTATCTTTCGTGTGAACTTGTCAGACTGCTCCAGCAGGTCCATAATTGTGGAAGTCACATACATAATGAGCGAGCCGTTAGACTTGTATCTTCTCAGTTTGCCTGCTGAAAGAAAGCCTTTGAGCTTATCGAACACGTTACCCTTTGTGTATGATGAAGCGGCTGTTGATGAGTGATAGCCCTCAAGCTCTGCCGCTCTCTGAGCTGTCTTTGAGAACAGAGCGTCCGTTTCGGGGAGCAGACTGTGTTTTCTCGAATACCTCTGAGATATTCTTGATAGACGCTGATGAGTTCGTTTCGTCAACGTCAGCCTTATCCACAAGGAACTCAACGTCACGGTCGTGTGTGAGTGTGAAAGGCACGTCCGTCTGAACATACTTACCTGTGTTCCAGCCGCCCTTTCTGTTGTGGCTCTTGTAGCCTGATGTTGACATCTGTGTGAAGTGGAAAGTCTTTGCGTCAAGCCACCTTACGTTCTGTGTGATGAACGGACTTGACAGTGTTTCCTGGATCCTTATCTCCAAAGAGTTCGGGATTCCATACTTCTGCATAATTAAGATTTGGCATGATTCATTCCTCCTGTTTTTACTTGAATTTGTTCCAGCGTTTCTGCGCTGTTGGTTTGCTCTGTGGCTTCTTTTCATCAGTATCCGAAGATCCTGCACCGACCTTGAAGCCGCCCTGCTTTTTGCCGTCGGACTTTTTGCCGCCCTCGCCTTTCATATCTGGATACTTCTTCACCACCGCAGAAAGGGCGGCGTTGATATCCTGCTGACTGCCGTTTCTCACATAGCTTTCAGCCACCGCAACGGCGTCCTCGATACAGTCGGGCTTGATACCAAGCTGCATAGCGGCTATCTGAGTTTTGAGCCTGAGTATCTCCTGATCCTTTTCATCAGGTGCGTTCTCGGCACTGTCCTGCTTGTCGGGCTTATCCTCGTTTGGCTGTTCCTGCTTATCTTCTGCAGGCTTATCAGCACCCTCACCGTTCTCGTCAGCCTGACTATCGTCCACCGCAGGCTGTTCCTTGTCGGCAGAGTTCTCATCTGCCTTGTCCGCAGGCTTTTTCCTCAGCCTTTGGCTCGTCCTTTTTCTCCTCGTGAGTATCGGGAGTTTTCTTCTCTTCCTCATCAGGGGAGTTTCTTTTTCTCGTCCATTTTTCTGACCTCGCTTTCTTAAATTTGTGTATGAAAAAAGCACCCGTTAAGGTGCTTAGTTCCGATGTTTACCTAATTGACTATTTTTTTCTTTGTTGGCTAAAACAAAAGTCAATGCGTTCTCACAGCGTATAAGAGCGTTGATATACTCGCTATTATCATCTGCCTGCTTGCCAATTTTCATTTCAATTTCTGCGATTTCTCTTTTTTGCTCGGCATAAAATATAGACATCTTTTATGCTTAGTCCCATATTATTCTTCCTTTCTGATTTTGGGTATAAAAAATACCGCCTCGCCGTAGCGGAGCGGTTAGATTTATAACTGACCGATATAATCAAAAAATACTTTCGCACATCAAGCCTTCTTCATTTGGATTATAATTTTCATCCAAACAGTTCAAAGTCAGGTAATCACCAACTTTATCTTCTATGACATCAAGTTCATCATTTGGGTCAATACCAATAGAAACAAGAAACTCTTTTTGTTTTTCTGACATTATAATCACTTCCTTTTGTACTTGTTGATTTTGTTCTTGCCTGTTTTCCATATAGTTGCGATAGTTCCAGTTTGGGGATTTACATTAACAGTTGCTTTCTCACCAATAAATCGTTGGCTTGGTCTGCCCAAACTATCAATTTTAATTTCATCAATATACAGCGGGTTTATAAGTGCATCTTTTATATCATTTACAGAAACCTTTCTTTCGGAAGCTCGCTCTTCCATATGTTTTGAAAATTTCGTTACACCAATTCCGTTAGATGTTGTTAATTCAATTTTATCATCTTTTTCCTTTTCTGTCAAGCCGCCATACACTTTTTCCCTAGAATAATCCCTCCGCAGAACTTCGCTGTTAGCGTTTATAAAGGCTTTCAATTCCTGCTGTGCCTGCCTTACTTTCTTGCGGTAGGCTTTTGCTGTGTCGGGGTCGAGAGTGCCTGCCGCAAAGCGTTTTTAGCTTGCGGACTTTCCGCTCCATTGCACGCTGTTTCTGCTCAAGCTCTCGCTGCTCTTTTATCTTCTCCGCCGGTATCGGCTCAGGTATCTGCGTTCTGCCGTGTATGTACTGTGTCATTGTGTGACGGCAGTTGGGGTGGAAAAAGCCCGTTCTTTACGGCGTATGACAGCAGCCAAAACCACTCACCGCAGTAATTTGATTTGCCCTGAAACTCGTCCTTTTCACCCTCCCATACTGTGAACACATCATCAATGTACACCTGCCCCTGCCAAGGCTCGCAGGTCTTTGAACAACCTCCGTATTGTGACACAAGCACAGTATCATAGCCAAGCTCTGCAAAAGCGTTTCGCCGCACCCTGCAACGCTGCTCTTGTGGAAGTTGTCCTAAGAGCCATTCGCACATAGTCGGCAATGTTCACTCGCTTGCCGTCAGCGTATACGATACAGTTTATACCCTTGTCAAGAAAGTCCTTTGTGGCAAGGTCGATAGCCTCGTTAAGCGTCATAGAGCCTGTTCCCATTGCAAGCTGTACTCTGTTCAAAGTCTGCCTGTAAATGTCGTCTGTCATTCGCAGAGCGGCTGTTTCAGCGGTCTTTTTCAAGGGTGGTGACGTCTCTCCATAAGCTTTGCCATTTTCTTTTCGTTCACGCCAAAGAAATGCTTGTCTGGGATAGGCGTTATAGGCTCGTCAGAAAGCTCCTGGGCACCTGTTGTGCCTGCTGCTGACCCTCTTGAACTGCTCCGTCATAAACTGTCTTGTCTGATCGTTGATAACGTCAACATACTCGTTCATGATGTCAAGGTTTTCACGGCGGAAGTTCTCCATATTTTTCAGTTTCTCAGCCTGCCAAAGCAGACCATTCAAAGCCGTATCGCTGCTCCTCTGCCTTGTGCCTTTTGAGATTACGTTTCAGTGAAGATATGAGCCTTAGCTCTATCTCCTCAAATATCTTTGCGATGTCTTTGAAGCTGAGAATACTGACCACCTCCAAGTAGTTGATAGCAACAGGGGTTAAACAAATTCAAATGTACGGAAACTATAATGCCCCGTCCGGGCGAGGACCGTACTCATCACCTACCGCAGTAGGCTCACCCCCTCTGTAAGCCCCTTTTCCTGCATTATCCGCTTGACCTCTGCCGCTTTCCAATCGTCCTCTTTAGAACTGCCCCACAGCTCCTCCACCTGCGTTTCAACTGACATAATACCATACGTGCTTGCTTTGCCCACAGTCTCAACTCTGCTGTCAAAGTCAGGTGCACCGTACTCGCCAAAGTCAACTGTCACCTCATAAGTCTCAGGGGGCTTTGCCCCCTGCATATTGTCATAGGTCATAAGCACCGCAGAAACAAGCTGCGGCAGAGCCTTTTCAAGAGCCGTTGTGATAGTATTTCGGGTATTGCCTGTGACGTCTTTTCTTCTCTCGCTGAGCGTCTGCACTTTGACATCTTGCCCACATCTATGCCAAGCGTGGCAGGAGATACAAGCCCTTACAAACACATAAGCAGGCAATTCGTATAGCTTGCCACAAACGCTTCATACTTGATATCAGGCTGAACTACTTCTATCTTAGGCGCTGCACCCTCTGCCGAAAGCGGTGGGGCAATGCTTATGTAACTGTTGCCGAACTGGTTGAGGCGCTTTAAAGCTTACCGCTTGCAGGATCTCTAGGTATCATGCTTTCGGGGATATACTGCTTTACCCTGCCGGCTCTGATAGCGTCCCACCATTGTGAGATCACCTCGTCCAAAGCGTCAAAGCAATCAGACTTACCACCGTCAAAAATGCTCTTGCCCCTGTTCGGATATTTTCGTGATGAAAAAATTTCAGCGGCACAGCCATTATATACTCGCCCTCAAACTCAGTTCGGGGTGGTATCTGTGCAAGGCAAGGCACGTTGTCCAAGCCGACCTCGTGACCGTTATCGTCATACAGACGGCTTTCTATGTATCCCTTGCCGTAATGCTCTTCAAGGTGAAATTTCTTTGTGCCTGCATAATGTACAGAATGAAAAACGACCTCGTTCAGCAGACCTCGTACAAAGTTATACTCCACTTTGTCAGCGCCGATAAACTCGACTATTGGCGTATCAGAAAGCTCAGTATCCACCGTGAAGATGCTCCGGGGATATTTTTGAAAGCTCCGTCGCCGTCAACAAGTGCGGTAACTATCGCCTTGCCTGTCAGCTCTGTGAAGTCTATATGCTCCGGAAATATTATCAAAGTCAGCCTTTGCTTTGTCCCCTGTGACCTTGATATCGTCCATATCAGAATAGACAATGTATGAAAGCGTATCGGCGATTATGCAGGCAGACCACTGTGTATCTTGCGTATCTTTTTCATTCTCAGGGACGCTGCTCCAGAATGAATTTGTGCCTAAGTTAAGCTGACGAAAGAACTGTGAAAGCTCTGCGGCGTCACCACGATACCAAAGCTGTGACCTTATCACATCTGTCATAAAACCTGTTTTTCTCTGTTATAGTTATGCTGTATTCGGGTGCAGGCTGGATATCAAGCCAGTTTCTTATCATATTTTTCACCTTGCTTCCTATGCTGAATTTAGTCAATCTTCACACTTCCTATCTTGTCACGATACGGCAGCCAAGCATACTGGCAGGAATTGATAAGGTGATCGTTGCCGTCCTCCGGCTCAGCCTTATCCTCTTTCCAACTGTATATGTTAAGCTCGCCTGCGTACTCCTTGCAATGCTCAAGGACATAAAAATCACCTGCCGCCAGCCAAGCTGACTGCAAGTGTATTCGGTCGATTATTTTCGTTTTCTTGAATGCCGGGATAAAATTATATATACTGCCTGTGAGCCGTCCAAACTTCTGACATTCAAGTATGGTCGCCTGATCTGCGCTGTCGATATACACATCTCGTGCAAAGCCCCACGTCCTGCGGTTTTTCTCCAAGAATACTGTAAATATCTTTGGTATGTCAGAGGGTGTGAGAGGCACTTGTCTGTCACGATTGTTATACACTTCCTCGTCAAGAGTAACGCATTTTCTGTCAGCCGTTATGCCCACAAAGGTGAATGCTATGGTATCAGGTGAGGATTGCGAGTAAGCGGTGTCAAGTCCGGCTGAGAAGTACACATAATTGAAACCTTTCGCCTGCTCTGCTGCTGTCAAGATATTTCGCTTTTGCAGGTCAAACACAAGCCCTGTTGCACGTCCTCTCAGACCGAGTATCTTGTTCTTATACAGCTTTGTGCCTTTTGGGCGGCAGCCATTTTCCGTTTGATATCATCATCAGTAAGTGAAAGATTATCACGAAAGTAAAGAACCAGTACCGCCAATTGGGTACAGGTTCTTCTGTAAGCTCTTTTCATTATCTCCGCAGGCACGTCACAGGCGTATTTCTGATACGGACGTGAGCGGTTGACAAATTCTTTGTACACAGGCAGAGAGGGGTCGTCAGGGTTAAGGGTCGCCATAAGGTAATCGTTACGGGTTGACATCTCACGGACAAACTCGATATCAGCGGTATTTATCTCGTCGATATACACGCAGCCGAACTGAGCGCCCAGCACCATTTCCCACTTATCCTTGTTGTCATATCCCAGAACATAGATTATCTTGCCCTCAAACTTGATATGCGGCAGTTTGTAGTCCTTATCACATCGTTGCCGAAGTACCGAGCATTGGCGTGCAGGTCAAGAATGCCGTTATCCTGCTGAATGATAGTTTCCTCAGCCTTTCCCGTAGTCCTAGCGGCAATGACGTGAAGTTTCTTTCGGCTTGCCGACACCATACGCATGAACTTTATGCCTGCGCCCACAGTTGTTTTGCCGCTTGCGGTAGTCCCTCAAGAAGTCCGCAGACACACCCCGAACGCTGTTGATGAAGTCCATATACTTCTGCGACAGAGGAAACTTTACTCGTCAAGCCCCTCACCGCCTATCTGAGCGAAAACGTCCGAAAGCTTTTCAGAGGTCTTGACCTCCGCCTGTATCTTAGCAACATACTCTCCTGTCATTTTATTGAGGGTATCGACGGCTCTGATACGGTCAGCAGGGTCATTCTTGCCGTCCTTAGCTATATCAGACAAGAGTGCCTGCCTCTCCTTTGCGGTCATTATACGCTCGTCCTGAGCTTTCTCGGACAATTCACGGATATACTCCCGCAACACTAGGATTATCTAGGATTTTGCAAGCGTCAGCTTTCGCATACTTCTCGCTGTATCCTGCCTTTATAGCACTCTGAACGGTGTTGCCGCTCTGAGCATAGTATTCTGCAAAATTTCTTTTTGCCGTGCTGTCATAGGGAACACTGTCCTTTCTTTATGGTATGAAAAAAGCCCCGATTTAGTGGGGCTTTGAACACTCAATATTATTAATTTTATTGGTTATATTTCGATCTATCCAAAACAACTTTTAAATCGCCAAAAATAACCGTGGTTTGGGTATTATATATTTTTTTGCAATGCCACATATAGCATTTGTATCTCTTCTATACAAACCCTCAGGGTCATAGTAATCCGTAGTTTCAAAAAAAAAATCTGACTATATAAGGGTCTTCATTATATTTATTCTTCATATAATTTATCATTTTGTCATAACAAAATTGATATTTTATCGAATAAAATATATTATTCTGTTGAACTTCTTGAAGGGTTAATGTATCATCAAAATCATCTACAATGCTAACCTCTTGGGCATATTTATAGCCTTCTTTATGAATTTGACTATCTAACTGCGTTATAGTTTCATTGAGTAATCCTTCCACTAATTCTTCAAGTGCTGTTTTGTTGAAGTTTGATTCTGCTAATAAATAATCTTTAAACATTCCTTTTAGCTGATCTTCGCAATTACAACATATGCAATTTCCATTCTCAAATCCATCATAAAATATTCGGCTTTTTGCCTGTTGTCCACATAAAAAACATTTTTGTAGTAAGTTTATTGCTTTGATGTTCCTCCATTTTAAACGGTTTATTACCATTAAATTTGACTACCAAGTACAATCACTCCTCATAATAATATTTTTTAAATAATATCACTAATCAGAGCGAAAATCAACGAAATGCACCGAATTTCTATATACTGCATAAATAGCATTTGTATTTTTTATGCAGTATATCAAAAATTCGACATTTATGAACTTTTTTTACGACACAACACAAAAAGACACCCCGTTCGGAGTGTCTCTTGTGAAAATATTATAAGGAGTTTTGTAAATGTTGGAGCAGATGTTGAGCAGGCACGCTCTCGACCTGCAAATCGAAAGCCGCAGTATGGGGATACGGCTTTCAGACCCTGCCCGAACGCCCACCCTTACGAGCAGGCGTTGGCAATGTAAAATTCAAGAAGTGCCATTATTTTGTGTCGGAAGCACGCCGACTCTGGTGCAAGCTTTAAGTATAGCCCTCTGAGCCTGCATACGCTGTTTTTCCTCTTATGGTAGATGAAAAACTTGGCATCAAAAAACGAAACCTCGGCTATTCCACCCGACGACGCACAGCCAAAGTGTGCAGGTTTTAAAGTTATACGATACCGATATTTTACGTTCTCGGTCTACGAGCTGTATAACAGGCTTGGAGTTCCGTGTGGGAATTGCACCCACTCTGAATTTGCCCGGAACATACGGAGCATACGCTCCGTGGGTAAAAATTATTGGAGGAGTCTTTATGAAAGTCAGATAGTATTTTTACACTATCCTCAGTTTAAATTATAGCACACCTAAAACGAACAAAACGAACACACTTGATTATTTTTTTTCAAATATCTTTTTGACCGCCATTCTACAGCCGTCCGCTGTACCTCCGACCTTGTGTCCTATCTGTATCCAAGTAAAGCCTTTTACAAACCTGAGTACAAATATCTTCCTCATTTGTCTATCCTCTATCCCCTTGATAAACTCCTCAATAGCCCTCTGCTCGGCTTCAAGTCGTGCCTGCTCACACAGCAATGAAAGTGTATCACCGCTTGGCAAGAAGCCGTCTATGCGTGTGCTGTGTGGTGTGTAGGACGGCGGCGTGCATACGCTGATACTGTCGGCAACGTACTTGCCCGAAAGCTCTGCCTTGATGTCCTCAATGGCTGAGGCGTTCCTGCGGTAGGCTTTCAGGCGTGGCATGGTCATTGTCGTTTCTTTCCATAGGCTATCCCTCCTCGATATCCAACAAACTAAGCTGGTTATTTTTCATATCAAATACTCTGTCACGCCATTCAACGCCGATATAGTCAAGAACTCTTCCCCAGCCGTACTTTGTGCCGTCAGCATCTTCACAACACTTGTTCATCCAGAAATCCCACTCTTTTCATTTCTTTCACGAAGCCTGTCAAATCGGTGAGGGCGCTGTTCCATATGTATGCCGAAACCGCACATTGAGCAGCCTGTACGCTGAGCCTTTGTTGTGCAAAGCTTTCCGTCAAAGTCACGTTTTATCTCGCCATAGATTGTAGGCACAGGCACATTCAGGTCAAGTGCAAGTTGTAGCAAGTCCTGCCTTGTAAATATGGCAAATGGCGCTGAACGTATCGTGCTTTTTTGCCAAAGTAATTGCAGCCGTTAAGCATTAGCGATTTTTCACGTCTGCCACCCTCACTTGCCATAAGTCCTAAGAACGGCACACTCTTGTGTTGCTTTGCCCAATCATCACACGGCTTTTCTTTCATCCAGAAGCAGCATTGTGATGATACCTTAAACGGCGGTATCTTGTAGTCAACGCCTTCGTTTTCATTTTCGTAACCGCCAAACAGTTCAAGCCAGCGCTGAGAAAGCTGCATTCTTGTGTGCTTGCGAAAACCGCCATACTCTCCCGTTTCACCCGTTATGATAGCGTGACGAACTGTCTTGTTCTTGTCCGTAGGGTGTGCAAGCAGTTCTATTTTTGCGGCTGTTTCTTTTTGATAGTACAGGAAAACCATATTCCCGTATGATATCTATTTTTGACTTGTATGGGCTTAACTTTATCACACCAAGTTGCTCGTGTATCTGCTGAATAGATTTGTCTTCAAGACTAGATACCGATACACCTGGAACATAACTGAAACCACAGTAATCATGTATAAATTTCAAAAAGCGTTATGCTGTCAAGTCCGCCTACCGATATGTGCGTGTTCAGATTTCTTTTGTCACACTCACGAATGAACTCCCTTACTCTGACCTCAGCGTATTTTTGACTTTTGAACTCATACGGCATTTTCTGCTTAGTTTGGAAAGCTGCTATCTTCTGTTCATTGTCTTTGGTACGCTCCTCATAGCTTTTCACTTTTATCCCTCCTCAAATCTCGGGCATTCCGTCACAGTGTATGAATGCAACGTACCGCCCTTTTGTGCCTCGTACATCCTGTGCTGACGTGTCTTCCAACCCTCGACAGGTCTGCGGTCTATGGACCATGCACAGCCTGTGAGGTATTCTCCTGTTATCTTGTCCTTTGTCGGTACTGCGTGGCGACAGTGCCAATAGAGGGTGTGGTCAGTGTGTTTCATTCTCACACCTCAACTCTTCCAGCCTGCAATACACCAACGTGTTGCCACAAGTCTTGTCAGCGATCTCTGCCTGATAGAAGAACTGACCTGTCTTACTGCTCTTGCGGATAATGCACCCTGTCAGCTCGTAGTAATCAGATCCGTTGTAGCTCACCCTACGTCCGAGACTTTTCTTTACTTCGTGTAATCGTCATAGCTCCTCTATCCTCACATAAATGCCAGGCATGTCCGCCCAAAATTTTTCATTCATATCTCACTCGCCACAAGCTGGTCGTCTGTCCAAAAAAAAGCCGCATAGTGTCATGCAATCCTTGAACATCTTCTGCAGGTTGTCTGTGTCAGGCTTGCTGGTCTTGTACTCTCCGTCCTTGTGCTTGCCGTCATTTGGAAATAACCACTTTGTTATCAGCCTTATCCCACAGATATATTTCTCAGGCGGTCTGTGCCTTGCTAGGTTTGCCGTGAGCTTTTTCTTTTGCAGCCTTGACATCGGGTGGGTCATAAAATATCGGCTTGCCGTTTCTCACTGCCACCTTGTGCTCCTGCGCTGTAGCCGTCGGCGGTATCATCGCCATAAAAAATTCAGTCATCATCTTCCTCCTCGCATTTGAAATCTACTCCGTGCCACTTGTGTGACTTGTCATCATACACCAATGCTCCCGACTGTTTGACCATATCCCAAATGTATTTGAGTACCTGCGGCTGTTTCACGAGCCACCAAAGCGTGCGTGATTTTCGATAGTCGAAATCTTCATTAGGCAGCTTATGAAAAAGCGGTGGCATTTTCTTAGCTGCATTAACAACGTCTTGCCTTGCCTTACTTCTTGTTGCTTTCATCTGCGTGTGCTCCTCTCGTGCGTCATTATTCTGATTACTTTTTCGTCGGGGCAGTTTCAAGCCCCCGACAAAAAGTATTGTTTATACTAATAGATTTGTCTGTCCGTCCGACAAACTCGGGTAATTTTCGATATTGTCCGACAAGAAAAAAGTTCGATTTTGTCCTGACACTTTTCGATTTTTTTTGTCTGTCTAAAGTTCAAAAATTCGATTTTGTCTTGTCTGTCTACTGAGCTTTTAAGCCGCATTCTCCCTCTTCTATCCAAAAGCCACCATGCTCTTTGAGGTATCTTCCAACGGTCTTTTCGCTCTTTCCTATGTACTCCGCCAGCTCAGAAATGCGGCACTTTGCCGTTCTCCTGCACACCGCTGAAAGCTGTTTCAATGCTCTCCTTGCGCTCCTTGCTGCGGTCTTCATTGGTCTTCTTCTTGCTGAAATTCTTTTTCCAATCGGTGCGATGTCCTCTACCTCACAGTCTTTAAGCACGCCCACAGTATCCTCTCTGTGAACAGGATAATCAAACCACATATTGAGGGGAGCAAATTTCGAACTCTCTCAGAGTACCCTCTATACGCCATGCTGTGCGGTTTCTTACCGCAAGCTTAGCCTTATCTATGTCGGTCATCATAAGCTTGTATGAGTTCGGGTGCAGGTGCTTGTGCGTTATCTCAAGCATTTTTGACGGCGTAACAAGATCGTCCTGTGAACAAAGATCATCAGTATTTCTGTAAAATCTCCTCATCCAGTTCTCACAGATACGGCAAACAAGTTTCGTCCTCCTGCTGCTTGTAAAGGCTGTCTGAAATGTCAAGCTCTGAAAGGTCAAGAAGTGCGTCAGGGGTCACGGGCGAATACTCCTGAACCGCTGGCTCTGTCCATTGAACGCTTACCGCCCTGCGCTCCCTTTGAGTGGTGGTGGCAGTATATGACCGCACAGCCAAGCTCTGTGCATACCTTGTCAAACTGGTTGCAGAAGTGCGCCATTTGGTCTGCTGAGTTCTCGTCGCCTGTTATGACCTTGTAGATAGGGTCTATTATTACAGCAATGTAATTCTTCTTGCTTGCTCGGCGTATAAGCTTTGGTGCAAGCTTGTCCATTGGTACGCTGTGACCTCTCAAATTCCATATGTCTATGCTACTGAGGTTTTCAGGCTCTAGGTGCATTGCGGTGTACACGTCCTTGAAACGGTGCGAGACAAGATGCTCTGTCAAGCTCTAGGTTGACGTATAGTATCTTTCCTTTGGTGCATTGCCAGCCAAACCACTTGACCCCCTCAGCTATCGCTACGCACATCTCGATAAGTGCATAAGACTTGCCTGCCTTTGACGGACCTGCAATGCAGCATTTTGTGACCCTGTCTGAGAACACCATCAATAAGTGGCGGAGCAAGCTCAGGCAGGTTATCCCACTCAGCACTCAGGGCTCTCAGGGTCAGGAGATCATCATTGATACTCTCTATGTAATCTTTCCATTCTGAAAAAAGCTTTCTTTGCCTATGTTCTTGTCAATGATGAACTGTTTCTTGCCGTTCCTCATAACGCCTGGCATACGGCTAAGACGTGAAGGATTGCGGTTTTGTTTATCTATGTCAAGACCGCTTTCCTTGCAGACCTTGTAAAGAAAAATCAACACGCCTGCGGTATTCATCATAGTTGGGAGCGTCTATCTTGACGATAGCGTGAACGCTCTTTCCGCCGCTGTATACAAGCACAGCGATAGGAAGTTCAAGCTCTCTCATCACAGCATTCTGCTGTTCTATAGGCATACTGTCGCTTTCAACAAGAGCATAGCGGTAGTCTGTTACATTCTCGTTCTTTACGCCCTTGCCGTCAAGAGGATAGAAGCGGATCCATGCTCCGGCTTCTTCCTTGTAGTCGCCAAACACCGCACCAATGTCGCCGTTGCATTCGCCAAGCCTCTTGATAAGCTCCCCAGCCGTCCTGTCACAGCACCCCTTTGTGGGCAGATACTTGAGTCTTGCCGTCCTTTTTCGGTTTCCCACGTTTGCGTAACATAGCCCACGTTCTCCCCCTGCCTCAAAGAGTGTCTCAAGATAGGTGACTATCTCCCCTTGACAGGGATCCCATTGGGCAGGCTCGGTGATCGGTATGCCCTCACCGCCGTTTACAAAGGGGACTGCTTTCTTCTGCAACTATCTCGCCGTCCCAATCGTATGCCTTAAACTCATGGGGCTGTATCCTCTTTCCTTTGCCATTTGCACGATAGTTCCTGCGGTCACGGGCTGAGCATTGCCGTTAAAGCCTTGCCACTTGCGTTCACACTCACCGCTGTGATAACGGCTGTCTGACCTCGACCAACTGTCCCAATCGTTCACGGAATAGCCCTCGTGCTTGAGAGCCATTCCCACGTTGACCCATTCTTGATCATCACAGCTTGCAGGGTCTATGTATTCAAGCATTTTAAGCAAATTTGTGTTATCCATTCACTTCTCCTTAGTTCTCAGGTGTGTATGTTTTCGGGTCGATATCTCTCGGCACTCTCCAACCATTGGCAGAGATACGGGCTATCATCCTGCTTGCACTGTCAAAGCTCCAAGAGCCAACGTGCTCAAAGCCCTTGCTTTCAAGCAGTCTTATCTGCTTTGGAGTGGTAAGTCCTGCATTGCGGCGCTTTTCAAGTCGGTCAAGGATAAGCTTTGCCTTGCCTGCGTTGTCTATATCGTCAGGGAAAATGCCCAACTTTTCAAGCTTTGCTTTCTGTTTGTCAGTAGCAGGAGCACACTCCCAGCCAAAAGCAGGAACGTAAGAGGACAAGTCCTCAGCCTGTATTGACATTTCATACTGCAAAGGATCAACGAGCTTTCTCTTGCGTGTTTTCATTTCTTTTGAGCTGCTTTGCCAAAGACTCTTCACGCTGTGCCACAACGTCCTCGCTTGCCTGTTTTTCTGCCTCTTCGATATCTACTGCACAGCCTGCCTCATTGGCAAGGTTTTCGGTCATTTTCTCAGCGACCTCTTCATTCTGACAGATAAGGTGTGCAGGTCTGCAAAGCTCGTGGCGTTCTGTGTGCCACAGAAAGTCAAGCAGTAAAAAGCTCTGTTCTTTCCCTCGCAGAGCCTTTGTACCTCTGCCTACCATTTGACAGTAAAGCCCACGCACTTTTGTTGGTCTTAGCACGATAACGCAGTCAACTGACGGACAGTCCCAGCCCCCTCTGTGAGGAGCATTGAGTTGCACAGCACGTTGTATTCCCTCCCTTGTCGAAAGCTTCAAGTATCTCCGCTCTGTCTGTGCTTTTCTCCGTTGACCTCAGCGGCGTTGAACCCTTTTGCTGATAAGGATATCACGGAACTTCTGAGAGGTCTTGACAAGCGGCAGGAACACACAACTGTCTTGCGTTCCTTACAGTATTTGAGCATTTCATCAGCTATCTGATAAAGATATGGGGTCAAGTGCCGTGTCGATATCACTTGCCTTGAAATCTCCTGCCTGAGTTGATACTCCCGAAAGGTCAAGTTTCAGCGGTATGGTTATAGCCTTGATAGGTGAAAGATATCCCTTCTTTGATAGCCTGCGGCAGGGTGTATTCATAGGCAAGGCTGTCGAACACCGAGCCTAAGTTTTTCATATCGCCCCTGTCAGGTGTAGCCGTTACACCAAGTACCTGAGCTTCAGGAAAATGGTCAAGCACTCTCTGATAGCCGTCTGAGATAGCGTGATGAGCCTCGTCAATTATTATGGTATCGAGTAATTTTCCGAAAAGCCTTTGAGCCTTTTCACGCATAAGGGTCTGAACTGAGCCTACAACCACACGATACCAAGAGCCTAAACAGCTTTGCTCTGCTTTTTTCGGTGGCACAGCCAAGCCCTGTTGACTTCATAAAGCTTGTCCGCCGCCTGGTCGAGCAGTTCGCCCCTGTGGGCAAGGATAAGCACACGCTTACCCTGCCGCACATTCTTCCGTAACAGCCGAGAAAAAGTATTGTCTTTCCCGTTCCTGTGGGCAGAACTGCAAGGACTTTATTTATTCCCTCAGACCATTGTTCGAGTATAGCAAGCTTAGCCTCGTTTTGATATGGTCTTAAATTCATCATCAGAACGCACCGGCTTTCCAGCCACCTGTCTGAGCAGGCTGACTATACTGTGGTGTCTGCGTCTGAGCAGGCTGAACGGTAGTTACATTCTCGTCATAGGCGTAGAGCTTCTTTATCTTGTTGGACTGCCTGTCCTCGCCGTCCTTGTTCTTGTAGTTGTCAACGTAGACGTGTCACTTGCCCTTTTTTGCCTGTGATAGCGTTCCAGTTCATTTTCAGCGGTTGGTTGCATCATGAAATTATGGACGAAATTACTTTGTCATTGTTAAGGGGTTGATTCAGTGGCCGTTGG
>VOFK01001414.1_pt1 | contig 27144 bp, 34 predicted proteins | sample 5384121 | NCBI WGS metagenome assembly VOFK01 (sample SAMN12384730, study PRJNA508395) | human gut metagenome | isolation source: healthy gut J | host: Homo sapiens | reverse complement strand
CTACCATTTTTAGAAATCAATTGTCACCTGATAGGTATCCTTATTCTCAAAGAAGGTCTGTTGCACCTCATATTCGGGAAGCCATACGTATTTTTTTTCCCCTTTATATTCGGCTTCGAGCAAGAAAGTGAACCAGCGGTTATAAGGCAATTCGTCGGTATGCAAAGGAGGTGCGGGGCTATCATATAAGTTGGGGGACACCAGTTATCAGATATTCTCCTTTCTTATCCGTCTCATAAGTACGGTAAGGGTAGCGATCAGGTCATTGAATTTTGCACGTGAACCATACAGATTCAGCTTTACCCCTTTTTGCTTTTTACCTTTCACTTTTACAGATACCTGTATGTTTTCGGGGAACATTTGTTTGAAGAATCCGTCGAAATCACGTCTCGGACGTTTGGATTTGGCGGTGTGATTGATTATATGAACTGCATACGAGCTCCATTTATATGTTTTATAATGACTGTTCATCACACAAGAGTCAGGTTCATATTCGATATGGTTCACCGGATTGTTCTTTGCCCGGATTCTATCAGCATACAAGTCGGTTACCCCACGATAATGTCCGAACTCATGTGCCACTCCTCTATGAAAATAGTCGATACCAAACAGATCTTCATGTTCCGTCTTGCTACGGCTACGGCAAATTACCATATTCAGATCGTCCGCCCCACCGCCGCAATACCATCCTTTAGCCGATTCTTCATCGTCAAAATCAAGAATAGAATCTATAATCAGCAGTACATCGTGATTGGGGAAAACCGGCACTCTTCACTGATAGATTTTCTCCAATTGGCGGGAGGAGCAGTCGTAAATCACCTGCAGATCCGGTATATAACGGAAATAGTAGTTGAAACGTCCATTGCCGGCTTTGTTCCAGAAGTCGTTCACTTGGTCGAAAAAAGCATTCAGCTTCGCTTGATAAGCTTTTTACCTCCCCAATGCTCCACTCCGGCCTTATCGACAGCCACAAATACCCGGTATTCAATGGTGTCCAAAGATTGTTGAATCTGATTTTCCTCCAATGTCTTTGCCTCCATCCAAGAGAAGAAAGGCAATAGAGCGGGAAATATGAGCCATCTTTTCCAGTTGTTTTTCATATTAGTTCTTAGTTAAGAATGTATTTTATTTCTTGTAAATCACGACTATTTCCACCGACCATCAAAGTGAAGTCTCCTTTCTCCACAATGAACTTCATTTGATTATTGGTAGAATCCCTAGTTGTTCATCTTTTACGTCGAAGGTGACCATTTTGCTTTCACCTGGACTCAGCTTAATCTTTTCAAAGCCTTTCAATTCTTTGATAGGGCGAGTGATAGAAGCCACCTCATCACGCACATACAACTGAACAACTTCCTCGCCCTCGCATTTTCCAGTATTGGTAACCGTTACAGCAACACGTGTATAAGTACCTTTTCCATCACCCGGAAGCAGTTTCACATCCGAATAATTGAAAGTAGTGTATGACAAACCGTAGCCGAACGGATAAGCAGGCTCCGTAGGAATATCAATGTACTTCGCACACCATCCGCCCAATGCAGTGGGGCGTCCTGTGCTCTTATATTGATAATACAATGGTATCTGTCCGTTATGCTGCGGAAAAGTCATTGGCAGCTTACCCGAAGGATTATAATCTCCCCAAAGTACATTACAGATAGCATTACCCGCTTCACTCCCCCAGCCACCAGGTACATAAGATAGCGGGAGCCTCCCGACGAACTTCATTGAAAATAACAGGACGACCACACATTAGTACAACTACCGGTTTGCCAGTCTTCACCAATTCGGAAACCAAACGCTGTTGTTCGGCAGCAATAGAAATATCTCCTTTCGAACGCATCTCACCGCTTTCCCAAGCTTGTTCTCCCATTGCAACGATAACCACATCCGATTGGCGGGCAGCAGCTAAAGTCTGATCCAGATTTACAATTTTATTCGTTTTCAAGTCGTAGCCATCGTTATAGTTGATGTCCACTCCTCGTTTCTCCATTGCCTCATACAAGGTTACTACTTTACCAACCTCTGCACAGGACCATGCACCGCACATATCTTTCTGCGATTTGGAAAGTGCACCAATCAAAAGCAACTTTCTTGATAGAAGAAGAAAGCGGTAACACCGAGTTTTCATTTTTCAAAAGAACAATAGAACGTTCGGAAACGTAGCATGCTTCCTTGCGGGATTCCTGTGAACCAATCACTGTACGTTCCCTTTCTTCATCACAGTATCTGAACGGATCATCAAATAATCCCAGTTTATATTTCTGTTCCAAAATACGTCTGACAGCATCATCCACCAGCTTGATAGATACCTTACCCTCTTTTACCAGAGACACCAGATTCTTGGAATAGCATTCACTTACCATCTCCATATCCAGTCCGGCCTTGATTCCTTTATAAGCAGCTTCTTTTTCATCTTTCGCATAACGGTGGTTCATCATTTCTCCCACTGATCCCCAGTCGGATACCACAAATCCTTTAAATCCCCATTGATTCTTCAGGAGCTCCCTCAACAGAAAAGTACTTCCGGTAGACGGTTCGTTATTAAAGTCATTGAACGCACTCATGAAAGTAGCAGCACCGGCCTCTGCACCAGCCTTGTAAGGAGGCATATAGAAATTGACAAACTGTCCCATCGACATATCCACACTATTATAATCTTTTCCGGCAATAGCTGCACCATATCCGGCAAAGTGCTTAATACAGGATAAAATAGTATTCTCTTTCGATAAATCATCTCCCTGTAAACCATGTACACGCGCCTTAGCAACCAACGAGCCATAATAAGGATCTTCACCGGCCCCTTCCATCACACGCCCCCACCGGGCATCCCAGCTAATATCCACCATTGAGCAAACGTCCAATGCAACCCGGCTGCTGCAGCTTCCTTTGCCGCACATCTCGATCCTCTTTCTATAGCATCCAGATCAAAAACTCGCAGCCTCTGCCAATGGCAACGGAAAACCTGTTCTATATCCATGAATAACATCCAATCCGAAAAGCAAAGGAATCTGTAAACGTGATTTCATAGCTGCCTCCTGATATTTACGAGTATTGGCAGCACCGGATACATTCAGCAAAGAACCGATCAATCCCTTACTTATATCTTCTGTCCGACTGATACGTGTATTATCAGGACCTGTGGCAAATCCACCGGAACATTGGCTTAACTGCCCCACTTTTTCTTCCAGTGTCATCTTTTTCATCAGACCGGATATGAAACGATTCATTTGAGCCTCATCCTTTTGATTCTGCGCCATGCTTCCCATAGCGAAAATCGCCATACACGAATATGTAATTAGTCTTTTCATCATTTTATTATAAGAGTTTATCTGTATTGATTTAAATGTTAATATCCTCCATACGTTTTATTTCTATCGCAAAGATAGCCGCTGGTCAGATTCACATTGGCGAATTGCGTACAAAAGGACAATAATATCGTAAAGTCTGCTTTTTTTCTATTTCTTTCCGTATAGCATTCAAGCACTTCTGTCATTTTTTTGCCTTTATTGATACGATTTTCTCCTTACTCTTCACTTATTCGTAAGAGATATTATCCAGCACTTTTATTCCCTCTTCCGAACACCTGTCTCAAACGGATTCTTAAACGATTCTACCGGACAATGAAGTGGACGGTTTAAAATCTGAAGAATTCATATACGCCAGCAAAGCGGCATAGAATTGTAATCCTTCCGGTGTGTCACGTACCGCTTCCAAGTCGGACATACAAAGCAGTAATTTACTGCCCTCTACATTCAACTCCATCAATAAGCCGAGTTTATGATTTCGTTCCACATTGTCAATTACCTGCACAATAGGGCGGTATTCTTTTGGCATACCATCCAGAATAAGCGGATAGCTATGTTTGATAATTGGATACCACTGCCAGTTCGTATGGTATTCGGTCGGGAAATCATCGAATACCGGATGCTCGGGATTGGTCAGAATCCCCAATGTACCAGGTGAAGCAGGTTTCTTGATGCGGTCACAGATACTTTTGAACATACGATAATTCCAATAGTCGGTCTGGAACAATCCTCCCACTGTTACTTCTTTACAGTCTTCCTCACGAGGCATCAACAATACCTTTCCACCTTGCTTTAAGGCATTCAGCACTATCATCCGTTAGTTGGCGGGCAACTACAACATTACCTGCCTTCAATTGCTTCTTTGCAGGATATATCCATAGCGGATAACTATTCTGATAAAGGAAGTTCCGGATACTTTCAAAAAGTAATTCGGCTTTATACGCTTGCTCCACATCGGGCAATGTCAAACGAATAGTTCCGGCAGTCAATAATCCTAATCCCGATGGAATAGCCATCTTACCTTTGCCAAGGCTTTTCTTCCCATTTTTGAGTTCCCATGAAATACTTTTTCGTTCAATGAAGTTTCTCCATAATTGGCAATCTCAACAGTACCTGCGAATGATTCACCGCCTGTCCAACAGAATTTGGCAGTTGTCAATAAAGGAACCACTTCACTACAGAATTCTCTCCATTTCTTCGGTTCAACCAATCCTTTACTATCCATAAAAGCATCCAGAATACCAACATAAGCCGACCCCTGTCCCGGATAATCCTGTAAATCGAGTAACTGAAAACCAGCCATCCGTTTGGAACGGAGATTCATTTCAATATCTGCCCGGTAAAGTTCCACAGACCATGCACCCGATGCTTTAAAAAATCATCCGCCTGCTTCCAGCATGCCGGCTTTCTCCAAGCGGTCACGAAACACTTCAAAATTCCAGGGAGCTAAGACTCCTGTATATTTTCTTCATCTCCTCATAATTCGGGTAAGTTTGAAACTGTCCGGTTTCATGTCCGATCACCGGAACAGGAGATTTTTCCAGAGCCTCATCAAAGTTCATTACCGAATTAGGATAGGTATTATTAAGATAGCCACCTTCTTCCGCATCTGCGAAAGAGAAAAGAAGCACGAGCATGAGTAGAATAACCCTCACCACTGCCTACACGACAAGTTACCAGAAAATCCTCACCCGGAATATGTCCTCGTGAGCCTAAAAAGATATTCGAACCATACGTGTATAGGTGTCTCGGCTCTATGGACCGGAAACGATCTACAAACTCTTTCATCACATTGATGTCACCTCCCAGCTCATTTCCCAAGGCAAAGAGTACAAAAGAAGCATGGTTACTATATTCACGCATGATATTCTCTCCATCTTTCATCAGAAAATCCATCAGCTCGGCAGATTCTTTCTTAAACCCTCCCCAGATAGGTAATTCCGGCTGCAAGTAAATACCCTCCAAGTCCGCAGCTTCAAAACACGCAGCAGGTGGGCACCAAGAATGAAAACGACAATGATTCAATCCATATTCCTTACAAATCCTGAAATAACGACGCCATTGTTCCAAGTCCATCGCCGTATGGCCCGTCAAAGGGAATACACAGGCATCATGTTTTCCTCGAAGAAATGTTTTGGCGCCATTGATAGTGAAATGCGTTTCTTCAGTTTTAAAGTCACGCAAACCGAAACGAACTGTTTTCTCGTCTATGCCATTTATCTCTGCTTTCAGTTGATATAGAGCCGGCTGGAGGTCACTCCACAATACAGCATTATCTCCCAACTGATAAGTGAATTCATATTCCTTGCTCCCCTCTTTCAAATTATATTCTGCAGATCTGGCTTTATGCTTTTTGGCAGTATTGAAAGCAGAAGCTGACAACTGCAGTTTCTTCCCACCAATGCCTGAAGAATTGGAAAGAGTTATTTTCACTTTTACGGAGCGGTCTTCTACTTGAGGAAAAGCCTGAATGGACTCAATAAACAATGGATTCATTGCCTGCAATTCCATCCGTCCGATAATACCGTTCCAGTTTGTCTGGGTAGATTCCGTACAAGCGTGAGAACTTGAACGAATCTGCCCGGGAATACTTTTTCCGTTATCTACACGAATAGTCAGCTTATGTGAACCGGGGAGCCAGGAAGTGAGTGAGATTAAATTCCTGTGGGTAGATAAATAGTTGCATTTACCCACTTCCCGACCATCGATCCACACGGTTGTCGGACGAGTACGTTCCAGAAACAACACGATATGCTTTTCTTTCCAGTCGGCTGGTATTTCTATATTCCTGCTATACCATGCCGCACCTTCATATTTATAATATCTGGACAAATAAGTGGTCTCCGACTTGTTGGTATTCTCTATTCCTTTTCGATTTGAATCTGTTGTACCGGGTAAAGTCACAGTTTCTGCAAAATCCATGTTCCATAGTTTTTCCTGTTCTCCCTTGCCGTGAGGGTCCAATGCAAAACTCCACGTTCCGCTCAAATCAATCATTTTGCGCAAACCTGATGTCTGCGCCCATGATGTACACAAAAAACAAATAATAATAAAAAGAGTTCCAGCTAATCGATTACGCATAACTTTATTCATAATATATGATTTAATGTCCTTAATTTATCTGTTTACAAAGATAGGACGGAGAACAAACCACAATGACAAATCCCGTACAAAAAAACAATAATATCGTAAAAGATACTGTGTACCATCCCTTTTTATATCACTATCAGCATAATAATGTCCTTGCCTGACTGATAAAATACACAAATAGTTTTTTCATAGCTTCATCCCTTCCACAGCCTGCAACTCTGGGTGGAACTGAACACCCCAAATATGTTCGGAATCAGATTCGATTGATTCTATGACTCCATCATCAGCGAAAGCAGATTGCCTTTGAATCCACAAGCCAATTTCTTAACGGCTTGATGATGAATGGAGGAGACTTTCAAACTTTCCTTGCCTGTAACAGAATACAATTTTCCGGTCCTCAAACATCGCACATTATGCTGTAATATCATAAACGCATCCGGTGACCGATGATTAATTTCGAGGGATATTGAGCAGGCAAATCCTGATATAATGTTCCACCAAAATAAGTATTAATAATCTGCATTCCCCGACAAATACCTAAAACGGGAATTTGCCTTTCGGATGCCAAGCGCAGCAAAGCATAATCAAAGTCATCCCTATCCCGGCAACATTCTCCACATTCAGGAAGAGTCGATTCTCCGTATATCACAGGCGATATATCTCCCCCACCTGTCAGGGGAGTAAACCATCAATAAAGAAACCACAGATTGTAAAATCTGTACATTGTCGGTAAACGGAAGAATAAAAGGGATGCCGCCCGCTTGAAGGACAGCATCCACATATTTTCTTTTCACTGATATTCTTCCCCGGAATATCAATTTCAGTAAAATACCAATAACAGGAATTTCTCTTTTTTTACGATTTTCATTGTCTTTTATCAACTTAATCCACAGCCTGTAGTTGTAAAAGCCAAACTTGAATATTCACTTTTCAGCAATGATTTTAATGCAATGCCTTCTTCCATCAATATCTTTCCACTAATGATTTTACCATTCAGGTCACAAGGTTTGCTACTGTCCACAGGTGTCAAATCTACCAAACGATAATTCTTCGACGGATCCAATCCATTCATACAAACCTTCGGAATAACCATATTGATGAAATGAGAAATCTTATATGCATAAAAGACCGCCTTATTCTTTTTCGGAAGTGACATACATCAGAGAGGATACTCCTTTATTATCGTATGGAGACACCAACCGATACAAATCACCGAACTGAACCACAGGACGAATATCTTTTATACGCTGCAATAGCACGCTTGGCGAATGCCTTATCAACATCATTCATGTCCTTCGGCTGAATTTCCATTCCCAATCGCCCGGACATTGCCACATCAAAACGGAATTTCAATGGAATACGACGTCCGGTCTGATGATTCTTGTCCGCACTTACGTGAGATGCCATAGCAATAGCCGGAAAAGAAACCGGAAACTCCCCATTGCATATAAATTCTTTGCAAAGCATCCGTATCATCACTCGTCCAGAACTCATCAAAATATGGAAGCAATCCATAATTGACGCGGGCACCGCCACCAGCACATAGCTGCATCACGAGTTCAGGATACTTGGCACGAATACGCTGAAGTACTTTCTGTAAACCCCTATTATACTCAATATAGAGATGTGATTGCTTGTTTTTTTGGTAAGTAGGAAGAACCATAATCCAGCAAACTGCAATTATCATCCCATTTCATATAGGAAATTTCCGGATAGTTCGCCATCAAATTATCGACCACTCCAAAAACAAAATCCCTGTACTTTCGGATTAGTCAAATCCAGAACTACCTGCGTTTTGCCACGCCCGGTAGATAAGGACGGTTATCAATTTTCAGAATCCAGTCCGGGTGCTTTTCGAACAGTTCGCTCTTAGTATTCGACATTTCCGGTTCAATCCAGATACCGAATTTTATATGATGCTTACCTGGCAGACGCAAGCAGTCCTTCAATACCTTCAGGCAGTTTTTCTTTGCAGACTTCCCAATCACCCAAACTACTGTTTCCACCATTACGGGGATATTTATTTCCAAACCAGCCATCGTCCATGACAAACAACTCTCCACCCATGGCAGAGAAAGCTTCCATCATCTCATCCATCCTTTTTGGTTCACCTTGAAATAAACACCTTCCCAGCTATTCAACAAGATGTCATGCAGCCTTTCACCCCGATTCATTTTATATTGGCGTGCCCAATGATGAAAAGCACGACTCACCCCACCTTTGCCATTGGTACTATATGTCATGGCAAATTCAGGAGTGACGAATGTCTCTTTCGGTTCCAGTATGTATTGTGAACTTTTCCTCATTCATACCGGCTATTATATTCAGTGCTGTGTTGCGAACATCCAGCTTCAACTTATAATTACCACTCAAGCCAAAACGCCCCCAAAGACTTTTCCTGTTTCTTCCTGCGGTTTGCCGTCCAACGACAACATAAAAGAAGGATTATCCGTTTCCGTATTCGCCAGTCCGTCTTTGTTAGCAATCACTTTTTGCCCGTTCGTCAGTTTCTCTTCATCCATCGTATGTTCCGCACCCCAGGCTCCATGAAAATGAGTCAGCCAGTTGTCCCCGCGAAACATCGGCAAATAAGCGGAAGCAAACTGAAACAGTGTTACTGGTTTCTTACCTGCATTGCCAATCTCAACCCAAGTGGTAATTATATCCGTTCCTTTATAAGCCTTATAACATTGTTTCACCCAAACAGGATATATCTTTATCTTTCAAAAAGAACTTCGGTTATCTCTCCATCCTTGGAAGTGTATTGAGTAACCGCATCTACCGCCAAGTCAAGTGACATATTGCCATCCGGTTGAGTAATAGCAATCGCTTTCTCCCCTACCGTCTGAGACCGAAAGCGGGATAGCTGTTCGCATTCAATACCAGTCCGGCATCATAGATACTTTTGTATCTGCCGGGAGCAATACTGACTCCATAATATTGCATCTTTGATGGTTCACCTGCATTTGCTGTAATCAACAATGACGTTTTGGACGTCGAAATCAAAATAATCTTTAAAAATAAAGAACTTGATAATAACAAACCAATAGCGGCTATTAAGCTCTGCTTCATATTTATAATCATAGATTTGTTTTTTATTATATTGATATTAAGTATTACCTTTTCCTGACCATTAGATGTATTCAACCCAGTATAATATATACTTTTCATAAAAATACAATAATACATATCTGTCAGTGTCTGTTTCTTATTTGTAGTTTTCACTTCTATTTTATTCTTTCCAGGGGTCAATATCACATGTTTCCACTCAAGATAGAATACCGGTCTGTTTCCACTTTACCACAACTCTTCTGCTGACAAAATAATTCTGCTTCCAGGTTGATTGAAAAGGCTATAATCGTTTGTTGTCGCTGCAATACGTATTATGTTACGTTTACCTATTAAATAAATCATGATCCTCCTTTATTTAAATACCTGCTTTATAAAAAAAAAGCATCTTTTTTCACTTTCCGATCAAAATGCAAATTCAACCCTTGTCATTAATGCTATTTATCACTCGGTGTGTAGCACCAAAGTCAAATATATTCCACACAAAACTTCCCAAACGAAAGGACGTCTTGGTTATCGCTTCTAGTTTCTATGCTGATAATAAGTTTGCCAATTCTTCCGGATGCCACCAACTTGTGGGATTTGTTTCACATCACTAGAATCTTGTTGATGATATATACTTTTGCGGCACCATATATCCTACTAATAGCAATACGAATTTTAGATATCTTTTATGCAATCCAGTCCAGCCATTTTCCCAAATCTTGTGGCGTAGCCTTATGTCATGAAAGCGATTCCCGAAACTGTAAGCGGTCGACCAGCTGAAGAGTCGGCACCCTCTGATTTGCAGGACGGTAGGGATCTCTTGATGCGCCTGCTCATATACTCTACGGGATTGTCTCCACCGCTCTTTTAATTCATTGAACAACCCCCAAACACAAATACTAAGGATGATTATAATGCTGACAGGTAATTCTTTCAACTGTTCTTTTCCATTGGTACGGAAAGACATTTGGTGAATCAACGAAACCCCTTATCTTCATAACCTCCAGGACCGATAAAAGGGATTTCAGCCCATACCACTATACCAAGCTTATCCATGAGGTCATAAAAATAAGTAGCTTGAGGATAATGAGCCAGTCGCACGGCATTCACTCCCATTTCCAGCATCAATGCCGCATCCTCTTCGTGATGCTCGGGATGCAAAAAGCATTACCTATCTCGCTCCTATCTTGATGACGGCATACTCCTCGAAGTGGCAAATGTTCTCCATTCAAGAAAAAACCTCATCCGGATCTATTCGATAAAAACGAAGTCCCAAAGGCTGTATTACCTGATCTAGTATCTCTCCGTTATGCAAAAAGAGACTTCTACCTGATACAGAAACGGATCTTGTCGTCCATTCCATAAATGTGGATTATTCAACTCTATCCTCATTTCTTTTTTTTGTGAAACAGAATCAGGATAAAGTGTAACCTTTTCGTTTTTTTTTTCTTTCACTACTTTACCTGCATTCGAGAGAATAATGTTAAGTTCAGTTCCCGTAATTTGTCACTTCCGTTAGACAAATCAATAAGAGCACGTACACAAGCATATTCATGACTTACGCTATCTTGAATCAGTCGAACGCCCGGAGAAGCATAATCCAAAGGAGAAATACAAATCTCATCGGTAACTAATAAATGCACATCCCGATAAATTCCTCCATAAAAATTGAAGTCTCCGACCAAAGGCATTATATCCAACTGTTCACCATTATTCACTCGTACTAAAATAGAATTGTCCTTTCCATACTCTACTCTATCTGTGATTTCAAACACAAAAGCTCCATATCCTCCTCTATGTTCACCAATATGTTTACGGTTAATAAACACATTAGCTATACTATTCACTCCTTCAAAACGTAAAAAGAGACGTTTCCCTTTCCATTGTGACTGGACAAATAGCTTCTTCTCATAATTGACAATTCCTCGCTTATAATCTATTTTTACCAGATAAGGCATCCTGCGCATTCCAAGTATGAGGTAGATCCACTCGAACTTCCGTACCTTTTTGTACTTGATGAGAAAAACGGAATTTCCACTGATTATTTAGCAGGATATCCTGTCTTTCAGCAAAGACTATCGAACTATAACACAAAAAAGCAACAACAAATGCCCATAAACGATGTTTCATATTTACCAAGACTTAAATTACGGTTTCGAATAGCAATATCCATTAACAAAAACGAATGATTATCTTTAAAGAAGCTACTTAAAAGGTAACTTTCTCAGAAATAATCATTCGTTTATTGAGACCTTACTTCTTAATTACTCTACATTTGTCACCATCTGGTTCTGTGTTATCCAATGTAAACTGATAAGGCCACTGATTGTCAGCCCCCGTATCATAGATTTCTTTGGGAGTAGCAGCCACTACCAGCCAAAGATGTTCCGTATTCTCGGGAACCTGAAGACTTGCAGATCTATATCTTCTTTGCTTGGCTCGCCATATACACGTGAACCATCTTTCAGCACAGCCAGAAATCCATATCTCCATTGAGCATTATTCGGTTTGTGAATATTATACTCTGAACTGTTTATTATACCTCTAAAATTAACTTTTACTGTAGTTCCGGCCTCCGGTACTGTTAATTTAATACCGTTATATCCATAGTTGCTTGGGCAACGTTCGGGTGAGATCCGATAAGTCACTCCCAATTGAACAAGCTGACAAGTATGCACATTAGCTCCTCTGGCAGCATATGCCATTTCAATACGCGGCAAATCCCAGGTAATGAAACGGGATGCAGCATCATACATTTCTTCATTGAGTTGTTCTTGATTAATGTGAGTCAAACGTTTATAGGTTTTAATAAAGTTGAGTTGGCCCGATTCTGTCTTATCGTCCAAAGTAGTCTCCTGAAATATTCTGCTCATGATTTCCACTCCATGCTTATTCGCCCAATACTCAAACATATACGGGTTATTGTATGCATTGTCATTATGCCCCAATGATCGTGCGTGCCACTAATATAATTCGTAAAATGATTAAATTCTGATCAATCCATTCGGAGAACGTCAGCAATGTCCATTGCGAAGTCATTTCAAAAATATCAGGCCAGGGAACCAAGCATCTTTAATACCTGAATCCCACAAGGCCAAATATTGGAAACTGTGAGACACCTCATGATATACCATATTAGGATTTCCCGAATGATGTGGGACGAATAGCCAACTCACCTACCGGATAATTTCCTCCTCCTGCACCACCACTCACTATCATTTATCACATACACAATGAGCTTGTATTTATTCGTCACGGATTCTTCCTTATTTCCAAAGTACAAATCATATTTCATGAAGTCATATACTTCCTCCGCCATTTTCAGCAAATCATCCGGTTTGAACTTCCGCTCTGCACATTTTTATTGAATTGGTACCAAATGATTTTTTTTCCCAAAAAGAAACCACATTGTCGCTTTCTTTCATGTAGTGCTTATTAAATTTGCTGTTTTCGTTTTCAAAAAGTTCAGGTCCGCTTTTTGTCCATCATGGTATGTTCGGAATAAGTAACACCTTTTCTACTTATTGAAATACAAACCTATAAGTATCATCATTTGCGTTATTAGTTATCACGACTTCACTTTTTCCCAGGGTCTTTAGCTGGATTGGCATACAAAGGAAATAATCTCTCCACTACCACTTTGCTCGCCCGAGGGAGTAGCAGTCACCAAATCTCCACTTACCACTTCAACTTTCCACGTCACTTCCGGTAGCTGTAACAAATCAAGTGATAACATCTTTACCAGTAAAAGGAGCATTTACAACAACCGGTCGGGTATAATTGCAAACCAACTCAAAGAAGGTCACTTCAAAAAGTAAGTGGCTTTTTCTTTTTCCGCTATCGTCATCATCGTTACAAGCTGTTGCATTAACTGCTAATAACATTATAGGAAGAATCTTCCACATCCATTTTAAAATATTCATATTTGTTTCTTTTATGATTTGATCTTATGTAAATTTATCACCCATATATCTTCAACTGTTGAAGGGCAACGCACGGGTAATCACCACTATTATTCCACCTCGTATAATCATAACCCAATATATTCTTTTACACTATTGTTACTATAAGTCTTATCACGACTAGATATGAATGACAATCGTACCAAAGTCGCTCCACTCTCTTTCAAACTGTAAAGTGACAATTTGGACAAATCTTCTTCGCTGACACGACCAATCAAGTTTTGTCTGCAAACGGCAGTTGGTTATCCTCATATTTCAATTCTCCAATCTTCTTCAAATCATCATTACTTGTTCCAGCATAAACAACAATTTCATTAGGAACAGCATTAGCCAATTCCTCGGCAAATAGTTGAATGAGAATGCTTGGGAAAGAGGTTTATTTGAGAAATCAATATCGAGATACACGCCATATACCGGATCTATTTTAGGATCGTTTTTACCTCCGTTAGGTGACCAAATGGATTGCCAATAATTATTATATGCAAGTAGATTACCTACATTATTGCCTCCGTCAGTAGCACTTGCCTTTAGCATATTCGCTTCTAGATTTATACTTCTCAAGTCACTGATCGACTCCACTTTTGTTTCCATAATCACGTGAACATAGGTTATCTTTTCTTTGACTTCGAAAGGACTATTACCACATCCAATTGGAATAATCGGATACAAATAATCCTTATCTAAAGTCAAACCATCCCCTGACAATGTAGCAGTCACTAATTTCTCATTATCTTCCTGTGTAAATTCGGAAGATGATAAAACGCGCACCAGTTGCCTTTGGGTAATAATGTATAGGAAGTACCTTTATCCGCATTATATTTATCAACCGCAGCTTTCAAAACAGTTTCGTTCTCTTCAAATTCCACCGTAAACTCCCACTGAATGATTACATCAAGAGAAAGATTAAAACCGTAAGATGCCTTTTTCTCTCCTTGGTCCAAAATAAGAATATGCTTTGTACTCTTTCGACTCCATAGTAACAACAGGGAGTTGCAATACGAGGTTTCATAAAGATTTCAGAGACAGGGGAAACCATCTACATAAACACGAAACATATTCTTTATCCTCATCCAACTCTCCTACTTCTTTTTTAAATGTTATTTTTTTATCTTTCGACAGATCCGAATCATCAAAATCAACAGAAGCAGGCATTACAATATAATCTTCAGGAATAGACATGTAGCTTGTACCATACAAAGAGTTATGTGCGTTCAGTTCCTCTTCTGTGAATGCAGAAAGAGTCACTTCACCCTCTTCTTTTATTAATTGTCAATAAGGTAGTGATATCCTGATTGGCATTATAAAAAAATCAAATTGTTTCACGCTCCCTTGAGATATTCCGATCGTATATATGTTCACTACCAACCAAATCAATTCAGCCTTTCTATCATCTACAGAAACTATTATGGGCAACATATACTCTTCACTTGTACTCAAATCTCCTGTTTTCTTATTGAATTTAATATCCAATAAGGCAGATACCTCTCCATCAAAACTTATCGAATTTGGCAAAGTATAGCAATCAGTAGGGAGAAGTTTATACAGAGTGAGATTATCCTCATTATATTTATCCAGTTCTTCTTGGCCAAGTGAAGAAATTGAAACATTACCCTCACCTTATTTATAGAAGTAGTATAAATAAGTTCTTCTTTGCTATATCTGTCCTCATTATAATGAATGTAAGCATATAATTCTTCTGTTTTGCGCCATTTGATTCGGATCATACGACTGTGTAAACGCATATCTATAAATCTCGTCGTTAACACTGTTTCTACTAGTCACTGTAGCTACTCTGTTTTTTATATTAGTCGGGTTGCTCGATGCAACAATCAAAATCTCTCCGTCCCCACTTTGTTAGTCACAGGTGTGGCTACTATCCAACTGCCACCTTCAAGCTTAGTTGTCCAAATTACATCCACAGAAGATTTTTACAGTCAACTTATATGTCTGGCCCTCTATAGGTACTACAACATCGATAACATTATTACTGTTACATTCCAAACCGTTGAAGAAAGTTCGAAGAATGACGAAGTTGTATCATCATCGTCACTACAACCTGCCATTGCTACAGATAATAGTAGCACGGGAATGATTCTCCATATATTTTTCATTAAAGCTTCCATATATTTTCGTTTTTATTCCTTCACAATTATTTTACCATACAATCTAAATCCTGATATTGCGACCGAGTTTTGGTCTCCACTTATGGCTCCGATTGTGTCAGGTTTTTAATTTGTGTACCATTAGCACTAGACAAGAAAAGAGACACGAATTAAAAGATATCTCTTTGACGTCCTACCGAGAATTGAGGCATATCTACATTTTGTTCAGAGTCATCTGTCCAAACTCCACCTTTTTTAGGCAAATTATTTTTCGTTGCACTCAACTCACCCACTTTTCTCAAATTATCCACACTCGTTCCTACATAAAGAATAATCTGATTAGGTACAGCATTTGCATACTCTCTAGTCGAATAATCAATCTTAATTTGCTTCTCTATCATAGAGTAACATCAGATACGTCAATATCTATATACACACCATATTTCGAATCATGCTTAGGGTCTGTATTGCTTGTCCAAATAGATTCATAATATGTTTTAATATCATTATCGCATATTTCTGAGTGGTTGACCAGGATGTATACTATTGGAACTCAACATATCATCAGCCAAAGAAATTAATTTCAATTCACCGGTAACCATCACATGAATGTAACAGATTGCTTCTCTTACATCAAACGGCATACCCACCACCTTTTTTCGGAATAATTGGAAGCAGGTAATCATCCATCATGAGATTATTATTATTCACCTCCACAAAAAGAGGAAGCAAGTGCCTCGCCTGCAGGAAAAAAGTATTGTTGATTCAAACGAACGATTTTCCTTAGGTAAAAGAAGATAATCAACTCCCATCGTTTCATTATATTGCCTTACAGCTTTTTCCAACTCATCTTCGTTGTTCTCTATTCTCAATTTGAGATCCCACTCATTTTTCACGTCTAAATAGAAAGCAAGCTCAAAAACTTTGTTTCTTCTCTCTACCCTCTTCCATTCTGATTACATGAACCCCGTAGGATCCGTAATGATGCTAGGTACGATGATGTTCGGCTTGAAATAAATGATATTTTTGTTATCATTCACCGTTCCATTATCAGCTTCTAAACGAATGGGGAGCATATACTCGCCGGTCTTAGCCAGTTCACTCATATTTCCTTTGAATACCACATCTACATTTCTATATTCAACACCATCCTCAAAGGCTACTGTAGCAGGCATATCATAGTATTCCGGAGCTAAAAAGTTTATAATCGCCATCTATAGTTGCATTATACTCGTCCATTTCAGCCTGAGTAAAAGGAACCAAATTGATAGTGCTGACTCCATTCAACCCATGTCCTCCTCTTCCAACAGTGATGGTCTGAAACTTTGGCACTATTCACACTATAGAAGTCAAATTCATTAACCCCCTCTTTCAGATAATAGTAGACAGAGTCAAATTCCTCCGTATAGTTTTTATTACCATCTTCACAAGAGAGAGTGGTCACCACTACTCCGAGAAGAAATAAAATATATATATTTTTCATACTGTATATCTTTTTAATTAATTAATTGCCATAACCGGGAGCTTGAACCAATTGCGGATTAGAATTCACATCAACATAGTAAATTGAAGTATATACTGTCTATTATTCCATTCATAAGGTTGATTCACCTTAATACGTTGCCTGAATTCGTCATACTCCAATCCTTTTTCTTTTCAGCTCTCAATCCTTCACGCTTTCCAGCAGCCAAATATTTACCTCCTTCTACCCAACGTCGTACGTCAAAGTAGCGCTGTCCTTCTGCATAGAACTCTACATAACGTTCGTTCTTAATCCATTCCATCAATGGCATATCTGTTAAATCCTCTTTAGTAATGGCCTTCAAACCGGCACGTTGGTGCACCGCATTAAGATTCTTAAGCGCTTCAGTCGCGTAAGTATCCGATTTACCATCCGAAGACAAATTGGCCTGACATTCTGCTAACATCAGATAAAGATCTCCATACGAATCAATGGATAGGCAGGATTCGGAATTCCTCCACCACCGGATAAGTCCAGTTGCGTGTTAGGATCCAGGAACTTCTGGATAGCAAAGCCGGTCACCAAGTGATTACGGTTATACTTTGCCGGATTATATCCTTGTTTATCAGGATCTCTCGTATCTATTTGAATCGGTTGTCCATTGGCTAGACGAGAAGAATAATCGCCTTGATGGGAATCCCAACCATGCATAAAATCGAGGTTCACGAGCTACACAAATATTAAAGAGTTCCGAACGGCCAGTAACACCCGCCGGGTCCAACCATTTACTTTCAGCAGGATATTCATTCTTTGATGCAGCGATTTTGGGCAAGGTCCCTTTATTGGTATAGAAATGTTCTACAGCATATAAATAAGGAGAAGTTGAGCTCCAACCTCCATATTCAGAACCATTGTTAAGTTTCATTATGTTGTTTGGTATACTTCCGAAGACAAAGTTGGTAGTTTTGTGTAACTCCCACAGAATTTCCAGATTGCCATCACTGCCTTTGGCTGTCATCATATAACGCAAAGTCAATACTTTTATTCTGAAATGCCTTAACTTCAGTATCGGTCCCCCTATATTAGGAATATAGGGCATCGGAAGTCCTTTCTGCTCCTGCAAACTTTCATCGCCAGCTCTTGTGCCAAATAAATAGTGTCCTGCATCCAAAGCTGCATTCAATGCTTCTTGGAGCAGCTTCCTCTGCGCGTACCCATTTCTCACGATCGTATGTAGTACTCACCAACGCTGTACCGTATCCCGGAGTTTCCATGGCCTTTCCTAACTTTTACGTTTTTCCACTCTGGGTAGGGGAACTTTCCATTCCATAAAGGAGAAGCTGCATAAAGTAATACTTTTTGCTTTCAGTGCAAGAGCGATAGGGCGAGTAGCTCTACCCACTTCTGTGTTCGAACGAGTATTCCTCAACTTATCACCTGCAAGTACCTTTTCATCCAATAGCCGAACAATCCAATCCGTCACATAATCATAGTGCATACGACCCGGATAGTCATTTTTCACTAGCGGTCTGTGGAAGTAATCTGTCGCTGATGGGACAAGGTCCATAACAACGCAGCACCTCAAAATGGTAATAGGCCATCAGGAAATAAGCCTCTGCTTCCCACTCCTTTTTATCAAATCACTTACCGGTGCCTTTTTTTCAGTTCCTGTAGGAACAGATGAATTTGCCCTCGATATATCTGTAATAGTTACTCCATTTACCACCATCATTATTATTACCTGTAAATAGATTATGAGCTACTTTGAGTGAATTATAACCTTGCAAACTATACTCAAGCGGAACAGCATATTCGTCTGCAGAGGCTTCTGTATTTTTTCAAAAGCTACAGGCGATTGTATTCCTGCATAACAAGAATGCAAGAACCCCAAAGTGCTGTTGAAATCTTGTGTTGCGTCATCAAATCAGCTTGTTCTACCGGAACAATCTCAAGGAAATTACAGGAGGCTGTTAAGCAGCATAGCGAGATGAACAATGCCCCACTTAGTATTCTAATTGTATTTAATAGTTTCATATATGACAATTTTTAAAGGTTTAGAAATTTAATTGCAATCCTATATTGAATGTACGTTGCAACGGATATTTATACCACTCCAACTCTGGATCCCATTCTTTGAATGGACTGAAAACAGCCAGATTATCCCCGGTCACATAGATTCTACCGTATCTGCAGAAACGATATCCGATTTCCAACGTCTTGAAACGTAAAAATTACCATTACGCATCCAGAATGTACTCGGTACAACGTTATTGTCTGAGTTTGGCTTTTTTGTAGTCCAAGACGCGGATATGCTGCCTTAGGGTTTAGGGTTAGCTTCTGTCCAATAGTCCTTCGCTACAAATTTGAAAATGTTGTAATCAGACTCTCCGAACGGATGAATACCTGTTAACATAATCTTGCGCATAGCCGAACCGTTAAAGAACACTCCAAGATCAAATTTCTTATAGTTTATATTCAAACCAAATCCGTATTGTATACGTGGATTTCCACCATATTCTGAAATCATTCCCTGATCATCTGCATTGATTACACCATCACCATTTAAATCACGGTATTTGATATCTCCCACTTGAGCGGTACTTCCTAGTTCTACCTTAGGACCGTATTTTATTTCATCTTCGGTCTGATATAATCCTTCTGCTATGTAACCCCATGTCGAGTTCAAAGGACGTCCGGTTTCTCTTTTTCCATGGGTACGGTGTATAGGGTTCATCTCTATACACATATTTGTTCTCCACATACGTAAAGTTACCACGAAAGTCCATAGACAAGTCCTTGTTAATGGAATGATGATAGTTGGTACTGAACTCCCAGCCCCAGTTGTCTACCTTCCCGACATTACTCCAAGGTGTGGCACTATATCCCAATTGACTTGGCCATGTTTTTCTTTGCATCAGAATGTTCGAACGTTTTTCGTAGAAATAATCTGCCGTAATATTCCAATGACGGAAAAGTGTCATTTCTAAACCGACATCCAACTTCTTAGAACGTTCCCAGCCAGCATCCAATACATAATAGCTTGAAATTTTCGGGCCACCAAATGTAGTTTGCCAATCATAACCGGTACTATATTTGATGTTGTCTAGTTCCACTTTATCCAAATAAAGAAAATGACCAAAGTCAGTGCCTGTTTCATCACTACCTACCAATCCATAAGATGCACGCAACTTCAAATTATCGATTTTGTCACGTAAGGGTTCAAAGAAAGCTTCATTGCTCACTACCCAGCCTAAAGAAGCAGCCGGAAAAAACTCGAACCGGTCACCTTTTTGCCAAACGCTCTGTGCCGTTGTAACCAAAGTTGAATTCGAGTAAATAGCGCTGACCATAATCATATGTAAAACGACCGGAAAAACCTTGGTTACGATTAGGAAGCACATCCTTCTTAAAATCACGCTGCATATACATCAACATACCGCCTACATTATGTTTGCCAAATTGACGTGTATAGTTTATCTGGAACTGCATAAAAATAGTACGATCACCAGATCTGGTTATACCGGATTCAGCAATATATTGCTTGCCTGAAGTGCCTAAACGTTCTAATTCGTATGAGACAGGATTCTTGGGGTCGTAAGAATTTTCTTTCACTCGATAATAATAAGGTTCAATCGTTCTGTTATATTCAGAACTGGACCAGTTTTTAAAGTTCACCAATGCGTTTGCACTCAAACCTTTTGTAACAAAATCCAAGTTCTGCTTAATTTTCAATGTAGTATGTAGCATATTTGAGTCCACTTGTTTAAAAGTGGTGGCCATATATGCATAAGGGTTTTATTCTTGTGTAATTGGCTGTAAGAATGGAATTACCATACTTCACATGCTGATCGCCTTCCTGTGCAGGAAACACGGCCGGAAAGTTTATAGGGTTTTGAAGATAACATCATTTTAAATAAATCATCGACCGAATTCTTAGGACCGCGATTATTACGAATCTGCGTATTCATGTTCAAATCGATTGTAGTTGTAGATGTCACTTTCACAGAGATATTATTTTGGAAGTTATACCCCATGTTATTGATATTATTGTTCCATGAATAATACTTGGGTGAGTCCAACAAACCAGTATCGTGGTTCACATTTAAACTCATATAATAAGTTACTTTCTGACCACCACCAGATATATTGATATTCGCACGTTGATTAGTCGCAAAATCCTTGAATATCAAATCACCCCAATTCACATCCGGATAAACATATGGATTTAACCCATAACGAGTTCCTTCAATTTGCTGTCTGCTATATCTTCCTTGCCTAATTGACTTATTACGAGTAAGTTCAGCTTCATTATACATTTCCATCCAAGTGGCTCCATCTACAAACTCTGGAAAGTTCATTGGTTTATTGAATGAATTTTCCAAAGTGATGTTAATACGGGTTTTTGAATTCTCTTGTCCTTTCTTGGTAGTGATGAGCATCACACCATTCGCACCACGAGCACCATAAATGGCAGTTGCAGATGCGTCTTTTAAGATAGAAAAACTTTCGATGGTTTCGGCTGGAATATTGTCCAAATCCCCTGTAGCAATTTCCACATCGTCTAGCAAAATCAAGGGGGAGTAGCTCGTCCACCAAAAGTCGATACACCACGAATAAAAGAATTCAGAAGCTGTTCCAGGGTTCTCCGCTTTTGGTATTAACGATTACGCCGGCCAATTTACCGGCCATAGAGCTAGTCAACGAAGAACTAGGAGCTTTAAGTTCCAATCCTTTCACGGTAGAAATAGCCCCCGTAACGCTTACTTTTTTTCGTGTGTTCCCGATCCGACAATCACTACTTCGTCCAGCATCTCATTATCGGAAGTCAACTTGATATCGATAATACCTGAAGTCTCTACAGGAACCTCCCGAGTTTTATAGCCAATAAAAGAAACGACTAAGATATCTTTGGTACTATTAACTGGAATAGAATAATTACCATCCAAATCTGATATTACACCTGTTTGAGTGCCTTTCAATGCAATATTGGCACCAATAATGGGACTGCCATCCAAAGCGTCCGTGACAGTGCCTGTTACTTGTCTTTTGCTTTGCTGTTGTTGTTGAGCAGACACTGCCCCCTTAACTCCGGAGTCAGCTATCGCCGGTAGGCTCGTAGTGCCGGCAACTATAAAAGCTCCCAACGTTACAAAAGCAATCCTTCTTAAATAATACTTCATAAGCTTTTTTCTTATAAAATTAGACATCAGTTAACTATATATTTTTTAAATTTAAAATTCATCAATTATCACCCAAAAATCATTTTTTATTCACATACAGAAAGGGGTATTTACACAATGCTCATCAAAAGCGAATATTCCTTTCTACACTACAAAAAGAAATTAGTCAACAGTTCGCACTCAATTTCAGCTACACTTATAAAATTCTTCTCCAACACACCATTGACCACAAAATTTCAGATAACGTGACCGATAAACCTTATTTAACTTAATTTCTTGAGGCACAAGTGTCTGCCTAATGTTCTGAAAGACACCCTTTGAAGCCATTTCCCATTTCAGTCCATCTTCACTCAAATAAATTTCATAATTTTCAATGACTCCATCCACATTTCTATACATATCCTGACGTGGTGTGTAAATGATCTCGGACACAGGAATAGTAGTTCCCATATCAACAATAACCTCGTCGGGTACAAATTCTTTCTTATTACCAGCATCATACGTATGGAAGTAACTCTCTACATTATCATCAATCATATTATCAACACCAGATTTAACAGGTGATATAATTTTCCAATTCTTCTTGCACTGATCAAAAATCACTGAAGTAATCCCTCCACTTTTTTATCAGATGTAAAACTTTGCCGCTCTTACAACTCCCTGTTTATCAAAAAAAGAATGGCTCTTTATACTCATTTGAGGTAAATGACGGTTCGGTTCCGTCTGTTGTATATCGGATAGAAATTACAGGCCGGTCTGTTCTTATACTCACCATTCCATCCTTCTTTCTATAAATTTTTTGGTGCTTCTAAATTATCAGGTTCTTTAAACAGACTTACTTCACTCACAGCCAATGCTACTGGGGCAAAAAAGCGTAAACGGATTCTGTCTGTATTCAAATCATTCTCAAGACGAATAATTCGACACGCCCCTATGCTGGTAGCCTCTGCTATTTCTTTCCAGCCACCATCTACCCAAGCATCGACTTTCATAGAGTCGATTCGTTGACCTAATTTTATGTTTTCACGCACTTTTATCAGATTAAAAACTTGTTTCTTTGGAAGTTCTATCATCAATGATGCATTTGTTACTGTATCGTCAGTCGCCCAATAAGAATACCGGTCATTGTCTGTAAGCTTTGCAGTACCATAATGCCTAGTTATATTCCCACGCACATTAGATGGCACCAAACGTGCTCCTTTAATAAAATTTTTGCTAAAAGTTTTATTCATTAATTCAGCGAACCTTCCAAAGATTTGACATCTCTCCACTCCATTACTCCTTTTTGGAGTTAAAGGAAGACACATATCAAATCCCTGCCCCAACCCAACACTCGCAAGATAGATATCAAATAATTTTTTGAGGGCTTTTAGTAGTCAAGCTATCTGTAGTATGATAAGCAAAACGCCTTTTAGCGAAAAAGTCACACTCTGCCGGAATCCAATATTTCCCATGTCGTTGTCCCTCATTCAACATTTTAATCCGCTCACCGTCACTATTAGGGCGTGGTCTCATGTTCCAATTTCCTTCAGGGAATAATGTTGCCCAACAAGTTTTTTTATATCTTCCGGCATATCCATCCTCATTTCCTACCCAACGGATATCAGGTCCGGGGTCATTAAAAATGACAGCGTTGGGTTGGAGTTCTCTGACAATCGCATAAATATTATCCCAGTCATAATATTCGATGAATCCGCCACGATATTCATTAGCACCTCCGTAATATCCCGAACCACCGGCACCTGGAGCACCATCAAACCAAAGAGTAAACAGTTCTCCATAATTGGTACACAATTCTGTTAGTTGTTCCTTATACATTTTCAGATATTCGGGCGTTCCGAAACATGCAGCATTTCTATCCCACGGCGATAAGTAAAGTCCGAGTTTAAGCCCATGCTGACGACAAGCCTTCGCCCATTCGCCAACCCAATCTCCTTTGCCATCTTTCCAAGGTGATTTAGAAATATTATAATCAGTGGTTTTCGTTGGCCACATACAGAACCCAACCATGATGCTTTGCATTGATGAGAAATCCTTTCGAACCTATTTTTTTTTTTTTGCAAGAAGAACTATTTTTTCTTGCGTCAAAATCTACAGGGTTCACTAGTTCCGAGACTCATTACCCCATCCCCAATGAATATCAAGTGCATTGTTCTGATTGAATTCAATCATATTATACATTTCCATTTCATGCCAAGCTAGTTGACGATCTGTAGGCAATACCCCATACGGTTTGCGGTGGATCCATTTTAGTGGAGATACAAGAAGCTAACATAGCTATACATAACAACGTGAAAGATAATTTACAACTCATAAATATTAGTATTATAAAAGATTAATAAGGTTAATACAAAAGAGATATAGCTTAGTCTTAAAAAACAATCAAATCATCTTCTGCGCCACTAAGGTAGACGTATGCCAGTAAAACCAAGGCAAATTGCGTACAAAAGAACAACAATATAGTAAAACGTGAGATCTTTTCACTTACTGCTCTGTATTTCACCAATTATTATCCTGATCATGTACCATTTTATTGCTCATATTTTATTTCTACAAACAAATCTCTTTTCACTATCAGGTCACTTTCATCTAAATAGAATAAATATCAAGTACTTTATTATCATATTTTTCAATCCGATACCACACTTTTCCCATCTCAAATAATAACCTCCATAACCAGATACTTCAATCATTCCATTACAAAAAGTATCTGGATGAAATGAAGTCTTACTGATCTTTATCCGATATGGCCATTCAGCAACTTGCTCCATTTTCTGATGATATTTCGTATGTTTATCTGGTGCTCCTGTCACGACAAGCCACAAGAACTGGGTATCGTCAGGAACTATAAAATTAACAGTTTGATTCACGCTATTTACAGCTCTATTCATCTTACTATAAACTCTCTTTCCATTCTTCTGCATGGCAACAAAGCCGTAACGCCACCCTGCATACGCCTTATTTTCCGAATAAAAACCTTCATTTCCAGCCATTCCCTCAAAAGTCAAGTCTATGACTGTCCCTCCTTTAGGAACCTTCAATCTAAGTGCATTATAACCATAACTTTGTGGACAATATTCTTTTGTTATTTGATACCATCCGTTCCCCATTTTCTTTTTAATTTACAACGATGCTCATTAGCATAAGAACTACAAACTGATTTTATGCGGGGAAGATCCCAAGTTACAAAACGAGTTGCCGCATCATAGATTTCTTCATTAAACAAATCTTGAGAAGTCTTCGTTATTCGCATATAAGTGGACACTGGGGTCCTCTTCTTTAAAGCTTCACTCCACATTCTGCCTATCACCGGCAATCCATGCTTATAAGACCAGTACTCCATAAACTGCGGAGCGCAATATTGGTTCGTTTTATGAAACAATGTATAATGTGTCTGTTTCATGTAATTATTCAAATGATAATTCTCAATAGTCACCCAGTCTGGATGTACCTGCCATAGCATCCATTGAGAAGTATACTCATAGAGTGTCGTCCCCGGAAATCCTTTTGCCACCATCTGCCTCAACCCATAAACTGAAAGAATGCCCCAAACTCATTGAGCAAGTGTACAGTAAGGATACCCGTTTATTCTGCACGGACGAAACCAGGTCATTCCGACATTGTCATGAGCACCACCATAGACTTTCTTCTCATTGTCATCATACATCCATATAATCGAGGGTGTGTCAAAATGCATACCCTCTTTTTTTATGACAAAGCCCCCGACTTTCCCAAGCCGAGGCTTTGTTATGTCCTAAAGATTTTGTATCTTTAAGCATAATCAAAACTAATATGGCAAAGATACATTTTCGTTCTTACAATCCCAACCAAATCGTCCTTTTTCCTCAGCGGATAGATGAAAATATTCCATCAGACGATCCTGTACGCATCCTGAATGCTATGGTAGATAACCTTGACCTCAGTTCCTTTCACAAGTTATACAAAGAGCTTGGCCGTTCTCCCTATCACCCACGAATGATGCTTAAAGCTGTTTTGTATGCCTATATGAACAATATCTATTCCTGTCGTAAGATAGAAAAATCCCTGCTGCGTGACATTCATTTCATATGGCTTGCCGGTTATGAAAGCCGGATTACCGGACTATAAACCGTTTCCGTAACCGTGTCAAGGATGAGATAAACGGAATATTCACACAAATAGTCCTCATCCCTTGCATCAAAGGATTCATAAGTCTTGATGTTGAATATATTGACGGCACAAAGATTGAATCAAAAAGCCAACAGATACACATTTGTATGGCGTAAGAACGTAGAACGTAACCGCGCCAGGCTTCTTGAGAAGATACGTATTCTTCTACAACAAATTGATGATGTCGTGGCACAGGATAATGCCTGCATTGAAAATACTGCTACCGAGTTTACCCCTTCCATGCTGACGGATATGATATCAGAGTTAAAAGCCTCTCTTGAGAATGCCCCAACCACATCGGATAAGGAAGAGAAGAAAAGCAAATAAACAAAAGGCAAGGCAAAATCAGACAATTGAGTCACAACGTGACAAACTTGCCGAATATAACATGCACATGAAAATACTAGGCAAACGGAATTCTTATTCCAAAACAGATCCTGATGCTACATTTATGCATATGAAGGAAAGACCCTATGGGGGAACGGGCAATTAAAACCGGGATATAACCTACAAATCGGAACTGAAAACCAGTTTATGCTCGATTTTGGACTCTACCATAATCCTACAGACACTCTTACATTGATTCCTTTCGAAAATTCGTTTCATGAACGTTACAACCGTTTCCCATTAGAAGATGTTTACCGATTCCGGTTATGGTTCGGAAGAGAACTATCGCTTTATGGACGAAAACGGAATAGAGGCATATGTAAAGTACAATTTCTTTCATAAGGAGCAGAGAGCAGACAAATATGTGACAAATCCTTTCAAACAGGAAAATCTATATTATAACAAGGAGAAAGACTATTATGTTTGTCCAATGGGACAACATATGGAACGGAC
>VOFK01002817.1_pt1 | contig 27176 bp, 38 predicted proteins | sample 5384121 | NCBI WGS metagenome assembly VOFK01 (sample SAMN12384730, study PRJNA508395) | human gut metagenome | isolation source: healthy gut J | host: Homo sapiens | reverse complement strand
AAAGGGAGCTGGCTCAGCTGCAGCCGAGACTAAAGGGGTAACTCTTGCAAATTTGCGCCGCCAGTTTGCCCAACCCGCAAACTAAATTGCGGTTGGGAGTTTTCTGCCACAAATCCGCAGCAACCTCTCAGGCGCTGCGCGCCAGCATCCCTACCCCTTTTGTCCTTCAGGACATTTCCCCCTATGGGAATCGGCCCCCCTGGGAGGGCCTTAGGGGGTCTCGGGCTCAGTGGGTTGCGCCTCCGGGGTCTCGGCAGGATCCTCCGCGGGGGTCCTCAGGGGCGGGTTGGTCTTCCGGTGGGGGGCAGGGGCTTCCGGTTCTTCTTCCTCGGGGACGGGCAGGGGCAGGCCGGGACATCTTCAACGTCCAGTAATAGCCGCCCGCCATATCCTCGTCATTTTCCGCAGCCACCAGCGTGCCGTCAGCAGATCGCGCAGCGTCCACGTGGCAGGACACGCCGTCCGAAGCGTCACGATGTTCCACCAGTACGCTCGCCGCCGCGAAGACGACGATTCTGCAGCTGAAGCCCCGCCTCATCGCACAGCAGCTGCCAGCTCTGCGCCATGCTCTTTGCTGTTCGCCACGCCCTGGCAGAGCGCCGGAGCAGACCCGGCGTGCGGCTGTCGCCCCTGCTGTTGAGGAAGCGCTCGGCCAGATAAGGTAAAGCAGCGAGGCCTTTTCCGTCTCACTCGTGCAGTAGCGGACGTGAGCCTCTACGCCATGGGAGCTCTCGCGCACGTCTGCTGCATCTCCTGCAGCTCCGCCGGGAGGCGGGATAGGAAAAGACCAGCTCCACGATCCGGTTGCGGGCGTCGGCAGGGTATTCCTGGTGACGGTCAGCTCCGGTTACTGCATGCTCGCGCAGGTGGCTGCTCTCAGTAGCCTGCACAAGCGCCGCATAGTCGGGCTGGCCGATAGGTCGCGAGCGTCAGATGGTCGTCGTAATTCTCCAGCGCCCGGCACAGCAGACGCCCGGCCTCGTTCTCGCCGCCGACGTATTCCGATCTCGTCCAGCGGCGTCAGGACGTCCCGGAACGATGTCGACCTTGATCTCGTAATAGGCGACGATCAGCGTACAGTCGTGCGTGATATAGTTCATGGCGTACGCGCCGATCGGGTCCTCGCGGGCGATCTCATAGACGGCCTGCGGCGATCCGCCTCGACGTCCGGAATACTGGCTCGTATGGATAACGCCGTGCTCCACGCCGTTCTGGACGAGCGTGCGCAGGGCGTTTTTTGAGCATCTTGTAGTTGCTGACCGTCAGCACGTCGCTCTGCTGCTCGGTCTTGGTCCCGGGGTTGTGCGGGGTGACGAGGGTGTATTCCGACGGCACCAGCGCGGCAGCACCCGCACAGGGCGAGCAGAAGCAGGGCGAAAAGCGACGGTCAGAATCCTTCGTTTCAAACCGGTCCCTCCTTACAGCTCGTCGCCCGCGCGGCGGAAGCCCCTCGCCCAGCACCTGATGGGCCGGCAGGAGGATGACGAAACGCGTCGGGGTCGATCTCGCGGACGATGGTCTTGAGCTCTCCGGCAGCTCGCGCTGACGCACGGCCGACATGAGGACCGGCCGCGGCTGGCCGTATAGCTGCCGCTGCCGTCAAGGACGGTCGCACCGCGGTCGAGCCGGGTCTCGATCTGCTTTGGAGACCTGCTGGTAGTGCTCGGAGATGATGAGCGCGACGGTGGAATGGTCCAGCCCGTAGAGCAGCTGATCCATGACGACCGACGAGACCGCCAGCGGCAGGGCGCTGTAGAGCGTCCTGGAGATATCGCGGAAGACAACGCCCGTCAGGAAGATGATGAACAGGTCGATCGCCAGCATGACCTTGCCGAGACTGGCCGAGCGGAAGCGGCGGCGCAGCAGTTGGCTGCGATATCGGAGCCGCCCGTCGTCGCTCCCCAGAGAGGAAAGACGAGACCGAGCCCGAGGCCGACCAGCAGCCCGCCGTAGAGGCTGTCGAGCAGAATTTCCGTTTTCGGCGCGGGGATAAAGGCGAACAGATCGATGAATACGGAGCTCAGCAGCATCCCGGACAGCGAACCGAACAGGAACTTCTTCCCCAGCTTGCGCGCGCCGAGGACGAACAGCGGCACGTTCAGCAGCATCGTCAGCACGCCGATGGAGCCGAAGCCCAGAAGCCCGCGCAGGATCATCGCCAGACCGCTCATGCCGCCGACGTTCAGGCTGTTCGGCTCCAGAAACAGGTCGAAGCCCAGCGCGAAGATCGCGCAGCCGAGGGTGATCTTCCATCCCATCTGCCAGATGGTCTTGAGCGTTTCACGTTTCAAACCGTCGTCCTCCCTATTGTGTTCGTGCGGGTTTTTATCATTCCCTGCGTCAGATATCCAGCTTCATCTGTGTTTCGCCGACGTCCTCCCGCGCAGACGAGCGCGCCCGCGGCGGGCAGCGTCCGGGCCGGAATAGCGGCCTACGTTGCTGAGCGGTGTTTTTCCAGCTCCGCGGCCGATTCGATGGCGGCCTTCGCTTCAGGGCTCATCACAGCGACGCCCTGCGTCGCGCGCGTGGTCTTGGCGGAAAGCTGCGCCGTGGAGAACACGAGCACGCGCCCGTCCGTTGCGCGGATGACGATCTGCTTTTCCTCCGGCAGATCGATCACGCCCCCACCGGGCTCTTGTCGGAAGTAGGCGCCGGTGAGCCGCTTGCGGTTGGATTTGGTGTCATAGCAGCTCGCAGCGACGATCTTCGCCGCCTTGCCGTTTTCAAAGACGAAGAGCAGATTGCCCTCGTATTTTCCGGGGAAAATGACCGTCAGGAAGCTCGCCCTCATCGAAGCCGAGCTTACCGGGCAGGAAATCTCCAAGCGTGGACGCTTTTCCGTCGGCAAAAATCAGAAATTTTCGTCTTGTAGACCTGATATTTGTCGGTAAAGACCAGCATTACGCTGCTGTTCTGCGCCGGGCGGGTCAGAAGCAGGCTGTCGCCCTCCTTGAATTTCTGTTCGCCGGACATCCGCAGTGACTGTGCTGTGATCTTCTTGAAATAGCCCTCGCGGGAGAGGAAGACAGTAACGGGATAGTCGTTTTCCGGCTCGTCGTCCGGCTCCTGCGGAAGCTCGTGGTCATACACCAGCGTCGTCCTGCGCGCCTTACCATATTTCTGCGCGACCTGCTCCAGCTCCTTGCAGATGAGCGCCTGCACCTTTTTCTCAGAGCTGAGCGTCGCTTCGAGGTCGGCGATCTCCTTTTCAAGGGACTCCGTCTCCTTCAACCGGTTCAGAATGAATTCCTTGTTGATATTGCGCAGCTTGATCTCCGCGACGGATTCCGCCTGTACCTGATCGATGCCGAAGCCGATCATGAGGTTCGGGATGACCTCGGCGTCCAGCTCCGTCTCGCGGATGATGGCGATGGCCTTGTCGATATCGAGAAGGATCCGGCCGAGGCCCTTGAGCAGGTGCAGCTTGTCCTTCTTTTTGTTCATCTGGAAATAGAGCCTGCGGCGCACGCACTCGGTCCGCCACGCGGTCCACTCCTGCAGGATCTCGCGCACGCCCATCACGCGCGGCATGCCGGCGATGAGGATGTTGAAGTTGCAGCCGAAGGCGTCCTGCAGCGTCGTCGTCTTAAACAGCTTCTGCATGAGCTTGTCGGGGTCGGCGCCGCGCTTGAGGTCGATGGTAAGCTTGAGGCCGTTCAGGTCGGTCTCGTCGCGCATGTCGCTGATCTCGCGGACCTTGTTGGCCTTGATGAGCTCGGCGACCTTGTCGAGGATGATCTCGGTGGGCGGTGGTATAGGGGATCTCATAGATCTCGATCATGTTCCCCCTCTTTGACATAGCGCCATTTTGCCCCCGCAGGCGGAACGAGCCGCGGCCCGTCTGGTAGATCTGCAGCATCTGCGCCGGATCGTAGAGGATCTCGCCGCCCGTCGGGAAATCCGGGGCCGGGAGCGTGTCGAGCAGGTCCGCGTCCGGGTTTTTGATGAGCGCAATCGTCGTGCGGCAGACCTCGGCGAGGTTAAACGAGCAGATGTTCGACGCCATACCGACGGCGATGCCCATGTTGGCCGAGACGAGGACGTTCGGGAAGGTCGTCGGCAGAAGGACGGGCTCCTGCATGGAGCCGTCGTAGTTGTCGACAAAGTCGACGGTGTCAGCGTCGATGTCGCGGAAGAGCTCCTGGCAGATCGGCTCGAGCTTCGCCTCGGTGTAGCGGGAGGCGGCGTAGGCCATATCGCGGGAGTAGACCTTGCCGAAGTTGCCCTTGGAGTCGACGAAGGGGTGCAGCAGCGTCTCGTTGCCGCGGGCGAGGCGGACCATGGTCTCATAGATGGCAGCGTCGCCGTGAGGGTTCAGCTTCATCGTCTGGCCGACGATGTTGGCGGATTTTGTGCGGGGCTTGGTCAGAAGTCCCATCTCATACATGGTGTAGAGCAGCTTGCGGTGCGACGGCTTGAAGCCGTCGATCTCCGGGATGGCGCGCGAGACGATGACCGACATGGCGTAGGGCATGTAGTTCGACTCCAGCGTCTGGCAGATCGGCTGCTCGAGCACCTCCGCCCGCAGGCCCATCACATTCGGGTCGTCCTGCTTTCTGCTTTCCGGTTGTTTTTTCTTTGGCATAGTGATTCGTTCCTTATTGTCTGGCGGCCGGAGACCGCCGGGAATTCTGGGTCATGGAGGTCGCATCCCAGACGGAGCAGATTCCGCAGACGGAACCTCTCCGCCTCACTTCGTTCGGCACCTCCCCTTAGCAAGGGGAGGCTTTGGGCTTGCGCAAACGCAAGGCTCCCCTTGTCAAGGGGAGCTGGCCCGAAGGGCCTGAGGGGTTAGTCCGCCGCAGCGGACATGGCTCCCCTTTCAGGGGAGCTGTCAGCCGCAGGCTGACTGAGAGGTCGTCGCAAATTTGCTGCAACCTCTCCGTCTCGGCTGCGCCGAGCCACCTCCCCTGAGAGGGGAGGCTTTTGGATTGTCACACGCACCAAGGCTTCCCCTAGGGGAGCCTTTGACGGGTCACGACACGTCCAGCTGGTCCAGATATTTATAGCCGTTCTCGGCAATGTGGTCCTTGCGCCCCTGAAGGTTGTCCCCCAGGAGGAGGTCGAAGACCTGCATCGTGCGCTCCATGTCCTCCGGCATGACCTTGATGAGGCGGCGGGTGGCGGGGTTCATGGTGGTCATCCACATCATCTCGGGGTCGTTTTTCGCCGAGGCCCTTGGAGCGGTTGATGGAGAGCTTCCTGCCCTCGAGCTTCTTGACGATCTCGGTCTTCTCCGCGTCGGTGTAGGCGAGAACCACGTCTTGTCCTTGCAGGTGATCTCATAAAGGGGCGACTCCGCGATATAGACGTAGCCCTCCTGGATGAGCGTGGGGCAGAGCCGGTAGATCATGGTCAAAATCAGCGTGCGGATCTGGTAGCCGTCCACGTCGGCATCGGTGCAGATCACGACCTTGTTCCAACGGAGGTTCTGAAGGTCGAACGCGCTGAGGTCCTTGGCCTTTTTGGTCTGCACCTCCACCCCGCAGCCAAGTACACGGATGAGGTCGGTGATGATGTCGGACTTGAAAATCCGGTCATAGTCCGCCTTCAGACAGTTTAGATCTTGCCGCGCACGGGCATGATGCCCTGAAATTCCGCGTCGCGCGAAAGCTTGACCGAGCCGAGGGCGGAATCGCCCTCGACGATATAAATCTCGCGCTTTGACACATCCTTCGTGCGGCAGTCGACGAACTTCTGCACGCGGTTCGCAATATCGAGGCTCCCGGTCAGCTTCTTTCTTGATGTTCAGGCCGGGCCTTTTCCGCCGATTCACGGCTCCGCTTGTTGACCAGGACCTGATCGGCGATGCGGTCGGCCTCCTGCTTGTTTTCGATGAAATAGACGTGCAGCCGGTCGCGGAAAAATTCCGCCATGGCGTCCTGCACGAATTTGTTCGTGATGGCCTTTTTTGTCTGGTTTTCATACGAGGTCTTCGTGGAGAAGCAGTTCGTCACCAGCACCAGACAGTCTGCCACATCCTGGAACGTGATCTTCGATTCGGACTTCGTGTATTTGCCCGCCTGCTTGCAGTAGGCGTCAATGGCGTAGACAAAGGCATTCTTGACGGCCTTTTCTGGCGCGCCGCCGTGTTCGAGCCAGGAGGAGTTGTGGTAATACTCCAGACGGCTGACGCGGTTGGAGAAGCACAAGGGCGGCGGAGATGCGGACCTTGTACTCCGGCTTGTCCTCGCGGTCGCGGCCCTTTGCGCTCGGCCTCCCAGAACTGCGGCATGGTGAGCGTCTGCTCGCCCGCAATTTCGTTTACATAATCCAGAATCCCGTTGGGATAGCAGTAATCCGTCTTGACGAATTTGCCGCCTTCCTGATCGCGGAACGTGAACGTCACGCCCGCGTTGACGACAGCCTGGCGCTTGAGGGTGTCCTCAAAGTACTCGGGGGATATCGATGTCGGTGAACACCTCCAGATCGGGCTTCCAGCGGAAGACGGAGCCGGTGGCCTTGCGGTCGGTCGGTTCCTTTTTTCATTTTGCCGACGAGCTCGCCCTTTTTCAAAGTGGAGGGAGTATTTATAGCCGTCGCGGCGGATGGTGGCGTCAAAATATTCCGGGCGAATACTGCGTGGCGCATGCGCCGAGGCCGTTAAGGCCGAGGGAGAATTCGTAGTCGCCGCCGGTGTTGTTCTGGTATTTGCCGCCTGCGTAAAGTTCGCAAAAGACGAGTTCCCAGTTGTATCCGGCCCTCTTTTTCGTTCCAGTCAACCGGGCAGCCGCGGCCGAAGTCTTCGACTTCGATGGAATGGTCGGCAAAGCGGGTGACCAGGATCTGTTTGCCGTAGCCCTCGCGTGCTTCGTCGATGGCGTTGGAGAGGATCTCAAAGACGGCATGCTCGCAGCCCCTCGAGGCCGTCGGGCCGAAGATGACCGCCGGCCGCAGCCGGACGCGGTCCGCGCCCTTCAAAGACGAGATAGACTCGTTTCCGTAGGCTTTTTGTTGTTTCATGCGGATTCCTCACAATATTTCGTGCTGTAAGTTGGGCGAATGGCCCACTATATTGATTATACTATACTTTCTTTCCCAGCCAAAGTCAAGGTTTCCACTTCCGGCGGGAGAGTTGTCGAAACCTTGCAGTCAAAATGGTGAACAAATATTGGAGATGGAAAGTTTGGTCTATTTTTCCCCGGCAGACGTCCATGCTTGCAGTCCGGCGCGATTCGCGGTATCATTTATGGTGAATGAATATGATTCTGTGCAACTACGAAGAAAAGGAAAAGAACATCATTATGGCAAAAATCGGATTTGATCTTGAAAAGTATCTGCGTCTGCAGTCTGAGCGGATCCTCGAGCGCGTGCACACCTTCGGCGGCAAGCTTTATCTGGAATTCGGCGGCAAGCTGTTCGACGACTACCACGCCTCGCGCGTTCTGCCCGGGCTTCAAGCCCGACAGCAAGCTGCAAATGCTGCTCAAGCTCAAGGATCAGGCTGAGATCGTCATCGCCATCAACGCCGCGCACATTGAAATGAACAAGCGCCGGGGCGACCTCGGCATCACCTATGATCTGGACGTCATGCGCCTAATCGACACGTTCCGTTCCATCGGACTCTATGTCGGTAGCGTCGTCATCACGCAGTACGCGGGCCAGCAGGCCGCCGAGGTGTTCCAGCGCAAGCTGGAGGCGCTGGGCGTAAAGGTCTACCGGCACTACCCAATCGCAGATTATCCCTCAAACATCAATCTCATTGTCTCTGACGATGGCTATGGCAAAAACGAGTATATCGAAACCAGCCGCCCCATCGTCATTGTCACGGCCCCCGGCCCCGGCTCCGGCAAAATGGCGACCTGCCTCAGCCAGCTTTATCAGGAACACAAGCGCGGCGTGAACGCAGGCTATGCCAAGTATGAGACGTTCCCGATCTGGAACCTGCCGCTGAAGCACCCGGTCAACCTCGCCTATGAGGCCGCCACCGCCGATCTGGCCGACGTCAACATGATCGACCCCTTCCACCTTGAGGCCTACGGCGAGACAACGGTCAATTATAACCGCGACATCGAGATCTTCCCGGTGCTCGAAACGATCTTCCGCTCCATCTTCGGCGAGTGCCCGTACAAGAGCCCGACGGACATGGGCGTCAACATGGCGGGCTTCGCCATCTGCGACGACGAGGTCTGCCGCGAGGCGTCGTATCAGGAGATCATCCGCCGCTACTTTGCCTCTGCCTGCGCCGTCAAAAAGGGCATCGCCATGCCCGAAGAGCTGCGCAAGCAGGAAATGCTCATGAACTCCCTGCATCTGGACGTCAGCATGCGCAGGACCGTCCCCGCCGCCCGGGCCAAGGCTGCCGAGACCGGCGCGCCCGCCGCCGCCATCGAGCTGCCGGACGGCCGGATCGTCACCGGCAAGACCTCCGGGCTCATGGGTGCGTCCTGCGCCGCCCTGCTCAACGCCATCAAGCTCTCCGCCGGGATCGACGACCGCGTAAATCTCATCTCCCCCATGGTCCTCGCACCCATCCAGCATCTGAAGATCGAGCATCTCGGCAACTCCAACCCCCGCCTGCACACCGACGAGGTGCTGATCGCGCTGTCCATCAGCGCCGTCACGAATCCGACGGCGGAGCTGGCCATGGAGGCGCTGGCCTCGCTTCGCGGCAGCCAGGTGCATTCGTCCGTCATTTTGTCCTCCGTCGACGAGGGCATGTTCAAGCGTCTGGGCATGAACGTCACGTTTGAGCCTGTCTATCAGTCGCACACGCTCTATCATAAGTGAGGTACCGCATTCTATGGATCACCCGCGCAGCAAATTACCCGCCGTTTCTCGCCATCCTGTTCTGCATTGCGCTGCTCGGCGGTGTAGGCGTGCTTCTTTGGAAGACGCTCCCGGAAAAGCAGCAGCCGCAGCAGGCCGAGACCATCCAGACCGACTCCGTCTTCTCCTCCGAGCAGACCGCCGTGGAGCCGGAGCGCGAAGCGCCGTATGAGGGCGAGCTGCCCGAGCAGGCCGAGGCCGCGCAGCCGGAGCAGCCGGACAGCGAGCAGCCGTCCGAGCCCGCCGCGGATCCCGCCGCGCCGGACGACACTCCCGTCACCGACGCGCAGAAGACCGCACAGGCCACCCTCGCCTCCATGACGGAGGATGAAAAGCTCTGGCAGCTGTTCTTCGTCACGCCGGAGGCCATCACGAACGTCAATACCGCCACCGTCGCGGGCGAGGCGACAAAAAATGCGCTCGCGCAGTATCCGGTCGGCGGCATCGTCTACTTTGCCAAGAACCTTGAAGACCGGGCGCAGGCCGCCGCGCTGCTCGCCAACACGCAGTCCTATGCAAAGATCCCGCTCTTCCTCGGCGTAGATGAGGAGGGCGGCACCGTCAGCCGCGTCGGCGCAAACGAGGCGCTGGGCGGCACGAAGGTCGCCGACATGCGCTCCCTTCGGCCAGAGCGCCGATCCCGCGCAGGTCTATGCCGCCGGGCAGACGTCGCGGCCAATCTGACCGGTCTCGGCTTCAATCTGGATTTCGCGCCGGACTGCGACGTCGTCTCCGGCGTTGACAGCGTGATCGGCAGCCGCTCGTTCGGCTCGGATCCGGAGCTGTGCGCGTCGCTCGCGGGCGTGATCGTCAAGAGCCTGCGCGCCGAGGGCATTGTCTCATGCCTCAAGCACTTCCCCGGCTACGGCAGCGCCACCGTCGACGATCACAACGGCACGTCCATCGTGGAAAAAACGCTGGATGAGCTGGAAAGCTGCGACCTGGTCCCCTTCCAGTCCATCATCGCCTCGGAGGGGAGCGTCCCGTTCGTCATGGTCTCGCATCTGTCCTACCCGAGTGTCACCGGCAGCGATACGCCCGCCGATCTGAGCGCATCCATCGTGACGGATATCCTGCGCGACAAGCTGGACTATCAGAATGTCATTATCACCGACTCGCATTCCATGGCCTCTATCACTGACCATTATTCCGCAGGCGATGCTGCCGTCAAGGCCCTCGACGCCGGATGCGATATGATCCTCATGCCTTCTGATCTGCAGGCCGCATTCGATGCTGTCAAGGCTGCCGTCGCCGACGGCACGCTTTCGCAGGCCCGCATCGACGAGAGCGTTTTGCGCATTCTGACCGTCAAGGCGGAATACGGCATCATTTCCTGAGGAACCGATTGCTTCAGTCAAACTTCACCGAAAGGATGTGCGCACCATGTCCGCTGCCCCGAACAAAAAGCCCTCCCTTGCGCTGGGCCTGATCTTGATCCTGCTTCTGCTTGCCGCCGTCATTTTCGGCGGAATATGGTCGTACAGGCGGCGTTTACGCCGCGCATGTCCGACGCAAAGGCTGCCGCCGAGGCAGGTTCCACACCTGCCAAAGGACCGACTGTACAGGCTGAACCGGTGGTACAGGAGCCGGAGCCGCAGGAGCAGCCCGCACAGCAGCCTGCAGAGCAGACAGCAGAGTCCCGCGTGACGCTCATGGCGCTGGGAGACGATCTGATCCACAACTGCGTCTACTGGTCCGCGCAGACGCCGGAGGGCGGCTATGATTTCACATCGTTCTTCGACGATATCCGCCCCACCGTCCGGCAGTATGATCTGGCCTGCATCAATCAGGAGACGATCCTCGTCAAGGACCGTGAGCTGATCGAAAGCTATCCGGTCTTCGGTTCGCCCATTGAGGTTGCCGACGCGCTGGCCGATACGGCTTCAACGTCGTGACCTTCGCCAGCAACCACTGCTTTGACAAAAAGGAAACCGGCATCACGGATACGCTGTCCTATTTCCACGAGACATATCCGGAGATCACCACGCTCGGCATCCATGACACGGAGGCTGATGCCGAGGCGATCTCCATCGTCGAGAAAAACGGCATCCGCATCGCCATGCTGAACTTTTACCTACGGCCTCAACAACTCCATGCCCGAAAAGCGCTGGATGATCGATATGCTCTCCAGTCAGGAAACGGTCTGCGGCCGCATCGAGCAGGCAAAGCAGGCAGGCGGACTTCGTCATTGTCTTCCCGCACTGGGGCACGGGAGGATACCTTCAGTCCGGACAACGACCAGCTTACCTGGGCGCAGGAAATGGCGGATGCGGGCGCTGATCTCATCATCGGCGGACACACGCACATACGCTCCAGCCGGTCGAGCTGCTTACGGCATCGGACGGCCGCGACGTGCCGGTCTATTACAGTCTCGGAAACTTCCTGTCGCACCAGAAGGAGAAAATGAACCTCCTCGGCGGCATGGCCAGCGTCACCATCGTCAAGGACGCGGACGGGAACGCACGTATCGGAATACGACCTCAGCCGACCATCAACGTCATTCTCCGCAATGAGAACACTGGCTGGTACACCTACCGCCCGATGCTCTGGACAGCTACGACACGGAGCTTGCCGCCCAGAACCGCTTCTCCGAATGCACCGTCGACGCCATGTGGGCGCTGTATGAGGATATCACAGGATAAGAAAGAGCCCCGGTTTCCGCTGAAAATGGAAGCCGGGGCTTGCTATATGTAGGAATCAGTCCGCAAACAGCGGAGTAGAGAGATAGCGGTCGCCGGTGTCGGGGAACAGAACGACGATGGTCTTGCCCTCATTTTCCAGGACGCTTGGCAAGTTCAACTGCTGCGTGGAGCGCTGCGCCGGAGGAAATGCCGACCAGAACGCCCTCTTCTGCCGACGAGTCTGCCGTCTGCAAACGCGTCCTCGTTGGAAACGGGGATGATCTCGTCATAGACCTTCGTGTCGAGCACATCGGGAACAAGCCTGCACCGATACCCTGAATTTTATGTGCGCCCGCGACGCCTTGAGACAGAACGGGAGACGAAGCCGGCTCGACAGCAACGACCTTCACGGACGAATCACGGCTTTTCAGGTACTGACCGACGCCGGTAATCGTGCCGCCGGTGCCGACGCCTGCAACGAAGTAATCGACTTTGCCGTCAGTATCTTCGTAGATTTCGGGGCCTGTTGTCTCGATATGGGCCTTCGGGTTCGAGGGATTGACGAACTGGCCCGGCACAAAGCTGTTCGGAATCTGCTTTGCCAGCTCATCCGCCTTGGCGATCGCGCCCTTCATGCCCTTGGCGCCCTCCGTCAGCACAAGCTCCGCACCGTAGGCTTTCATAAGCTGACGGCGCTCAACAGACATGCTCTCAGGCATGACGATGATGATGCGGTAGCCTCTGGCTGCTGCGACGGAGGCGAGGCCGATGCCGGTATTGCCGGAGGTCGGCTCGATGATGACAGAGCCGGGCTTCAGCTGACCGCAGCCTCCGCGTCGTCGATCATCTTCTTCGCAATGCGGTCCTTGACGGAACCTGCGGGGTTAAGTACTCAAGTTGGCCAGAATTCTGGCCTTGAGGTTCAGCTCCTTTTCAATGTGCGTGAGTTCAAGCAGGGGAGTCTTGCCGATCAGCTGGTCAGCGGAAGTATAAATGTTAGACATATTCAAAATCTCCTTTATGATGTTATTAAAATGAAAGCGTCGATCCGGTTCCTCTGTCACATCCGACATCGGAACACGGCGCGCGAAAGACGATTTGCTGGATCATATGCGGCCCTCATTTCTTTGGAACTAAAATAGTATGTTGGTAACATCTACCGGATGGCTGTATCCTACCACACATTCCCTAGCTTGTCAATAGGCTTTTAAAATTTTTCCTGCGTTGCAACCGGAGCGGATTTATCGTATAATGTAATGAGAAAAATGGGAGGGCTGCACGATGAACAAGTTCTGGGGACATCTGAAGACGATCACACATCACCGGCATCTGGTCATGTGCGGCTGCTTTCGCATGGGCCTGATCTGGCAGGGACTGACGCATGACCTGTCCAAATACTCGCCTACCGAGTTTTTCGCGGGTGTGCGGTATTATCAGGGCAACCGGAGCCCCAACACCGCCGAGCGCGAGGCAAACGGCTATTCTCTTGCATGGATGCACCACAAGGGCCGCAACCGGCACCATTTTGAATACTGGACGGATTTAAGCCCCGAGACGCGAACGTATGAGCCGGTTGACATGCCGGTAAGATACCTGTGTGAAATGGTCGCTGACCGGATTGCGGCCTGCAAGACGTATCAGGGCGCGCCTATACCGACGCATCCCCGCTGCAATATCTCGACCGGGCAAATGAATCGCGGCTGGTGCACCCGCAGACCATGAAGCGGCTGCGCTTTCTGCTCGTGATGCTCGCCGAACACGGCGAGAGAGGAGACGTTCCGCTTCCTGCGCGAAGTCGTTCTGAAAGGGGAACCGTTCGCCGAGGAACAGCCGACACCGTAACGCACTGACAGCTTTATCCTGGTTTCATACACTAATGTTCTAAACAATTTGTGCATTATGACGAAAAACGGACATCGGATTTCAAACATTTGTGAATAGCTGACGACGGTTCTTTGTAGTATAATACAGACATACCATCTGTCCAAGGACAGATAACATGTAAAGGGAGGATACTATGAAGAAACTGATTGCACTTCTGCTGGCGGCATGCCTGATGCTGGGCCTTATGACCACAGCGTTCGCAGCAGACGAGAAATCCAACGACATTGTGATTCTGTACACCAACGACGTGCACTGCGCCGTTGACGACAACATCGGCTATGCCGGTCTGGCTGCTTACAAAAAGGAGATGCAGGCCGCGTATAACTACGTTGCGCTCGTTGATTGCGGCGACTCCGTGCAGGGCGACGTCATCGGCACGCTGTCAAGGGTGAATATCTGGTCGATATTATGAATGAAGTCGGCTATGATTTTGCTTCCTTCGGCAACCACGAATTTGACTACACCCTGCCGCAGCTCCAGAAGCTCATCGACAAGGCCAAGTATCAGTATCTTTGCTGCAACCTGACCTATACGGCCAAGGACGGCAAGGGCCTGACCGGCTACAAGGCGTATGAGATCAAGACCTACGGCGATATCAAGGTCGCGTTCGTCGGCATCGATACGCCCGAATCCTTCACCAAGTCCACCCCGACCTACTTCCAGGACGCCAACGGCAATTTCGTCTACTCCTTCGCGGAGGGCAACAAGGGCGCTGACCTTTACAACAAGGTGCAGGAAACCGTTGACGCTGCCAAGAAGGACGGCGCGACCTACGTTGTCGCCCTTGCACATCTGGGCGTTGACGAATCCTCCGAGCCGTGGCGCTCGACCGACCTGATCGCCAACACGACCGGCATCGACGCTGTGCTTGACGGTCACTCCCATTCCACCATTGCAATGGAGCTGGTCAAGAACAAGGACGGCAAGGAAATCCCCCTGTCCTCCACAGGCACGAAGCTTGTCAACATCGGCAAGCTGACCATCTCCGACGGCGTGTTCACCACGGAGCTTGTCTCTGACTACGCGGCCAAGGACGACACGACCGACGTATTTGTCAAGTCCATTCAGGAGAAGAATGAGGCCCTTGTCAACACGGTCGTTGCCAGGACCTCCGTTGACCTGACCACCAAGCATTCAGACGGAACCCGCGCAATCCGCAACCGCGAAACCAACCTCGGCGACCTCTGCGCCGACGCGTACCGCGCCGTTTCCGGCGCTGACATCGCGCCCTCGTCAACGGCGGCGGCATCCGTGCCGATATCTCCGCGGGCGATATTACTTACGGCCAGATCATCAAGGTCCATCCGTATGGCAACGCGCTCTGCGTCGTCGAAGCAACCGGTCAGGAGATCATTGACGCGCTGGAATGGACAGCCCGCAACACCATGGCGACTTTCTCCGACGGCGAGAACGCTATTGGCGAAATGGGCGGCTTCCTGCAGGTTTCCGGTCTGAAGTACACCATCGACACCACGGTCAAGTCTTCTGCCAAGGGTGACGACAAGTCCATGTTCGTCTCCGTCGACGGCGCGTACCGCGTCAAGAACGTCAAGGTCCTGAAGAACGGCAAGTATGTCGATATTGACCCGAAGGCTACTTACACAGTCGCGTCCCACAACTACATGCTCAAGGATTCCGGCGACGGCATCAATATGTTCGCGGACAACAAGCTGCTGCAGGATTCCGTCATGCTGGACAATCAGGTCCTGATCAACTACATCAAGGACAGTCTGGGCGGCGTCGTTCCCGCTACATATGCTGCTCCGCAGGGCCGTATCACGGTCATTGCCACCCCGTACACCGACGTGCTCGACGGCAACTGGGCAGTTGAAGCTGTCAACTACGTCACGGACAAGAACTTCATGAAGGGGTCTGAGCGAGACGACCTTCGGCCCGAACGGTGCGCTGACGCGCGGTATGCTGTAACGGTCGGCCCTGTACCGCATGGCAGGCTCTCCCGCGGTGACCGGCAAGGTCAGCGAGAAGTTCTCCGACTGCACAGACGGCAGCTGGTATGCCGACGCCGTTCTGTGGGCAAGCGCGAACGGCATCGTCAACGGCTATGAGGACGGAACCTATAAGCCCACCAAGGCCATCAACCGTCAGGAAATGGCCAAGGTTCTCTACGGCTATGACAAGGTTGGCGGCAAGAACGCCGATGGCATCACAGAAAAACTTACCTACACCGACGTTAATGCGATCGGCGAATGGGCGATTGAATCCGTCACCTACTGCACCGCCGCCGGTTATCTGGCAGGCTCCAACGGCGCGTTCAACCCGAAGGGCACTGCGACCCGCGCAATGGGAGCAAAGGTGCTCATGAACATGACCAAGGAAGCGGCATAAGCGATACCCCCAACCCGCCCCTGCCATGCGCCGCATGACAGGGGCGGGTTTCTGCGCGCCCCAAGCGCCCATTCCCCGCGAAAAGACACGCAAAAAAACAGTAGACTTTTTCCTGCGCCTGCTGTATGATAAAGGCGAAAAAAATAGCATACCGAAGATGTGTAGCTGCGTCTTGCCGGGGTGTTCGGCAGGGGGGCGGCGAAAAAGGAATGGACCTACTCGAAAGAACTGTGCGCGAGAGGGCCGCTCCGAAGCGCGAAAGCGCCGGGCCGAAAGGCAGCCATTGCGGGAAACCGTGAGAAGGTAGGAGCAGCACGCGGGCGGAAATCCGCCCAGATCGCAAGTCAGGAGAATTGCTGTCTTCGGTTATAGCTGTGAACACCGGATCCGTGTGCGGATCGGGCGTTTTTGTTTTGCACTGGAGGCCTCTATGAGAAAGCTTTGGAATATGCGCTGGTTCCGCGTTTTGTTCGGCGTGGTTTTGACTGCCGCGCTGCTGGCGCCGGTCGTGCTTCCTGCGCTGCAGATGCAGCAGAAGGAGCCGGAAAACCCGATCCGAAAGGAGAATATCCAGCCGGTGCGCCGACTGAGCTTTGGCGACGGAGACGGCGGCACGCTTGCCGCCGCGCCGCTTACGCAGGAAACCGAAACAGGCGGCAGCCAGTCCGGGCAGGAGCAGAATCCTGAACAGCCGCCGGAGGAGCAGACCGGCGAGAACGTGCCCGAGCAGCTGCCTGAGCAGCCCCGATCCGACCCGGAGCCGCAGCCCGGCCAGGAATCGGCGAGCAGCCCGGTGGGAGGACCGACGGCCAGCCGGACGACGCCGGAGACGAGACGCAGCCCGACGCGCTCGACCTTGGCCTCGTACTCACCTGGTACCGCTACGGCGGGGAGCGCTATCGCTCGATCTGCCCGGCGGACACGACCGTGCGGCAGGATGTGCGCACCGCGCAGCTTCCGGACGGATATCTCCGCTATGAACTGGATCTGCGCGGACTCGACGCAGTCGATTCCCAAATTACCAACGTAGAGATTTCGGAAAACAACGGCGCATTTTTGCACCGGACGAACGCGGCAGCATTGCCATGCAGGTCGGCCCGCAGGGCGAGGACAGCTACTATACGCTCCGCGTGCAGGCAGTCTGCACGCACGTGCTGGAGGATGGAGCGCGGCAGGAGCAGGAGACGGAATTCTGCTTCGTGCTGGTCTATTCCGACGAGCTTGATTTGGAGGCGCAGCTGCAATGGAATCTGGCAGCGGCGGCGCGGCCAGCCTGCGCTGCCAGCCCGGAAGACGGGCCGCGTGCACGGTCAGAAACGACGAAATCAGCGAAAATCTCCTGCGCTACAGCTTCCGTCTGGGTGGCGAGAGCGCCGAGGACGCGAAGATTCTTTCCGAGTATACAGCGCCGCAAATGGGACAGAGCAGGGGTGCTGGATGCAAATGGCGGCGCGCTCACGCTGCAAAGCGGCGCGGACGGGAAAAAAACCCTATACCATTTCCATGCTTACCGAGGTAACAGCGGCGGCCGGACCCGGCAGCTGACGTTCACCTTCCTTCTGGAGTGGCGGGAGGAGCAGGACCTCCGCCTGAACCTCGTCTGGATGAAAAACAGCACCGAGGCGCAGAGTATTGTCTGCGAGCCCGGCGACCGCGTTTCCGCCGAGATCCTCCGCACAGAGTTGAAGCTCGGAGAATTCAGCTACCAGCTCCAGCCGGATGGCCGGGATGCAGCGCAGATGACCATCACCTCCGCCAGCCTTGCCGCAGAGGGCGGCACGGCGCAGACGCTTGCCGTCCCGGACGGCAGCACCGTCCTACGCATCCCGGACGGCGCCGCGTCGATCAAATATACTCTGACCGTGCAGGCCCGCGGTATCAGAAAAGCGACGGAAGTCTCAAAAACCTGACGTTTACCTATGTCCTCCGCTATTCCGGCGACGTGAGCCTTGAACTGCGCTATACGCTGCTGAACGGGACACAGACCGCGATCCGCTGTGCGAACGGGCAGAACAAAACGGCACAGACGGTCTACAGTGACGAGGTAACGGACGGCGTTCTTGCCTATACGCTGGCGCTGACCGGCGGCGACGCGGCCAGCGGCGTCGAGATCAGCGACGTTTCCTGTTATCAGTCCGGCAGCGGCAAGACAAAGGCGCTCGGCTCCGCCGAATCCGGCCAGATCGAGCTTCTGGTCAACGCGGACGGCAGCGAGGGCGAAAATACCTTCACCGTAACGGCCAAATCCGCAGCCGGAGAACAGTACACCTTCAGAATCAATGTTCCCTACAAGCTGCGCGGCGACGGGAAGGTTATCATCGAGACGAATCTGACCGACGGGCAGAAGGTGATGAACGGGACGGAAATCATGCTGACCGTGAGCGCGTGGAGCGAAAAGGAGGACGGCACGCGCATCGCGCAGATGACTGCCTCCGATACCGTTGTGACGCTGGACGGCGTGGTGCAGCGCAGCTACGGCGCGTCAGGCGATCGGCTGCAATACAAGCTTGTACCGGAGAATCCGGCGGCGGGCGACGAAAACGAGCATACGCTGGTCATCACCTGCGAGGACACCTACGGCAACAAGGACGTGCTCACGCTGACCCTTCTGGGTGAACGCACCCGCAAGGGCGAGCCCATTGGTCATGCGACGATCTACATCGACATGACGGTGCTGGGCCTCGGCGTGACATCTCCGCTCAGCTACGAGGTGCTTTCCGGCGAACCCGCGTCCTACAGCGTAGCAAAGGCCGTCTGGGGCTACGACGCGGGCGACCCGTTTGGAACAGCAGCTAACACGTTCGGCTGGCCAAGCTCCGAGACCGCTTTTACCGGCAGCTACGACGATAATTTTATATTGCCCGACTTGGCGACGGGACCAATATGGCCGCCCGCTCCAATGCGCTACACGGCAGCTGGTCCAGCTACGGCTCGGACCGTGAATCCGTCCTTGCCGCCATTGACGGCATTTTCGGCGAAAATTCACCCTATGCCGCGCTCTGGCGCAGCATCTATCTGGCAGGCATCAGCCTGAACGGCTGCCATAACACCTCCGTTGGAGAGTTTGACTTCACAAACGGCTCCGGCTGGCTGTATTCAATCGGCGGCGGAACCTATTATCCGACTACGAGTCTTGCTGATTACGAATTGCAGGACGGCGACGTGCTGGTGCTGCGCTATACGCTGGCCTACCAGCGCGACGTCAGCAGCGCCGATCAGGAAAACGCGTTCTGCGTGTCCATGCTCAACGGTTCGCTGAACATCTCGCACAAGTGGCAGACCGTGACCGGTGCGGACGGCACAGAGCAGACCGTCTGCACAAGCTGCGGCAAGCTCCGCGCATGTGAGCACCCGCAGACGGAATACCGCGAGACAGAGACGGAACGATGTGCTATGAATTCTGCCTCAAGTGCCAGAAGTCCGTCACAGATCCGGAGGCTGCACGACTGGCAGATCACACCGATCGAGCAGAACGACGAGCAGCACAGCAAGACCTGCCGCCGCTGCAAAAAAGAGGTCGAAGAAGGTCATCGCTTTGAATTTATAGAGGACACCGCCACCTGTGAGCAGGCGGGCGAGAAGCTCTCCCGGTGCCTGGACTGCGGCTATGAAAAGCACGAGCCGTCCGAGAAGCTCAGCCATAGACCTGCGATCCATGTCAGCGAACAGGAACACTGGGAAGAATGCGAGGTCTGCGGCGAGGAGATCGAGGGCACGCGCGGCGAGCACCGCTACGAATGGGACGACGGCCTGCAGGATTGGGTCTGCACCTGCGGCTATACCCACAAGGAGCTTTGCAATGGAACGCTGGAGGCGATTGAAGCCCTGTGCACGTGCAGTCATGAGACGACACGGTGCAGCGGCTGCGGCAAGACGTTTGAGCGCGACGCGCCCGGCGCGTTTGACTACCCGCACAGCTATGAGATCGTCCTGGCCGAATGCACCTGCAGCCTTGAGGTAAAGCAGTGCGTGTACTGCGGCGACAAAACGGAGCAGCCGGGTACCTATGAGAACTATCCACACAGCTATGAGACGGCTTCTGCCGCTTCTGCGGTATGCCGGGAGCCTCGCTACCCCGGCCCAGACCCGGACCCGGATCCAAATCCCGAACCCGGCCCGGAACCCGATCCGGGTACGGAGGAAGGCCCAGAGGAATAAACAGGAGGAACACAGATGCAGGAAAAAATCAAGGAAATTTTAGACCAGATCGAAACCGTGATCGTTGGCAAGAACGAGGTCATGGAGCGTATCCTGATGGCGATTCTGGCGGGCGGTCATATGCTGATGGAGGACGTGCCGGGCGTCGGCAAGACGACAACGGCTATGACGTTCGCGCGTGTGCTGGGACTGGAAACGCGCCGCGTGCAGTTCACCTCCGATACCATGCCGTCGATATCATCGGCTTTTCTGTCTACGACAAGGACACCGGCAAGCTGGTCTACAAGCCCGGCGCAGTCATGACGAACCTGCTGCTGGCCGACGAGATCAACCGTACCTCCAGCAAAACGCAGTCCGCACTTCTGGAGGCGATGGAAGAGGGCCATGTCAGCATCGACGGCAAAACGCATCCGCTGCCCGACCCGTTTATCGTCCTTGCAACACAGAACCCCGCCGGCTCTGCCGGTACGCAGATGCTGCCGAACTCGCAGCTTGACCGTTTTCTGGTCAAGCTGACCATGGCTACCGGTCTTCAAAAAGCCAGGTCAGCATTCTCGAAGAGCGGCACACGGAAAACCCGCTGGACCGCGTCCAGCCCGTCGTCGGTGCGGAGGAGTTGAACGCGCTCAAGCAGCGTGCGGCAGCTGTGGAAATGAAGACAAGCGTTTATGAATACGTCACGCGTCTGGCGGAGGCGACGCGCGTACACCCGCTGGTGCAGCTGGGCCTCAGCCCGCGCGGCGCGCTGGCCGTTTGCCGGATGGCAAAAGCATACGCCTATGTGCAGGGCCGCGATTATGCGATGCCCGAGGACGTCGCGGCGATCTTCCCGGACGTCTGCTGCCACCGCCTGATGCTGAGCACAAAGGCCCGCATGATGGAGCGCAGCGCGGAGCAGATCGTGGACGAAATCCTGAAAAACGTGGAAATGCCGGTGATCCGGAAGAGCCGGGAGGGCGTATGACCGTACTTCGGATCGGATATGCGCTGCTCCTGCTGACGGTTCTGGGGCTGGACGCGTTCTGCGGCAGCATCCTGAGTGCAGCGGCGACAGCCCTTCTCGTGCTGACGCCGCTGGCCTGCGTCCCGCTGCATCTGCGCGCGGCGAAAAAGCTGCGTGTGCGACTGGACGCGCCGGTCAATCTGGAAAAGGGTGAAGCGGGCACGCTGCGCATCCGCGTGGAAAACGCAAGCGCGCTGCCTGTATGCCTGCTCGGCGTGCGGCTACGGCTGACGAATCTGCTGACCGGCCAAACCGCCGTCCGGCACTACCGGCTGACAGCCCTGCCCAAAAGAACAAGCGTGTCGGAATACCGCATTTCCAGCGCGCACTGCGGCAGGATTCAGCTGACGGCAGAGCGCTGCCGCCTGTATGACCCGTTCGGGCTCATCGGCATCCGGCTGGGTGAGCCGTCAGTCGCGGCCATGACCGTGCAGCCGAAGGGCTTCGTGCAGAGCGTCTATGTTTCGCCGGACGCGAATTGTCCGGACGACAGCGAGAATTATGCACCCGACCGGACGGGATACGATCTGGCCGAGGTCTACGCCCTGCGTGAATACGCGCCCGGCGACAGCCTGCGGCAGATGCACTGGAAGCTGTCCAGCAAACTCGACAAGCTGGTCGTCCGGGAGCCGTCGCTCCCTGTGCGCCGTTCTGTACTGGTGTTCTGGGAGCGGACGCAGACCGCTGCGCCGGAGCAGTCCGACGCGCAGGCCGATGTTGTCGTTACGGCCTGCCGGTCGCTGCTGGAATCCGGCGTGCAGTTCACCGTCTGCTGGAACGATGCGCAGGAGCAGCAGTGCGTGAGCCAACCCGTGCGCAGTGTCGATGAATTGACGGGCCTTCTGCCGCGTCTGCTCTCCGCAGGCACGGCACAGGGCGAAAGCGGCGCGGCGCTGTTCAGCCGGAGCAGCGGCGAGGCCGTCCTGTCGCACATTTTGTACATTACGGGCTGTGTCCCGGAGGACGCGGCTGAGCTCGGGCGCTTCGGCCGCCTGACCATATTAAGCTGCGGGGCAGACGCGCCGGAGGCGATCACGTTCGACGCAGAGCACTATGCCGAGCAGCTTTCTGAACTCGAAATTTAAGGGGGAACGGGCATGAAAAAACAGGATACTGCCGCGTTTTCCCTCATCCGCTGCGATACGGAGAAAAAAATGCCCGCACTGGCGGTGCGTGCAATCCGTGCTGCGCTCTTTTTCGCCGGACTTCTGACTGCGGCACAGGGAGCCGCCGGGATCTGGACAAACTACGGCTGGCTCTGGGCCGCCGCGGGGCGCTGCGGCGCTGGTCTGGCAGAGCGTGGTGCTTGGACTCCCGCGCCGCTGGCTCCGCGCTGTGCTTCCGCTGCTCTGCCTCGATCTGCGCAGCGGTCTTTTCCGGGCGCTTCCTCGCGGGAGCCATTACGGTCAGCAGCGCCGCGTGCGAGACGCTGACGAAGGCCACAGGACATATCCTCCTGCCGCTGGCCGGAGCGGGAGCGGACGCGGCACTTTTTGTGGCTATTTCGGCGGCGCTGCTCGGCACGCTCTGTGCCTATGCTGTCCGCTGGTCGCCGACCGTCTGCGGCCTGCTGCTGACGGCGCTGGCTGCGGCACTTCTGGCGCTGATAGGCCGGCTGCGGCGCAGCCTGGATGGCGGTGTGCCCGCTGTGTGCGGCGCTTCTGCCGGCAGGCGGCGCGGCAGATCACAAAGAATCCGTTCCAATGCTTTTGAATTATGGCGCACTGCTGGCAGCGGCAGGCGTGCTTGCAGCTGCGCTGCTGGCTGTACCGGGCCTGCGAAGCGGTACATTGTTCTCCGAGTGGGGAACGGCTTCCAACATGCGCTGCACCGGCTCCGGTACGAATCCGGGCAGGCTGTGCTGCCGGAAGGAGAATTTTCTAATTTTTCCGCCGCACCGGAGCAGACATCATGCCTGACCGTCACGATGGAGCAGCCAACGGCGCTCTATCTGCGCGGCTTTACCGGCGATACCTTTACCGGCACGGCATGGCAGGCGCTTGATACGCAGACGCTTACCGAACAGACCGATCTGCTGTACTGGCTGCACAAGGAGGGCTTCTACCCGCAGACGCAGCTTGCCGCCGCGTCGCGCGGCCTGCAGCGGCAGGAGCAGGCGCAGACAGTCCTGATTGAAAATACCGGCGCTTGCAGCGCCTATGTATACGCGCCCTACGCGCTCTCCGCGCTCCCGCAGGAAAGTGCACTGCGCACAGACAGTCTGGAAAGCACGCCAAATCCCGACAAGCGGCCTGCGCGGAGCGGTACGGCAGTACCGACTTACGATACCCCTTGCCCCGGAGCAGACCGCAGCGGAGTTATTGGACGCGCTGCGGGAGCAGCCGGAGACGGCAGACGCCTACCTCAGCGCAGAGGGAAGCTACCGCGCATTTGTGCAGGAGCAGGACGTGAAGCTTCCTGAGCAGATACGCGCGCAGCTTGCCACGATTCTGGACGAGTTCTGCAGGGACTACGGCTCCGCAGATTCGCTGACGCCGGAGCAGGCGCAGCTCTGCACGGCGCGTTTTCTCGAACAGCTGGACGCGCTCCGCGAGGCCGGAACGCCGCTGCCGCTGGACGAGCTTGTAAAGGATACGACGTACCAGACCGCGACCCTGACCGTTCTGGCGCTTCGCTATTACGGCATCCCGGCGCGCTACGCCGAGGGCTTCGTCCTCACGCAGGAAACTGCCGCGCGTGCGCAGGCCGGTTCCGCGATCACCCTGACTGCGGCAGACGCACAGGGCTGGGCCGAGGTCTATCAGGACGGCACCGGCTGGATGCCGCTGGCCCTCACGCCGGGCTACGGCGAGTTGACAGACATTCTCTCACCACATCAGTCCGAATCTGCCAGTCAGACCGGCGACACGCACACGGACAACGGTTCTATCGCGCAGGCGGAAACGATAGAGGACGAAGCGGACGAAACAGAGGATACGCCGCAGGAGCAGCCGGAAGACGGCGCGCAGAGCGCCCCCGCAGTCAAAGCGCGGATCTGGCTCTGGATCTTACTGATAGTCGGACTTCTGCTTTTCCTGCTGGCAGCCGCCGCGCTGCGCTATGCGCTCATCCGCCGCAGATGGCGTTACCGCTTCGAGCGAACTGCACCCGCACAGTCCGTTGCCTGGGTGACGGGAGGCGCTTGCGGCGCTCTGGCCCGCGATGGGCCTTGGCTACGACGGCGGCTCGGTCTTTGCGTTCGGCGAATCGCTCCGGGAGTCGGATGCGGAATACGCCGGAGCGGTTCGCGACCTTGCAGCGCTGAACGGCGAGGCCCGTTTCAGCAGCCACACTATGACGCGCGAGCAGGCGAAGCGCGCCCTCCGGGTTTGGAAACAGACGATAGACCGCCTGCAAAAGACTGTACCGCTGCCGCGCCGCGCGTGGCTGAAATGGATTCGATGCCTGTACTGATAGGGGAGGACAGATATGAAACAAAAGAAGCTTCGTTTGTTCGGGCTGCTGCTTGCGGCCGCCATGCTGCTGGGCTGCCTGCCGGTGCAGGCGCTGGCAGCGGAGGGCGGCTGGTTTTACCTCGCCGCCGACTGGAACGGAACACTGCTGATTGCGCCGGAGCGCGTCGCCTATACGGCAGATCAGACGCTTTTCGAAGCGCTGAACGCCAGCGGCCACAGCTTTGGGCCCGGATGAGAGCGTGACGCAGATCGATGGCAAAACGGGCAATTTCATCCGCAGTGATGAAACCGGAAGCCACGACCTGACGCGAAACGCTGCACAGGCCGGGATACGGTATCTCTGCTTTACAGATCAGCAAACGGCGCAGCCGTCTGCTGTTATGCAGAGCCTGATCGCTGCTATGGCCGATTACAGGCTGGAGGAGCCGGACGTGCAGCTGGCCGCAAAGGAGGCGTATGAGGCCGCCTGCGCCGGATACGTCACTGCGGACGATAATGCGGCGCTCAGCCTGTACACGACGCTTCACAACGCGGTCGAACAGTACAAGCAGACGCTGGACGGCCCAGAAATACAATGTTACCTTCTCGGACCGGAACAGCGTATGGAGTTCCGGCGATACGCTGTATGCCGAGAACCAGTATGGCCGCGTCTATCAGGACGAGAACGGCAGCGGAATGCTCTCGCTGCCCGCCGGAAGCTATACCTTTACCATGCAGGCGCAGTCCGGCGGCGTGACGGGCAGTATCACGGTCCCGGAGCAGACCTCCGTGACTGCCGTGCTTGACAGGACCGACTGGCTCAAAGCGGACGGCTTCATGCTTTCATCCGCGTCCAAAACGGAGTTTGACGGCAGCAAGCTTCCCGTAGAGAAGAAGACGGCGCGTGAATTGAACGCCGTTCTGGACGACAGCTTTACCGGGACACTCTACGCGCTCTGGCCGTATGACACGAGTGTGTTTCCGGATGCAAGCAAGCTGAAGCTGACCGCAATCTATACCCCGGCGGGCGGCACGGAGCCGCAGCAGGCCGAACAGGCGCTGAAATCCAGAACCAGCGGCGTGGACGGCGTGCTTGCCGTCGGTATGCAGGGCAATACCGTCGTGTACCGCGCCAGCACGCAGGACGCGCAGGGTATGACGCAGTATCAGGACTATACGCTCACCATCCGGCGTGCGCCAACGCTGAAGGAACTGCGCGTGACGGAGGAATCCGGCGCGCCCGCCGCGCTGGAGTCGTTTGACGAGAGCACGCGGACATATACCTGGCAGGTGCTCAGCGAACAGGTCACGCTGGCCCTGATCCCCACGGAAACGGAAGGGCTATGAACTCTATGTCGATGGTGAAGACGTCACGCAGACAGGCAGCTGCACGCTTTTGCTAGATGAGACAGAGAAGAGCGTAACGGTCGAGGTGCGGGCCGGAGGCAAAGCGACACAGTATACGTTGGTTCTGAAAAAAACAAACAGCTGTACCGTTCGCATTCCGGTCGAATCCGCAGATGTTGACCTGACGGTCTGCGATGCGAAGCGGACAGATCTTCAACGGGTGTCTATGTCGCGGCTGCAAATCAGTACCGGTTCACGCTGGTTCCCGGTATGCAGTATACCTACACGGCGACAAAGAATACGTATTATCATGTGACAGGCAGCTTTACGGCGCAGAAAAACGCTGCCCCGCTGTCAAAGGTCAGTGTGCAGACCGGCACATGGCTGACAGAGCTGGCGCTTGGCAAGGACAACCTGACGTCCAGCAAGGGCAATATTCCGCTCGACCAGACCTTTGACCCGACAGTCCACGCCTATACGGCGGCTGTGCCCGATACGCCCGCTGCAGTCTATCTCTGCATCAACGGCGATATCCAGACGGGCAGCACTGCCTTCCTCGCGCAGTACCGCACCATCACCAGCACTGCGCAGGACGATCAGCTGCTGGAGAAGACAGATCACCTCTGACCAGCTCGGAAAGCCTATATTCCTGCGGAATCTGCTTCTGAATCAGAACGGACGCGGCAATACGCTTACGATCCGCTGCCAGCGCAGTGTCGGGAGCGTCACCTACTATCAGGAGTATATCGTCATGCTCCGGCGCACGCTCTCGCTGCGCGATCTTTCACTTGCCTGTGCCGGGCAGGCGCAGACGCTCACGTACGGCGGCGGCACGGGCTATTCCTGCTGCGGGTGGGACTATATCGTCACCGTGCCCGCGGCTGCACAGACGCTTTCTGTCTGCGCGACATCTATCCTGCGGATGCCTGCTACCGCGACGGCGGCAGCACCGGCTATCATGTCTGGATGGACGGACAGGAGCTGACGCCCGGCGCGGCTGCCGATGTGCAGCTGAACGGCACGGCGGAGCCGGAGACGGTCACGCTGACGCTGACGAACGAATTTGCAGGCGAAGCGGCTTCGGAGTACCGGATTCAGGTGCGCAAGGCGCAGCCGGTCCTCTTCACGCCGCAGCTGACGCCTTCGGACGCGCTGATGTTTGTCTGCGATATGCTCTCCAAAACACGCGTCTGGCCGGATGCAGACGGCGCGTATGAGCTGTTTGACGGCTATACCTATCAGTACCTGCTGACCTGCCCCGGCTATGCGGGCCGGAGCGGAACCATTGAACACAGCGCATCCGGCGCGCTGGTTCTGAAAATCGATGAGGACACTGTCGCCGTTACAGACGGCGCGGCGCGCGCCGGGATGACACTCCGCGCGGCGCAGAAAAACGAAACGATCCAGTCCCTGCCTGCCGAGTGGGCTGATTTCCGCGGAACAAGTTATGATGCCAGCGGCACACGCGGCGGCAGCGCGGGCAGCAACAATGCCGTTGTGTCCATCCAGACGCCGATAGATGCCGATGCGTCCACGCTGTACTGGTCGAATGCGCTTGGCAGCGGCACTGGCAGCCGTTCGACCGGCTGCCCGCTGCTGGTAGACGGTGTTCTGATTGTTTAAGCAATGTACGTAACCTAACGAAGTACACCG
>VOFK01001057.1_pt1 | contig 27183 bp, 42 predicted proteins | sample 5384121 | NCBI WGS metagenome assembly VOFK01 (sample SAMN12384730, study PRJNA508395) | human gut metagenome | isolation source: healthy gut J | host: Homo sapiens | reverse complement strand
AAAGCCAAAAAGAAAAAGGATTCTATGTCTCATAGTATGTCTATTTATCTGTTCGTGGCAAAGCTAGCGCAAAAATACCACACCTGTCCATAGACTAAAAATACAGATTGCATAGAGATTTGTTCAGAAAGCATAGAAATGAAGAATGATGAATGAAGAATGAAGAATTGGCTGCGCTATCACGCTGCAAAGTAATTCTTCATTCATCATTCTTCATTCATTTAAAACTGGAAATAAATAAACGGCTGAATCTCCGAACTCTTCATCTGGATAACCAGATAGATCAAAGCTACCATCAGCAGGGCTTTCCCTAAAAACGACAGACGAATGACTCCCACGACAAGCAGCATTTTCCCAACTATCCGGGGTGAAATGGAGTAAAAAGCCGAGTAGCATCAAAGCAAACACACGCCAGTAACCCTCAATCAACTGTGGGAAAAGTTGCGGACGGAAGGTGGTGAATATCTGTCCTCAGCATGTCCATCGATCTGAAAAACTCGGCATTACGGAAGAAAATCCAGCAGAGACAGACAAAGTGGAAAGTGATAATGACTCCGAATACACGACGCCAGCCATGACTTTTGTTCTCCTTTCTTACGACCGGTGATGGTCATCCACATTTTATGCAATGCTAAAGCAACACCATGGAAGGTTCCCCCAAAGAACGAAGTTCCAAGATGCGCCATGCCACAATCCGCCCAGAAACATGGTAATAATCAGATTCAGATATTGGCGAAACTTGCCTTTCCGGTTTCCTCCTAAAGAAATATACAGATAATCCCGCAGCCAACTGGACAAAGAGATGTGCCAACGACGCCAGAATTCGGTAATGGAGGCAGACTTATAAGGAGAATTAAAGTTAAGATTAAAATGAAAGCCCAACAATAAAAGCGATACCAATAGCCATATCACTGTAACCGGAGAAGTCGCAATAAATCTGCAAGAGCATAGCCATAAACACCTATCAGATTCTCCACCCCCGAATAGAGAGTAGGATTATCAAAGATACGCTCTACAAAGTTAATGCTGATATAGTCGGAAATAATGGCTTTCTTGAATAATCCGCTGATGATAAAGAAAATTCCACGTCCGAACATTTCCCTGGAGACGAAAAGCGGACGGCGGGATTTGCGGAATGAAATCACGGGCACGTACAATAGGCCCCGCCACCAACTGGGGAAAGAAAAGAAACATAAAAAGCATAATCCAGCAACCTGTTCAAAGGAACCAGCTCACGACGGTAAACATCTATGGTATAACTTAAAGACTGGAAAGTGAAGAACGATATTCCCACCGGCAAGAAAATATCCAACGGCTGGAATTTCCCATTCCACAAAGGAGCCAGTATCTGATAAAAGAAATTGGTGTACTTGAAATAACAGAGCAATCCTAAATTTATTCCCAAACTTGCCAGCAGCAAAACCCTCCGTTTCCATTGAGTTTCGGTATTCGCCATACGCCCTGCCAGCAAGAAAGCCGTCACTGTCACCACCCCCAGCAATAAAAAATAAAACCGCTACTCTTATAATAAAAATAATAAGAAAACAGCGTTACAAACAGGATGCGTGCCGTATCCTTCTTCTGCAATAACATATAAATCAGGCTAAAGCCTAAAAACAGAAACAAAAACAAGCCGCTGCTAAAAATCATCGGTTGCTTGGCATTATAAGTCAATACCTCAGCCAGTTTACTCCAATCCAGTTGCCACATATTCATTATACGCTTTAATCAGTGCCTGATGTAATAAATTACCTTGTAAACGATATCCATCGGGAGTGAAATGAATGCCATCCGCACGAAGCATGTGGTGCTTCGTCCAGTTACGACAAGCATCTGTCTTTCCTCCTACTATATTATACATATCCCAAACTGCCATTTTATTCTCTTGTGCATACTCCTTTATAATACGCGCCGCCGTTACGGTTCTCGGATTAATGGTACGTGCACGACGACGTCCCACGTATGCTCCGGGAGGTGTAGTCAGTAAAAAAGCCGCTTCAGGACAGGCTGCTTTCAACATACCCAACAGTCTGCCTATCTGCATTTTGTGAGCCTGAGCCAGATAACGGCGGCTATGTGCCTCATTGGTTCCAAAAGAAACAATAATCAGATCGGGATGCAAAGAAGCTATTTCTTTTATTTTTTCATCATCAGAAAAAGTAACAGAAGTAGCTCCATTAATGCCAATCATATGATAAACAATACCCGGTTCGCCCGTTTCATGTGCCAACCCACCGGTACGATATGAAATAACATCAGGATAAACAGCCTCAGCACCAAAATCATGTTCCAGACGACGACGGGTTATTAATGGATAAAGATGCCCCCGCACATGAGAATCACCTATATGGACTATCCGTACCGGTCCTGTCATATCATTCAACTTTTGAAAGAAAGGAGAAAGCGAACGGTTCTCATCTTCTATCACATTATCCAAAGAATGAGTAAAACTCGCCGGAAGTGAATCATGTACTGTTATCAGCCGCACACCCCGATGCATTTCCTTTGTTTCACCGGGTATGCGAAGCGGCTCCAACGGCCGGGACAATGCCGGAATAGCATCCTGAGCATAAAGACATGGAAACAGCAAGAACAGGAACAATACCATTGCTATACCGGACAGACCAGGAAATCTGTTATTCCTCCTCATAGGCTTTCCGTCTTTCATATTGCTCTTTGCCATACATCAATGTTTCAAATAAGATACCTGCCAAATGCTTGCCTCCCTTAAAATTGATATGGGTATAATCAAGATTCGCCATTTTTTGCCCGATCATATCGACAATGCTTCCTTGACCTCCCATTGCCTCATACATATTCCAAAAAGCGATATGGCTATCAGCCGCAATGGACTGTTGATAACGGATAAGATTCTTGACTCCGGGCATGGTGCGGAGATCTCCATTCTCGTTTTTATATTCACGGTCACCCACACTGACCAGTAAAATGCTGGTTTCAGGAAAAGCTGTCTTCAAATGTTCTATCACCGAAAGCATCCCTTTCTTATAGCCATCGTATTTTACTCCCCGTTCCGTAGCCACATTCAAACCATATTGGACCACAATCAAATCGTATGGACGAAGACGTTGGAAATCACAAAGCGTATGTAAAGGAATACTACGTAAATGAAGCCCACTGCTACCACGTACGCTAAAATTATCCAAAGATATTCCCTGCCTGCCGTCCATAGCCACTCCATAGAAAGTAACAGAATCAGCTTGTTCCACACTCCACCGTACTTGTCCTATCCTTCCTCTCACCGAAACAGCCTGCACACCTCCTGTTCCTACTTCCTCATGTAACTCTCCTTCCGCAGCATTATTCACTTTAGAACGGACAGCGGCAAAACCTTTATTCAGGAAATAAAAAGTAGAAACCTCACAGGTATCCAGTCGGGAAGCGTATTTACTCTGTCCTTTCAACTGTACATAAGCACCTTCACGAGGAAAAAAATAATGTCCGGAAATATCTTGCTGCATTTTATCAAAACCAACGGAGTCATTGGATGAATGACTGCTCCATCCCCCAAAAGTATGGCGTACCGTAGGACGGTAACCGCTGATGGAAGAGGTTACAGGAACATATCCCACTCCGCAACCACCAAATTCTTGTTGAAGCATTTCGCGCAAATCGGCAGTAAAAATATCAGCTTCTATAAAAGAATCACCGAAGTAAGCGATACGCACAGGGCGTTTCATGGTTTTCACTTTGGAAAGTGCCTCATAAAAATGTTTCATTCCCCGCATGGTGGAATCCGAATAATCCTCAATACAGGTAATACCCGTTTTACATGTATCCACAAAAATAGGTTTTACAGGAGGAGGAAGGACAATGGTGTCGGAATCACATACTTCTTCTTCCACATCCGGACGGATATCAGCCAGCAGGTCCACCTTGCGCAACGGTTTGCCGCCCACCGACATGGAGGGGAGGAAATACAGCCCCATTAACACTCCTACTACAATAAGAGTGAGAAGAAAAGTGGCCGGTATATAGTTTTTCATATTGCTATATTTGTAAATTAACCGCAAAAGTAGTGATTTTTTAGACGGAGTACTTCATGATAGAGGCTAAAAAAAGAAAAAAGACTGCGCCAGAAAGAGGGCAACAGTCTTTTTCTTTAATGATGAAAAGACAGATTCAAATCGTCTTTTCTATGTTCCACACAAAAGCACGTAATCCCAATTGTTCGGTTTCCTTATCCATTTTATGCAAAGCGTCCAATAAAGGCTCCACTTTGGTATCATCTACCACTGTCATAATGGCCGAGCACATACTGGGCCACGCGTGACTGCCATAATGCGGTTCTCCTTTTACAGAGCCGCGCCCCTGCAACTGCTGCCAATAACTGAATCCACGACAATTCTGACGGTCCAACAACGCCAGAATACGTTCGTAAAAAGTTTGGTCGAAAGTGATGAAAACTGATTTCATTATTCCATTTTTTATTTTAAGTTCTGTCATCCGGTCTCCTATTCATTTCAATCCGGATAACAACTATATTAATTATTCTTTTTTGCCTTTGGTCATCTCCGTCTTATGTGCTTGATAATAGTCATTCAGTTCACGGGAAGCTTTCATCTTCTTACGGTTACGCTTGATACCTGTACCCGCAAATGAACAGTAGAGCACCGGAACCAAAATCAAGGTGAGCACGGTAGATACAGTCAAACCACCGATTACGGACACCCCTAAAGGCTGCCACATTTCAGAACCTTCCCCTCCTCCTATCGCCATCGGCACCATGCCCAGAATAGTGGTCAAAGTGGTCATTAAAACCGGACGTAAACGACTACGGCCCGAAACAACGACCGAATGAATAACAGACATACCCCGCTCACGACATAAGGTAATGTAATCAATAAGCACGATACCATTCTTCACTACGATACCAATCAACATGATACCTCCCAACAAACTCATGACATTCAATGTAGTCCCCGTTCCATACAATGCCATCAATACCCCACTGAATGCAAACGGAATAGAGAACATAATGATAAACGGATAGGTCAGAGACTCAAACTGGGCAGCCATTACAATAAATACCAATATAATAATCAAAACAGCCAAAGTTCCCAGATCGCTGAATGAATCCTGCTGATCCTCATAAGACCCTGCCACCTGGATACTGATACCGCCAGGTAAATCCATCTTATCAATAATAGACTCACCCGCTGCCACCACACTACCTAAAGGCGCACCTGAAATCACAGCAGATACTGTTACAATACGTTCACGGTCTTTACGTTCAATAGTAGGAGGAGCTGAACGCTCCACTACCGTGCCGATATCTTTCACCCGAATTGCTTTACCTTCATTGGTATAAATCAGAATATTCTCCAAACTTTCAATACTGGTACGGAACTGGGGAGCATAACGCACTTGATATCATATTCGTCACCATCTTCCCGATAGTAAGAAGATAAAGCACCATTAACACGGTTACGCAGATACAAAGCTGCTGTAGAAAGATTCAAACCATGTAAAGCCAGTTTTTCACGATCAAAATCCACCTGATATTCCGGCTGATAATCCTGACGGCTGATATTCACCTCAGACACACCGTTCACTTTCAATAAAGCTTCTTTCAATTCAGCGGCTGCCTTATCTCGGTTTCTGTCAAATCATATCCATAAATTTCAAAATCGGCACTTGCCTGTCCACCCATGACATACCACTTGCTACCTCCCAGAATAACCTGAGCTTTATGAACTTCGGGATATGCTTTCAAGTCTTGACGCATCTCATCACAGACTGCTTCCAGAGAGATGTCACGATCACCCGGGTCTACCAGACTGATGTTGAAGGAAATGATATGCGAACCGTTGTCCTGCATGGAAGCCCAAGTATTATCGGAATCTGCCTGACCTACTGTATAGTTGCAGATTCATAATGTCTTTATACTTCGTCAGCCACCTGATTAGTCAGTTTCTCTGAAATTCCTGCGCTATCTCCTTTTCGTGTACCGATTGGAAGCTCAAGCTGTACGGCAATACGAGCATTATCCTGTGCAGGGAAGAACTCCGTACCGATGCCCTTTGCACACAGCAAACTGACAACGAAGAAAGCGATACAGCTCACAATCACAATCGGACGATGACGTACTGCCCAGTTCAGCATCTTCGCATACCCGGTATCAGTCCGTCGAGCGCTTTCTCAATCGGAGTAAAGAAGAGCTTGAACATTACTTCGATGGTTTCTTTGCAAACGAAGCAACTGGGAACAGAGCATCGGAGTTAAAGATAGTGCGGCGACCGTAGAAATAAACATGATGGCACACATCATCCAACCCAACTGTTTGAAAAGTACACCGGACATACCACTTACCATGGTCAACGGGAAGAACACGGCAATCATAGTCAACGTAGATGCAATAACAGAGATAGCCACCTCATTCGTACCGTGCACGGCTGCCTGTTTCGGATCGGAGCCACGCTCGATATGGGTCGTTACGTTTTCAAGTACCACAATCGCATCATCCACTACCATACCGATAGCGATAGAAAGTGATGAAAGCGAGATGATATTAATCGTATTTCCACTAATCGCCAAGTAAATGAAAGAGGCAATCAACGAAAGCGGAATGGTGATACAGATAATCAATGTAGCACGCCAGCGTCCCAGGAAAAGGAACACGACGATGACAACAAAGAGCAAGGCATAAACAACGGTTTCCGTCAAACTGTCGATAGTATTCAAAATGTTGTCGGAAGTATCGACGATGACGCCGATCTTCACATCACTCGGCAGGTTCTTCTGAAGCCTCGGCAGGCGTCGGCTACTTTCTTGGAGATTTCTACCGAATTGGCTCCCGACTGTTTCTGAACAACAATCATGGCACCCTTGCACACCATTATTATAGGTTTCCTGCGCACGTTCTTCCACGGTATCGACAATACGGGCTACATCACGCAAAAAGACATTTGCCCCATTGTGCGTACCTACTACGATATCCGCCAGCTGCCGGGAATCGTCAAATTCTCCTTCCACACGGAGTGCATAAGTCTCACTACCGATATCGAAGTTACCACCGGAATATTCTTATTTTCGGCTCCGATAATAGAGCTGATTGTTTCAATAGTCAGGTGATAGGCTTCCAGTTTGTTAGGGTCGCAGTATACCTGAATCTCACGTTGCGGTGCACCACTGATGGAGACGGTTCCGACTCCCGGAATACGTGCCAGAGGATTTACCACACGGTCGTCCAATATCTTATAAAGCGCTGCCTGGCTCTCATTGGCCTGTACGGAAAGCAATACAATAGGAATCATGTCCGTACTAAATTTGAAGATGATCGGATTCTCGACATCATCGGGAAGCTGCGAGCTTACCATGTCAAGTTTATCACGCACATCATTGGTGAGAACGTCAATATCATTACCAAACTCAAATTCCAGCGTAATCAATGACATGTTCTCGGAAGAACGAGAGGTAATATGTTTCAGGTTACTCACCGCATTCAAGGTATTCTCCAGCGGTCGGGTAACGTTATTTTCTATATCCGAAGCACTTGCGCCAGGATATGCGGTCATTACCATGATTGTATTCGTGTCAATGTCCGGATACAAGTCGATAGGTAACTTGGACAAAGAGAAAAGACCAAAAATCACCACTGCCAGGAAGCAGAGGGAGGTCATAATCGGTTTCTTAACCGCACCTTCGTATAAACTCATGTTATTTTATTTAAAAGCCTCTCCCTGCTCCTCTCCCCAAAAGAGGGAGCCGGAAGATCGTTTTGAAATCAGGTTAATTAATAAAAAAGCATTGGGAGAAAGGTACTGTACATCTCTCATTTGGAAGAAAGTTTTCCACCTCTACTTCCATACCGTTCACCAAACGTGACTGTCCGGCAACTACAACCTGTGAGTTATCGGGCACACCGGATTTCAACTCGTACTCCGTACCCATGCGTCTACCCAGTTCAACCTTATTATAAGATACTTTACCGTCTTTATAAACGAATACATAACGGTCGCCGGAACCTGCCTGCTTAACGATAGCCAAATCAGGAACAACTACGTTTTCTGCTGTACCGAAGTTCAGAGTAGCACGGGCAAACATTCCCGGACGCACACGCTGGTCTTTATTATCCAACTTGATCTCTACCTGGAAAGTACGGGTAGTTTGCGTCGATAGTCGGATAGATCAGGCTGATAGTTCCCTTGAAAGACTTCGTCACCATATACATCGAGCTTCACGTCGACAGGAGTACCTTTTTTCACTTTCGTGAAGTAGGTTTCAGACACGTTAATCAGGAGTTTCACGGGAGTGATCTGTTCTACTACCAGAACCGGTTCTGCCACCACTGTACATATCGCCATTATCATAGTTGCGCGCAGTGACTACACCATTGATAGGGCTTTGCAAAGAGGTATTCTCCAGCAGATTCTTATAAGCGGTTTTCTTCACATCGAGTTGCATCTTCGAAGCATCCCACTCTGATTTGGACGCACCGCCCACTTTATATAATTCGTCGATACGATTGAATTCTATTTCCTGATTGTCCAGTTGCAGCTTCGTCTGTTTCAGGTTGGCTGCATCCATCTGTACCAACTTCTGACCTTTGGATACACGGTCGCCCACTTCTACGAAAATCTGATCGATGCGTACGGGTGACGAAGGCGCAATGTTGTTCTTTACTTCGCTTCCACCGTTGCTGTGTAATCCTGTATTTGATCTACGGGACGGGCCGTTACATCAGCCACTTTTTTACTCTAGGCTTCTCGTCTTCCTGTTCCGCAGCAGCTTTGTCTTTTCCACCCGTACATGAGCCCATAAACACAGTTAACAGCAGGGCTACCAATTGGATACTTCTTTTCATATTCCTTACTTGTAATTTTTTAGTTGTCTATCTTTATTCTTTTCCCAGAACCTGATCGAGGTCTGCCTTAGCAACCAGGTAATCGTATATGGACTGATTGTAGGTAAGTTGCGCCTGTGTCAGCGATACTTGGGAACTGTTCAGTTCGAGCACCGTGCCCTTACCTACATCATAACGTTTTTCGGCAATCACCACCGCTTTCTTTGCCTGCATCACATTTTCCTTGTTGCTGACTACCTGCTCTGTGCTGGCACTCATGTTATTGCGACAACTGACAATCTGTATATTCAATTGTCTTTCCGTATCAATACGGTTCCAATCGAGCTGGCGCATCTGTATACGGGCGGATTTCACTTTCGTAAAATTGCTTGCCTTATATAAAGGTATACTAAGATTGAACATCAGGCTGGAACTGTTTGCTCCATGTTATAATCGAAGAAATTGATATTCGGATTATACAATGACTGATACTGATAGGAGAAGCTCATCGACAAGAGTAGGTATAAAGTTCGTTCTCAAGACTTCACGTTCTTTTCGAGCAACTTCATGTTCAACTCAAACTGCTTCATGGTGGTATTGTTGTCCAGATTCACATTTTCTTCTCTCAACTGGTTGGCAAACATGGCGGTCTCATAGTTGGTCAGACTATCATTAATCTTTATCTCCACATCGGCTGTGATCCCCATCAGGACTTTCTAACTGCAACTTAGCCAAAGTCACCGCATTAGCTGCCGCAATCAAGTTCGGCTTAATACTGCGCATCTGTACCTCTGCACTGATCTTATCAAATTCGCTCACTGCTCCTTGTTGATATTTAGCGTTCACAACGTTGTAATTATCTTCTGCCAACTTATAGCTGCCCTGAAGTACTTCATAGCTATCCTGTGCAAGCATTAGCTGATAATAAGCTTGCTTACCTGATTGACCAGATCCAGTTCGGAAGCACGTGACTTCTCTACTGCCAGTTCGATATCCGTCTTTGTCATTGACATAGCACGGTAAACACCCGGCACAAAGAGTGGCAGGTTAATACTCAACCCCGCATTAGCGGTGTTCGAACCGTCTTGCCCCATCTTGAACACGATGTCGTTCAGTTTCATTTCAGCCGCTTTAATGGTATGGTCTACGAACCGGCAATGCTGGCCTCCGGCAACAGACTTTGCCAGGCTTCCTTTGCTGGCAACTCTCTTTAAGGCGATTTCTTCCGCTGCCACTTTCATTGTCGGATTCTCATCCAATGCAATTTCCAAGGCTTTGTCTAAGGTTAAGGTTAGGGTATTCTTCTCCGTCTGCGTGTCCTGCGCCTTTGCAAAACCAAATGCACAGAATGCCACAGCTACCAGAAGGATCTTCCGACCTGTCAATCTTTTCATCTTGTTCATAAACTGAATTTCTAATTTAATCTTAATTGTTTGTCAATAGAACCTCACTTTTACTCTAGTCTTCGATGCGGTTCTTGCGATATTCTTGATATAAAGTCTTCCAGTACCCTTGCTCCTTTTTCGGTGGAGATACCGCGTATATAAGTAAACATGATGGATTCGTACACTTCAATGAAAGGGTATTCATTACAGATGTCCGTATTCAAAAGCACATCAAATTGCTCACGTACCAGCAAATTGACTATAGCGAAGTTTACATCCGAACGAAAGATGCCCTGCTCTACTCCTGTTTTGAAGAAGGACATGGTTTTCATCGAATCGCTGTCCTGCCGATTCTTCATCATCTCATATACTTTGGGATATTTCTTAATGTCTTCAAAAAAGCGTTTGTTCGTCTGATGAAACATCTCAATGCTTTTCTGAAAGACTGCAAGTATCACTTCCAACACATTGTGCGACTGTTCAAAGACTTTCTGCAAATACTTGTCTCTGTCTGCCTGTGCCTTCAGTATGCATTCTTTCAACAACGATTCTTTATCCGAAAAGACTTCGTAGAGCGTACGTTTGGAAATTCCTAATGCTGCCGCAATGTCATCCATCGTAATACACTTAATACCTTTCAAAGTAAAAGCTTCTGTCGCGGTCATTATGATCCGTTCTCTCAACTCTACCCGTTGGGAAGCGTCCTTTCCATGCTCTGTCATCATCCGTTTTTCTATTTTATTAAAATGCAGTTTTCGTTTTCTTTTCATTTCCAAAGGAAAAACGGAACAAAGATATATAGAAAACTCAATTAACAAATCAAGTTTCCATCTATTTATAATGCATTTGGGAATTATTATCATTCAATAGAGTAAAATGAAAACAAGTGTTAATAGGAAATTTGGAACAAACACAAAAGAAAGGTAAAAGGAGGGAATATAGGAAGTAAAGTTTTATCGCTAATAGAAGAGATGGGAGCCAATAAATGCCGGATAAATATCGATAAGAATCGACACTTATCCGGCAATAACAGCCACCATTATCAACGAAAAGCGAAAAAGGGTCAATTTATTGTCAGTATTCAATCTGTGTCCTCTTCAGGAAGGCGACTGTTTTATGTATTTCCTTGTACATCACAATGTCATCTTTTACAAAAGGCACTTCTTTCCGATAGGCATGGAGGAAACGCTCAAGAACGGGAGAGGTTTTCTGCGGGCGGCGGAAGTCGATGCCTTGTGCGGCATTCATCAGTTCGATGGCAAGGATATGTTCCAGGTTGTCCATCACTTTATAGAGTTTGGTAGCGGCATTGGCACCCATGCTTACGTGGTCTTCCTGTCCGTTGGAGGAGACGATGGAATCGCTAGAAGCTGCATAGCAGTACATCTTGTTCTGGCTCACCATCGAAGCGGCGGCATACTGCGGAATCATGAACCCGGAGTTCAGACCGGGGTTGGCAACCAGGAATTCAGGTAGTCCGCGGAGTCCCATAATCAGTTGGGAGACACGGCGTTCGGAGATATTTCCCAATTCGGCCAAAGCGATGGCAAGGAAGTCATAAGAGATGGCAAGCGGTTGCCCGTGGAAGTTTCCGCCGGAGATGATGCGGTCTTCATCGGGGAAGATAGTAGGATTGTCCGTTACGGAATTGATTTCGGTCAGCAGTACGGAGGCAACGTAGCGGATGGCATCTTTGGTGGCGCCATGTACTTGTGGGATGCAGCGGAAGGAATAGGGATCTTGAACGTGTTCCTTGTGGCGTTCGATTAGTTCGCTGCCTGCCAGTAGTTTGCGGAAGGCCTCGCCTGTCTCGATTTGTCCCTGATGGGGGCGGATTTGCTGGATGCAATCCATGAACGGGTCGATACGACCGTCAAAGGCTTCGAGAGAAAGGGTGGCTATCAGGTCGGCCTTTCTTGGAGAGGCGGAAAGCTTTAAGAATGGCAAAACACCGTTGGCGCTCATAAATTGGGTGCCGTTCAGCAAACGCAAGCCCCTTCCTTGCTCATTAGTTTGACCGGTTCCCAGCCAAACTTCGTCGAGTACGCTGATTGCTTCGCACTTTTTTCCTTTATAGTAAACATCACCGACACCTATCAGAGGAAGGAAAAGATTGGCGAGCGGTGCCAGGTCGCCGGAGGCTCCAAAGGGAACCGCGGTCGTAGACAATTGGCATGACGTCATTATTGAAAAAATCGAGGATGCGTTGCACGGTGATTACTTGTACGCCGCTATGTCCCAATGAGAGGGCGTGGGCTTTGAGGAGCATCATCAGTTTGATGATGACGGGGCGGATTTCTTCGCCTACGCTGCAAGCATGGCTTTTATCAAAAGTTCTCCTGGAGGGTTCCCAGTTCATCGGGAGATATATTTTTTTAGTGCATAGAGAGCCGAAACCGGTTGTTATGCCGTATAATGGTTCTTCGGAAGAAGCTATTTTGTGATCGAGGTAGTCACGGCATTTCTGGATGCGCAACTTGGCTTCGGGAGCTAGTTCCAGTTTCAGGTTTTCGTTGATAATTCGTTCGATGATTTCGAAGGTCAATGCTCCGGAACCGATATGATATACATTCTTACTCATACGCGCAGGTCTTGATTTACGGCATCCAACAATTCTTTTTCTCTCTGACAGGCGGTTTGCTCGATGGCATCGGCTTCGGTTTGCAGCTGGAGGACAAAATCTCTGTCTTTGAGCGAACCAAGGTTGATACGGACGTTCAGCAAGGCTCCCAATACGGCGGAACGGGCGGCCATCATGGCTACACAGGCATCTGTGACGGCATTGCGGTTACCCAAGCGGGCGACATCTGCTATGACGGACATCATATCCAGTGCTTTGCGGGCTACTTCTAACGGGACGAGGGCAGCTTGTTTGGTTGCTTCCTGAATGGCGGCACTTCGGACAGCTTTCTCTTCGTCGGTTGTTTTAGGAAGTTTGAAGCAGGCAAAGACTTCGTTGTAGGCAGCGGAATCTTTATCAATAAGTGCAATAAATTCGTCCAGTAAGCGGAGTGTGATTGTTTGTGCGTGTTGCATTACTTCTTCACTGGCTTCGTATCCTTTTTTTCCTACGGTGAGCCGTGCCACCATCGTGGAAAGCGCGGAAGCCAGTGCTCCATTCAAAGCAGCAATACTGCCACCACCGGGTACAGGGTCACTGCAAGCTACCTTATCTAAGAAAATCTTTTACGGTTAAATCTGCTAACATGGTATTTTGTTTTAAGTGATTAATTGATCAACTAGACGGGATACAGCATACCGCCTTTAATAGTCATGATTACACAGTTCATGCCTACGTAGTAAGGTAGAATATGATAATTGTCGAATTGAGAATGATAAAATCACCTTGTTTGCCAACTTCGATACTTCCAATACGGTCGGCTCGTTGAAGGGCGGCAGCTCCGTTCAGGGTCAGGGCGGTGATGGTTTCTTCGATACTCATTTGCATATAGATGCAGGCCAGAGCAATGGTCAGCGGGATAGAACCGGAGAAACAACTGCCGGGATTCAGGTCGGTAGCGAGTGCCACAGCACAACCGGCGTCAATCATTTCACGACCTCGTGCGTAGGGTTCTTTCAGGGCAAAAGCTGTCAAAGGCAACAGGGTAGCTACCACTCCGGCATCAGCCATTGCACGGATGCCGGCATCGGAAGCGTGCAGGAGGTGATCGGCAGACAGTGCTCCCAGTTCGGCTGCCAGCTCGGCGCCACCAAGGGAGACGATTTCATCAGCGTGGAGTTTCAACAGAAAGCCGTGTTCCTTGGCTGCCTGAAGAAGCAGGCGGCGGGACTGTTCAATAGAGAAAACGCCTTGTTCGCAAAAGACATCACAACATTCTGCCCACTTCCGGAATGGATAAGGGGAAGCATTTCACGAATCAGGAAGTCGATGTATTCGTCGCTTCTCCCCTGCATATTCTTCGGGAAGGGCATGGGCGCCGAGGAAAGTGGAGACTATATCGACGCGTTTATGCTCGGCGTTATTCAGGCTGCGCATTATTTTTAGTTGTAGTAATTCTGTTTCCCGATCCAGTCCATAGCCGCTTTTGTACCTTCTACCGTGGTGACTCCCATAGCACTCATCTTCTTCAGAAAGCCTTCGGCTGCTGAACGAAGTTTCAGGAAATTCATTTGCCGGGTGGCTTTTACGGTACTTGCAATTCCCCCTCCCCGCTCCATGATGGACATATAGCTTTCGCCTTTCAGACGCCATGAGAATTCTTCGGAACGTTCTCCGCCAAACACAAAATGGGTATGGGAATCAACGAAGCCGGGCAAAAGGCAGTGTCCGCGAGCGTTATAATGCCAATAGTGCTGGTAGTAACCATCCCGGTCTTCACCACGGTTTTCACCAACGTAAGTAATGATTCCTTTGGTCACTTCCACGGTTCCGTTTTCTATGATTTGCAGTTGAGACATTTCCTCTCCTTTACGGGCGGAAAAGCCGATGGGGGTTACGATACGGGCGTTAAATATGATTAGGTTTTCACTCATAAATAGTTCATCATAATTAGTTCATATAATAAATGGAGATATGAATAGCACGTTTTTTAGAATGATGTTTGCCATAAAGCAATTGTGATTCATTTTATTTTCTTATTGACTATTCCATGATACGAGCTTCGAGAACTTGCTGCATGGTAAAGTTTTTCGAGTCCGAGATAGTAGGAAGCGGTATCAATCAAAGCTTCCATCGGTACAAGGCCGATTATTTCGCTACCTACAATCGTAACACCGTAACGACGGGCTTCGATACGTACTAATTCGAAGGCACGGTAAAGTGCGGTGCGGGTGTAATCGGTCATATTAATGGATACTTGGGTGATATTTCGCTCTTTCAGTTCCACCCCCATTGCTTTTTTTACATAACGAAGTCCTCCATTGATATGGCGGATACTTTTCGCAATCTTAGTGGCTATCTCCAGATTATTGTACTTAGATTAATATTGTAGGCTACGAGTGGCATACGGGCTCCGATTGCTACGGTACCTGCGGTCGGATGTCGTTCAGCAGGTCCGAAGTCAGGTCTGCCATTCGGGTAGTTTGATCTTTTCGGCCATTCCTTCAAATTCACCTTTACGAACGGAGGCGAGATTTTCCCGATGTGGCGCAGTAGCGGACTTTTCATACAGGAAGACGGAAGATTATATAGCTCCGCAACTTTCGCTGCTACTTTTTTAGAGAGTTCGATGGCTTCTTCCATACTGGTATTCTTAATCGGGATGAAAGGGATCACATCTACCGCTCCCATACGAGGATGTTGCCCGGTGTGCTGATTCAGGTCGATCAAACAGACAGCTGCACCGACGGCTTCAACGATTGACTTCATACAGAGCTTCCGGCTCGCCGACAAGAGTGACGACCAGACGGTTATGATCTTCATCATTACTGTAATCAAGCAGTTTTACCCCGGCTTTACCACGGAAAGGGGCTACTATCTGATCTATTTTCTCTAAATCACGTCCCTCGCTAAAATTGGGGACGCATTCAATAATTTTATTCCAACTCATATCAAATATCTATTATTATAGAGGTTATACTTTACTGAATAACTATATGTTTTACATCAAATAGCCACATGGTTTATTCAAAATAACCGCATGTTTAAACTGTTCCATATATTGTGGGAATTTATTCCTTTCACATTATGGGAATGTTTTCTCTTATATTGTGATACTATTTTCCCACAATATATGGGACTATCTTCTTTATAAGTTCTTCGTCTGCTACATACGGCATTGTTATCTGATAGTCTCTTGCATGGGAGTCATTAAATGCTTCGCTTGTCTCCATCGCATGCGGATTACGCGCCCATGAGCGACGGGCTACTCCGCCCATCACATCCCAGAGCATTGCCGAACGAAGTATTTCATCTACCCGTTCGCTACCGTCGCATACCATACCGAAGCCGCCATTGACTGCTTTGCCAATACCGACGCCACCTCCATTGTGCAAAGCTACCAGGCTCATTCCGCGGGCACAATTTCCGGCAAAACATTGCACAGCCATATCTGCCATCACATTGCTTCCGTCTTTGATATTCGATGTCTCCCGGAAAGGAGAATCCGTACCGCTTACGTCGTGATGGTCTCGTCCCAGCATAATAGGGCCTACTTCACCCCGGCGAACCATCTCATTGAAACGGAGGGCAATGTTCATTCTCCCAACTGCATCCTGATACAGAATACGTGCCTGTGTACCCACCACGAGTTGATTCTTTTCTGCATCCCGTATCCAATTATAGTTGTCCAGATCCTGTCCGCGCCGGTTGACGTCGATACATTCCATAGCCGCATGGTCTGTTTTTATCAGATCTTCGTGTTTGCCACTCAAGCAAACCCATCTGAACGGACCGTAGCCGTAGTCAAAGAGTTGGGGTCCCATAATATCCTCGACATAACTTGGCCAGATAAATCCGTCTTTTTTCATCAACACCATTATAGGAGATTTCTTTTTTACTCCGGCATCGTATATGGCTTTCATAAAAAGAATTTCCATAATCAAAGAAATAAGTTCCGCGGGCTACCAATTTCTTGATTGATGACTTCGAAATGACGGCGCAGAGATATGTCTACCAAGTGACGGAATTGCTCCGGCGATTCGTGAAGAAGGCGTGTGCGTTCCTCGAAAGTCAGTCCGGCTGGGCAGTATCCGCCTTCGTAAACGGCGTGACAGGAGGTTTGATCGGATAATAGTTCGATCAAAATCTTTTCGCGCTCGGCATATTCGAGCAGGTCTACTATATTTCCATGATAGGCAATGGAACAAGGTTCACGACGTCGCATTGCTTCAGTTGCCATCCGGTATGCTTCTATGATATCTGCAGTCACATGCCCTACCCATCCCTGGCGGTAGCGTGTTTCAATGCGTGAACGATCTACTTCGGCTATAATAGAGGCTGCTCCTGCTATTTCGGCTGCTTTTGGTTGTGCACCACTCATTCCTCCCAAACCGGAAGAAATAAATAAGTGCCCCCGCAAATCTTGGTCTTGTGGAATTCCGAGTTTCAATCGTCCGGCATTCAGGAGGGTGTTGAAAGTGCCATGCACAATTCCTTGAGGACCGATATACATCCAACCACCAGCTGTCATCTGTCCGTAATTGGCAACTCCCATCTGGGCAGCAATATGCCAATCATGTTGATTGTCGAATTGCCCGATCATCATCGAATTGGTAATAATAACGCGGGGAGCATCGGGACGGGAACGAAACAGTCCCAACGGATGTCCGGACTCAATGACCAGTGTTTGCTCAGGAGTAAGTTCTTCGAGATATTGCTTGATCAGGAGGTATTGCATCCAGTTCTGACAAACTTGGCCGGTTTCACCATAAGTAACAAGTTCATAGGGATATAAGGCTATATCGAAGCAAAGGTTATTGTCAATCATTACCTGAAAGGCTTTGCCTTCAATACATTGCCCCTGATATTCATCAATCGGCTTTGCTTTCAAGTCTCCGGCAGGACGGAAACGGTATCCGTAAATCCGCCCGCGAGTGCGTAGTTCTTCCATAAATTCAGGAGCCAGTTGTTCGTGCCACTCGGAGGGAATATAACGCAAAGCGTTTTTTAATGCTGTGATGGTCTGCGCCGGGGTAAGTGTATAACCACGGTCGGGAGCCCTCCGGATACCTTCTACAAAATCCGGATAAGGAGGTAGCGTGTTGCCAAGAGTTATTCTCATAATAAGCAGAATTAAGGATTACAAACTGTAAGCAATACAGTCTTATAACTCTTCGCAATATAGAAAAAAAGAAGAGAAAAGACAAAGGTTTTGGTAGATTTATTATCAGAAAGGTATTATTTATTCTTTCTGCTGCTCACCACACAGCATTTGCAGATACTTGAAGGTATGCTTCGCTTCCTGACTGTCTTTTGTAAGGTAGGCTTTTTCCATTCCGGATGTTTTTCCAGCAGTTGCGCCATCTTTTCTTTTCCTACAAAATCAATCTTTCCGGTCTCACCGTTCAGCTCATAGCAGACCCGTTTAGTAACCAGACTTGAAGCAGCAAGAGCATCTCCCACATTTCCACCCAGTTTCACATCATCTTCTTCTGCAAATGTCCCACCGATTACCGACCCTAATGGCATCGCACAGAAATAGATATTTTTTGCCCAACTGAACAGCCGGAGCATACCACGCCCCGAAACGCATCTTTTTATAACGCAACTTACGACAGTTGATAAATAAGTCTCCTTCAGAAGTACGCACCGCAAAACAACGCTTCTTCAACTGGCGGCACATAGATTCATCATTGCCTGCCGTTATCCGGTAGTCAGCCCCGCCTGTCAATAGAATCTGGCTTCTGAACGCTTTTCTCTACTCGCAACACCGCAAGGGGTATCGCCATCTTGAGCCATCAACTCTTTCAAGTTCGAATAAATGATATTCTGCGCAACTACCGGAAGGCTAATCACGCTTATCAGCAACCACAAAAACATATCCTTTCTTCATAAGCCATCCTCCTTTCTTCATTCAACGCCTTTTCGAGTGGAAAGTTATAAATTTTAGCGCATAAATGCAAGAATGGAAAAAGAAATGTTGAAAAAGAAGCCAAGAAGCCTCTTTCGCCTTCTTGGCACAGCACCTCTTACACGCAATTATCCCGAAGCAAGTCAATCGCCCCGAAGTTTGTTTACTCATGAGATACGGTTTATGGTTCTTTTTATAATCTTATCTTGTCTTTTTTCCATCCTGAATATCAGGTGTTTTATCTGGTATATCAAGAACATTAATACCTGTTATGACCGATATTATGACTTATACTGTGCCCCATACTGATGTAGCATACATAAGTAATCATAAAGAATAAGTTGTGACAATTTACATGGAAACAGACTCATTCATATCCGTTTAAGTTTGCGACAATGTTTATCCGGACAAAGAAAGGATAAGCACCGGGAACAACAGCAAATGAACGATTCATTATGCTATTATGCAGGCATGATTAATATATTCCGTCAGTAACAACAAATCGTTTCACGTACATGCTCCCATCAGTCCACGTACGTAAACCATTGAGCTTCTCACATACGTGAACCGAACAGATCACGGACGTGAAACGAAAATATGAAACGAACAAAAATATATTAGTCAAACCTTGTTTACAGGTTAAGGTTGCCGAGTCTTGTCTTAATATAGGCGGCATACAGGAAGTAATATATGGCATAAACAACGTACATTCATGCCTAAAAGGGAATTCTTAACACAAATAGGCAAAGGCTTTAAAAGAGTACACTTTCTACTGATAATCAACAAATTAACCGTATTATCTTATTAAAAACAGGTGATAATAGAAAGCAGAAAACATCTATTATCACCTTATTATCACCGGTTATTATCACCATTACTTGACTAATTATAAGACACTTATCACACAAAGGTGACAAGTGACAATAACAAAGTGTGTTTATTTCCTATGTAACTTTGCTCTAAACCATCACAACTTGCTTCATCACCGATTACTGAATGACCGTTAATAAAGAGTAAATCTGCTCTTTACAAAAACACGCTCCCATTCTGCTTTTTTACGAATTATATTACCTTTGTCCGAAAAGCAATATAATCGTATGGAAAAACAAGAAAATATTATAGCAACCTATCAACAAATCATTCAGGAAACAGAACAACCACTACAAAAAGCGCAGAAACGCATTCGCTATATCAGCCTTCTGAGACTGATCTTATTCGTAGAAGCAGTAGCCTCCGCCATTATTTTTGGTCTGATGGATGGTTAAAGCTCATCGTCTTTACCGTAATTCCCATCATCGCTTTCATTTGGCTGGTGCAAAGCCACAACCGATGGTTTTACTGAAAGATTATCTCAAAAAAAGAAAATAGAAATCAATCAGCAGGAACTACGAGCACTGCAATATGACTTTTCCGACTTCGACAACGGAAAAGAATACATCGATCCGTCTCACCTCTATACTTTCGACTTGGACATATTTGGCGAGCACTCACTATTCCAGTATATCAATCGTACTTCGACCCCCATCGGCAAACAGCGTCTTGCCAACTGGTTCAATGCGCATCTGGAAGAAAAAGAAGCTATCGAACAACGTCAGGAAGCGATTCGGGAACTATCTTCAGAACTTGAGTTTCGGCAACAATTCCGCCTGCTCGGATTACTTTATAAAGGCAAGCCATCCGACACCTCTGAAATTAAAGAATGGGTAAACAGTCCGAGCGACTATCGGAAACACGCTTTCTCCGTATCCTCCCGACAGCAGTAGGTATTATAAACCTCCTATGTATCGGCGCAACGATTCTGGGATTTCTCCCTGCAAGCATCAGCGGGATAGTATTTGCATGCTTTGTCGTATTCAGTTTTATCTTCTCAAAAGGAATAACCAAAATACAAGCGACGTATGGCGAAAAACTACAAATTCTGTCTACTTACGCCGACCAGATTCTCATCACCGAGAAAAAAGAGATGCACAGCCCTGCACTGCAACAACTGAAAGCCGAACTTACAAGCCAAAATCAAACAGCTTCCCAGTCCGTACATCGCCTTGCTAAACTCATGAATGCACTCGACCAACGAGGTAATCTGCTAATAAGCACCATCTTGAACGGCCTCCCTATTTTGGGAACTCCGCCAAGTCATGCAAATCGAGAAATGGAAAGAAGTACACTCCGCAGATCTCCCCCGCTGGATCGAAGCTATCGGAGCAATTGATGCTTATTGTTCTCTTGCAACATTCTCATACAACCATCCGGATTACATCTATCCTCAAATAACTCTCAGTCTTTCCATCTGCAAGCCGAAGCCTTAGGGCATCCGCTCATGGACCGCAATAAATGTGTCCGCAATGGAATCGATATGGGAGAAACGCCCGTTCTTTATCATTATTACCGGCGCCAACATGGCAGGCAAAAGTACTTACCTGCGCACCGTGGTGTCAACTATCTATTGGCTTGCATTGGTGCTCCTGTATGGGCTGCGAAAAATGGAAATATTTCCCCGCTCGTCTTGTCACCAGCCTCCGGACGTGATTCACTCACCGACAACGAATCTTACTTCTTCGCCGAACTCAAACGACTGAAACTAATCATTGATAAACTCAAAGCCGGAGAAGAATTATTTATCATCCTTGATGAAATTCTGAAAGGAACTAACTCTATGGATAAACAGAAAAGGTTCTTTTGCCTTAATCAAACAGTTCATGAGCATGGATGCCAATGGTATTATCGCTACTCATGACCTACTGCTAGCACACTAATAGATGCTTTTCCACAAAATATCCGGAATTATTGTTTCGAAGCGACATTACCAACAACGAACTGACATTTTCATACCAGATGAGAAGCGGAGTCGCACAGAACATGAATGCGTGCTTCTTAATGAAAAAAATAAGGGGATTGCCGTCATCGACGGTTAATCCCCACATGTCAAATTATTCCTTAAAGCCTGCTTGTATCTCAAGCTATTAAGACATAGAAGTGCGATATTCAGTAATTATCAACCCATTATCCATTTATCCCTGCATCCCTGCACTTGACTATCTTAGAAATGATCTTCTGATGAATGACAATTCGCCATCAACATGAACACCATTTGGCATTAAGCACTTTAATTCAATTGACTTTTTAGTCAGAAACGCAGCAACAGCTGCAGCTGCATCATTGGTAAAATAATGCACAGCAGTCACCGGCTGATATGTATAAGGTACAAACTGAATAGCTGTACAGCTGCAAATTTATTATCAGCAGATAGTATCACGTCCATACGTATATTACCACTTGCCTCACTCTTAATCTTTGAATCCGCAGAAAATGAACCGGAATTAACAAGGTCAGTCAACTTGTCCATATGCTTCAGATCAAAGAAAACACTACGCTCTTTCGTTATGCTTCCTGTCGGAACATAGACCACTTCTTTTGACTTCCAGAAAAGCCGGAATATACCTAAAAGGAACAATCCTGTTCCAAAAAGACCATCAGAGCCATACTGACAGTAGACGATTTATCTTCCAGTTCGAAAGTAGAAGCAAAAGATAAAATACCAATCAGTAACATTACACAAGAAATTAAAAAGACCGGAGATACTCGTACGTTTAGCGATATCGGGATGTGAAGACGCAAAAAGAGTTGCGTCAATAGTTTGAGTTGCCATAATTATAATATGTTTTAATGAATTTATTAGAAATAGAAAATACAGTATTTCCCTGCAAAAACACATAGTCTGACCATACACAAGGGAAAAAGGAAGATTCAATAAAACACTAAATGAGAATACGCCTTAGTGTGAAAATGTAATATTCGCACACCGGCTGGCAACGATAATAGGCAGTGGCATCATAGAGTTTCTCACGATGCAGAGACAAAACAGCCGCTCGCTGGGCCAGTTTGTCAATCCAGTCCTTTAAAGAAAATATATATTCCGTGGTAGAAATGCGCTGTATACGGGAGTACGTCAGCGAATGTAATTGTCCACCCATGCCCGCCAGCTCTGCATCCGGCAGATAAGGCAATTGAGGCATCGCAATATAGGCATCAGTCTGCTCATGTACGGCAATAGTATTCTCACTCACAACATTCCCACCACTCGCCGCTTTATTGGCAAATGTATCGCTTACAGTCTGCCATAAAGCCAATGCAAGCACCATGAATCCTATGAATCTTAAGAATTTAGCCATATCTATGTGCAAATATAACAGTTTCTTTCAGGAATTTGTTTAATGCACACATCTTTTAATGTTTCTTGGATGATTTATAGGAAATAAAAAGCCGCTCCAAACAAATTGGAACGGCTTCTATATATAAAAAGAATAGTTGAATTATTCAGCTTTAGCTTCCTCAGCAGCAGGAGCTTCTGCAACTGGTGCAGCAGTTTCTGCAGCAGGAGTAGCTTCAGTAGCAGCAGCTTTCTTTGAACGGCGGGTACGAGTAGCCTTCTTGGCAACCTTTTCCTTAGCCATGTTTTCGTTGTAGTCAACGAGTTCAATGAAGCACATTTCAGCATTGTCACCCAAACGGTTACCAGTCTTGATAATACGAGTGTAACCACCCGGACGATCAGCAATCTTCACAGAGATTTCTTTAAACAATTCAGTTACAGCATACTTGTCTTGCAAATTGCTAAATACAACACGACGGGAATTAGTCGTATCGTCTTTAGCCTTTGTAATCAAAGGCTCAACGAACTTCTTCAAAGCTTTAGCCTTTGCAACGGTCGTAGTGATTCTTTTGTGCTTTATCAAAGAACACGCCATATTAGCCAACATAGCGTTTCTATGAGAGGCAGTACGACCCAAATGGTTGAATTTCTTATTATGTCTCATTTTTTATTCTTTATCTAATTTATATTTAGAAATATCAGTTCCAAACGACAGATTCAGACTTTCCAGCAAATCATCAAGCTCGGTAAGCGATTTCTTTCCGAAATTTCTGAATTTCAGCAGATCGGTCTTGTTGAATTGTACCAAGTCGCCCAAAGTCTCTACATCCGCAGCCTTCAAACAGTTGAGGGCGCGAACCGAGAGATCCATATCAACGAGCTTGGTCTTCAGCAACTGACGCATGTGCAATACTTCCTCATCAAACTCTTCATTGCCGTCAACATCATTGGTTTCCAGCGTAATCTTCTCATCAGAGAAGAGCATGAAGTGATAAATCAGAATCTTTGCAGCTTCTTTCAGAGCTTCTTTCGGGTGAATGGAACCATCCGTAGTAATCTCAAGCACCAGCTTTTCGTAGTCGGTCTTCTGCTCAACACGGAAGTTCTCTACCTGATACTTAACATTACGTATCGGAGTATAAATAGAATCGATAGGAATTACGTTCACATCGGTGCAATATTCGCGGTTTTCGTCAGCAGGAACATAACCACGACCTTTGTTGATCGTAATATCTATCTGCATAGTTGATTTGAATCTAAATGACAAATAACTAATTCAGGATTTAACACTTCAAATCCAGTCAAATACTTACCTATGTCACCTGCTTTAAATTCACTTGAATTCTCGATTGTAATACTTACTTTCTCGCTCTCGAATTCTTCAACTACTTGCTTGAATCTCACTTGTTTCAGATTCAAGATAATGTTAGTAACATCCTCTTTTGCCCCCGGAACACTGGAAAATTCATGCTCAACACCGTCTATCTTGATAGTAGTGATAGCAAAACCTTCCAATGAAGAAAGCAGGATGCGGCGCAGTGCATTACCCACGGTAATACCGAAACCGGGCTCCAACGGACGAAATTCGAATTTTCCGAATTTAGAGTCCGCTTCCAACATTAATACTTTATCAGGTTTTTGAAATGCTAATATCGCCATGAAATTAATTATTATTTAGAATACAATTCTACGATCAAATGCTCTTTAATGTTTTCAGGAATGTCTGCTCTTTCAGGTACATGCAGCAATTTGCCTACCTTAGAGTTATCATCCCATTCCAACCAAGGATATTTGCTATGGTTAAAGCCAGCCAGTGAATTAGCGATAACTTCCAATGATTTGGATCTTTCACGAACACCGATCACCTGACCCGGTTTCACTGCATAAGAAGGAATATTCACAACCTCACCGTCTACAGTAATGTGCTTGTGGCTCACCAACTGACGAGCAGCTGCGCGAGTAGGAGCAATACCCAAACGGAATACGATATTGTCAAGGCGACCCTCCAACAATTGGAGAAGGATTTCACCAGTAATACCTTTAGCAGTCTCAGCCTTCTCAAACAAGTTGCGGAATTGTTTTTCCAAAACGCCATAAGTATATTTGGCTTTCTGTTTCTCACGAAGTTGAACACCATATTCAGAAGTCTTTCTCTTTCTTGAATTACCGTGCTGTCCGGGAGGATAGTTCTTCTTTGACAATACTTTATCTGCTCCAAAGATACCTTCACCGAATTTACGGGCTATTCTTGATTTTGGTCCAGTATATCTAGCCATTTCTTTTAAATATTTAATTGTTTATTCATGAACTTGGGTTTGTTGCAGCCGCGATTGCAGAGAGAAAGTTTACAATCCAATAACAAAATCAAGTCTCACTTCTATTAAAGGTAAATTTTAAACTCTACGTCTTTTCGGAGGACGACAACCGTTGTGCGGAAGCGGAGTTACGTCAATGATTTCAGTAACCTCGATACCTGCACCGTGGATAGTTCTAATAGCAGACTCACGTCCGTTACCCGGGCCCTTCACATATGCTTTTACCTTTCTCAAGCCAAGATCGTATGCTATCTTAGCACAATCTTGAGCAGCCATCTGTGCTGCGTAGGGAGTGTTCTTCTTTGAACCTCTAAAACCCATCTTTCCGGCAGAAGACCAAGAAATGATCTGACCTTCGCTATTTGCCAGAGAAACAATAATGTTGTTAAAAGATGAATGAACATGCAACTGTCCATTAGCATCTACCTTTACATTTCTCTTTTTTGCTGCAACTGTTTTTTTTGCCATATCAACAATTATTATTTAGTAGCTTTTTTCTTATTAGCAACGGTTTTCTTTCTACCCTTACGAGTACGGGCATTGTTCTTTGTGCTCTGACCTCTTACTGGAAGACCAATACGATGACGAACACCACGATAGCAACCGATATCCATTAAACGCTTAATGTTCAATTGAACTTCAGAACGAAGATCACCTTCAACCTTATATACTCTGCACCAATGATCTCACGAATCTTGGCAGCCTGATCATCCGTCCAGTCTTTTTACTTTCAGGTCTCTGTCAACACCTGCTTTATCCAAAATTTTTGCTGAACTACTACGACCTATACCATATACATAGGTCAACGCAACTTCACCTCTCTTGTTTTGAGGCAAATCGACACCAACTATTCTTATAGCCATATACTAAATTATTTTTTTTGCAAAAATAATAATATTATCCTTGACGTTGTTTATACTTAGGATTTTTCTTGTTAATAACATACAAACGGCCATTACGTCTAACGATCTTACACTCTGGCGTACGTTTCTTTAAGGATGCTCTTACTTTCATATCTTAATTTTATTTATATCTAAATACAATTCTTCCTTTCGATAAATCGTAAAGGAGACATTTCGACTCTTACTTTATCCCCTGGCAGGATTTTGATGTAATGCATCCGCATCTTACCGGAAATATGTGCAGTAATCTCATGTCCGTTTTCTAATTCAACACGAAACATTGCATTAGACAATGCTTCAACTATAACTCCATCTTGTTCTATTGCAGATTGCTTTGCCATATTAATTTCTTAAATTGCTTTATCTCCTAATACTTCTTCAATGAACTCGAATGATGACAATATATCAGCTTCACCAGTGCCGACTGCTATCGTATGTTCAAAATGAGCTGCACACTTCCACCTTTTTTCTCACCGTCCAACCATCACGCTCCATTACTATTTGGCGACTCCCTTGCGTAATCATTGGTTCAATAGCAATACAAAGACCTTTCTTTTAACATAGTTCCATAACCACGTTTTCATAATTAGGGGACCTGAGGGTCTTCATGCGCATTTTTTTACCTATACCATGACCAAAAAACTCACGCACTGGCAATCGAAATGAATTGGACTCACAATGTTCTTGTATTGTCGAGTGTATCGATTCCCCAGGAAGACGTCTCCTACGGCAAATATATCGTAGAGCCTCTGGAACGGGGATACGGCACCACGCTCGGCGGCTCCTGCGGAATTCTTTTGCTTTCCTCCGCTGCGCCCGAGCACCGCCTGACCTCCATATCAAGATCGCGGGCGTGCAGCACGAAGTTCTCCACAGTCCCCGGCGGCGTCAGGAAGACGTCACGGAGATCGTGCTGAACGTGAAGATCATTGCGAAGCTCCACTATAAAGAACTGCAGACCGTCTATATTGACGCCGCGGGCGGGCGAAGTCACCGCCGGCGACATCAAGGCCGACGGCGAGGTTAGATCCTCAACCCCGAAACAGCACATCTGCTCGCTTGGCCCCCGTGCCAGCTTCAACATGGAATCACACTGAGTCATGGCCGCGGATACGCGTCCGTCCAGTAAGAACAAGACGCCCAGCATGCCCATCGGC
>VOFK01002755.1_pt1 | contig 27193 bp, 46 predicted proteins | sample 5384121 | NCBI WGS metagenome assembly VOFK01 (sample SAMN12384730, study PRJNA508395) | human gut metagenome | isolation source: healthy gut J | host: Homo sapiens | reverse complement strand
ATGGGACGAGTTAAACAATTAATCAAATAGCCCCGGAATAAGGGGATTATTTAGATCTTTGACATCATTGAAATTAGTCTTATCGAACAGGTCACGCAAGTGGGTTTTGTCAGTCAATGATATGCTGAGAATTTGCAAAAACTTCATAGGTTGAGCGTTTCAACTTCATATCATGTTGGACAATAGCCACAAGGCAGTATGTGATAATAGCCACACTGATTTGTATGCGAACAGCGTTCTCTGTTGTGCCCCAAAAATTTCTTTATCTTGAGATGCTGCTTGAGCCATTTGAAGAACAGCTCGATTAACCATCTTTTCTTATAAAGATTGGCGATATCCAGTGCAGAAAGTTGTTTTGCATTCGTCAAAAAAGTGAACTCACGGTCATCTTCTTCATCGTAATATCGGACGAGTCTGAATGACTCAGGATATTTCTTCCCGGAGAGATAACCGGTCAGTTTCACTTCCGCATCTGTCATTATATTCTTTGGCATTCTTCGCTTCCATTTGACTGTCTTATACTTTAAATTCGTCTTGGCTCTGACAACAAAGAAAGAGTCTGTAAGATGTATCTTATAGAGTTCTTTAAAGGAATCATAAGCCCTGTCGAATATATAATAAGCGTTTGGTTCATAATGGATTGAAGACATTGCTGTAGAATCATGCTTTGATGCAGTGGTTACAGTATAGAAGGCAGGAACTTGTGCTTCAATGTCATATAAGACATGAGCCTTCACTCCTCCTTTCTTGCTTCGGAATTTTGCCCAAGGGAATGTTGCAAGGCATAACGGAATCGTTGTTGAATCAAACGCATATTTCTTTCCGGAAATGTCAAGGATGTTGGTCGTCCGCTTCTCGCAGGCTTCTTTCATCATATAGAATGCAAAGTCTTCAAAGATTCTGTAATCACGGTTCTGGTTGGCTGTCGCAAGAGTTGTTTTGGCTATCGGTTCACGACCTAAACCAAGATGATATTGCTTGGCCCTATGCGCCTCGAAAGCAACGATTAAGTCTCGCAGGCTCTCACGGTTACTCAGTTGTCCAAACATCATTGCGAGCATCTGATTCCAACAAGTGAAATGTTTCACATATCGGTTGCCATCATACTTGCGAACATAGTTGTTGAACTGAGTCCTGTTCAGAAAAGCGGTTAATTGAGAGAATACGTATTTGTCTTGGAACATAGCAGCCATTTGTATTAGACTGCAAAGTTGCAAAATCAAGTCCGTTTCATTTCAAAAAACCGTGTAATTGACTATATTTCAATAATTTCAAAGAACTATTTATCCACTTTTACGGGACAGTAGTGGATGGATATATAAACGAAAAATACATGTTATACATCGTAAGCGTGATATTGAAAAGCTTTTGAATCCGTTTTTTGGAGCTTTTATGTTTGCTAAAAGGAGAGAAATATTTAATCGTTTCAATATATTTTTTTAAGATTTCATTTCTGTTGTTAATTATAAATCAGTATTACAATCTCAGATTAAAGCTATCTCTACTGATTTTGATGAAGAGCAAGATGTCGTGAAATTGTTCTATGTAAATTCTAAAGGTCAAAATGCAAATGCTACATTAGCAAATATAGAAGATATATTGCCAACAATAACTTTTGATGATAGTCTGAAAGATGAAAATACTCAGCAACCTAAATGGGATGAATTGCATCTGTTTACGAAAGATTTATTGTATGATATTAAGAAGCAAATATCATACACTCCGAATTTGATAGTATGATTATTATTTTTAGACAATTATATCGAATAATTAAAGATGGAATATCTTCATTGTCATCTGACATTGATGGTAATAAGACTTCCCCAAAACAGCTTATTGTATTTTTCATTATTGTACCATATTTTATTTTTGGATTTACCTATTGGCTGGAAGTAAATTTAGACAATATTATTGATACTTTATTAAGTGTATTAAGCATATTTACAGCATTAATATTTGGTGTTCTATTTACTGTTCCTGATAAACTACCACACAGAATCGAGAAATTAAATCAGAAAAAAAAGATAATGCTACTCAAAATTACTTAATACGTTTCTATAATTTTACGAAGAAATTTGTACAACAACATCCTTTATTATTGCATTAAGCATATTTTTGATTATACTTCTTGTTTTCCAGAAAGTTGTCGACAATAATGTGCCCAAACTGATACTGACAGCTATAAATTGTTCTTTGTTTTTTACATTTTGATTATATATGTTCTTTCTATTTTAGTAAACATATATATATTGTTAATGGATGATATAAAAATGGGAAAGGATGGGAGTATAACTTAAAGATTGTCAGCAAAAATGCCATTTTCTTTAAATTTATTATGTATTTCTAGTCATTGAGAGTCATAAACTGGATTTTTAAGCCAGGTTTCTAGATTTAAACTGTATTTTTCGTATTTTATTCAATGCTAATCTGAAGCAATATTCGCAAAATATATTGAGATATGCAAATTTTCGAATATTGAAAGATCATTTCGTGATATAATTGAAAAATTTAAAATCGGCTGTACATTTAAGAGAGTTTTTTGTAATTCCATAAATTGATATTGTGTGGTGGAAGGGTTTATGGGTTTTGGCTGTGGTTTTGTTTCTATTATTGTCCCGTAAGAAGTGAGTAGCATACAAGTCATTACTGTCATGAATCATACTATTGTGTACGGATAAATAGGCGAAGTATTATTTATAGTCTATTATATTGTAATTCGGTATATGAGTGTTGTATTCTGTTGATTGAGGGGAAAAAGGAAACAATTAAGAAATATTCACATATGTTTTGTGTGTTACTTTGTAGGTTAATATGTATATTTGCGCTCGATATTATTTCTCTTATGGGGAGAGAAATAATGGAATAAGGTTCTAAATAGACCTTGAATGCATCTTTTATGGTGAAGATGAAAGAATATAATATTAGTGAGAAAGTTTCTCTAACTTTTGTGGGGATTAATTGTAACTGCTTGATATATAATAATTATTATATTTGAGCAGGATTAGAAGAATTGCCTTAATTCATTGTTGAATCAGGAGAAATACTACTACATCTCCTGTCATAGGAATTGGAAGAATCATTTTAATTCATTATGCTATTTCCGGGGTATGAACAACAGATGCATTGGTATGTAATGCGTGACCTCAAACGTTCCAATGCCAAGTTACCTGCTTATAAACAGCTCAGTGATGAACATATAGAAGTATTTACTCCCATGCAATGGCGGTTGAGTTTGAAGAATGGTAAACGAATTCGTGAAGAAGTACCGTTTATGCAGGATTTACTTTTTGTTCACGATACAAGAGAGAAGTTCTTGATCAGTTTGTCCGTAAAATACCAACCCTCCAATACCGTTACCTGAAGGGAGGTGGTTATTGCCAACCTATGATTGTTTCCGATTTGGATATGGAGCGTTTTATACGTGCTGTCAGATGTTCGGAAAATCCTAAATATTATTTGCCTGAGGAGATAAGCAATACTATGTATGGCCGTATGATCCGTATCGTTGGAGGTCCCTTTGAGGGGTATGAAGGTCGTCTGCTCACTACCCGTGGCTCTAAAATTAAACGTCTTCTTGTCGAACTGCCTAATTTCTTTTTCGGTGGGTGTAGAAATAAATCCGATTTGATAGAGATAATATAATTATGTACGATTATATACTATTATTCTAGTTGTTTATAATCAGCGTTATAAGAATATACGATAATTAATTGGGGGATTTAAATTATGAAACACGCATTTGACCGTTTTATTCACTATTTACAGAAAAACTACTTTAGCTATTGGGTTATATTAGGAATTGATACGTTCATAGCTTTGATTTGTACCTGGGTGTCATTTATCGGCATTCATTATATAACGGAAACTTCCAAAGAAATAGTTTCACTTTTCCATATCTTGGCGGTTTCAGTTATATCGAGTGTTTTGGGGGCTACTCTATTTCATACTTATCGTAATACGATTCGTTTTTCCCAGTTGAAGGAATTATGGAGGTTGGCGGGAAGTGTGCTCATAAAGGCTGTCTGCATAGCCATTGTCATTTGGTTTCTCCTGCCACAGACGGGATTACATAACAGTCAGAAAATAATTTTTGTACTGTTTGATGCTATGCTTACTTTTTATTGTCATGGTTGGGTTTCGTATACTGTTGATTATTGTTTATGAATTCTTGCTGAATGTACTGAATAAAAAAGAATATGCGTATTCTGATTTATGGCATTGATGATAAGAGTGTGGCATCGAAAGTCCGGTTACTGAACAGTTCTCATTATAAAGTTGTAGGCTTTTGTATTTATGGAACAGGTAATTCTATTCGGCGTGTGGCTGATCTTCCTGTTTATTCTTTTAAAGATGAAGATTGCTTCAATAAACTGTATTCGTAAGAAATGTATCGGAGGCATCTTGTTTGCCCGCTATGAGAATACCCGTGAAGAGGAAGGACGTTTGCTTCAGTATTGTAAAAAGAAACGGGTTGAAAACATTGATAGCTCCGAGTATTAGTGAGGCTGACGAAAACGGAAGTTTCCACCAGTGGGTACGTCCTATCAAGATTGAGGATTTGCTGGGTCGCTCAGAAATTCATATTAATATGGAGGAGGTGATGACTGAGTTTTGTGGCAAGGTTGTGTTGGTGACAGGAGCTGCCGGTAGTATTGGTAGCGAGCTTTGCCGGCAATTGGCTCAGATGAATATCAAGAAACTGATCATGTTTGACTCTGCCGAGTCACCTCTGCATAATGTCCGTCTGGAATTTGAGAAGAATTATCCCGGGCTTGATTTTGTTCCTGTCATTGGAGATGTCCGTGTGAAAGAGCGTCTTCGTATGGTATTCGATATCTATCACCCTCAGGTAATCTTCCATGCTGCTGCTTATAAGCATGTTCCGTTAATGGAGGAAAATCCCTGTGAAGCTGTGCTGGTCAATGTGGTCGGTTCGCGTCAGGTTGCTGATATGGCTGTAGAATACGGAGCTGAGAAAATGATCATGGTTTCTACCGATAAGGCGGTGAATCCGACCAATGTAATGGGATGCTCGAAACGTCTGGCAGAAATCTATGTACAGAGTCTGGGATGTGCTATTCGTGAGGGAAAAGTGAAAGGTCATACCAAATTTATCACTACCCGCTTTGGAAATGTCTTGGGTAGTAACGGCTCTGTAATTCCCCGTTTTAAGGAACAAATCGAGAATGGTGGTCCTGTCACAGTGACTCATCCCGATATCATCCGTTTCTTTATGACTATTCCCGAAGCTTGTCGCCTGGTAATGGAGGCCGCTACTATGGGTGAGGGCAATGAGATTTTTGTCTTTGAGATGGGCAAGGCTGTGAAGATTGTTGATTTGGCTACCCGTATGATCGAACTTGCCGGTTATCGTCTGGGTGAAGATATTGAAATAGAGTTTACGGGATTACGTCCGGGTGAGAAACTTTATGAGGAAGTCCTGAGTGATAAGGAGAATACGATTCCTACTGAAAATAAGAAAATTATGATAGCTAAGGTACGTCATTATGAATATGCTGATATTCTTGACACTTATGCGGAGTTTGAGAAGTTGTCGCGTACAGTAAAGATCATGGATACGGTGAAGTTGATGAAGAAAGTAGTACCGGAATTTAAATCCAAGAATTCACCTCGGTTTGAGGTTCTGGATAAATAATTAGAATAATCTATAACACTAACATAAATCAACAATGGATATGAAAGATTGGAGTTCTATAAGAAATTTGTACCTATGTAACTGGGTGATGTGTCTGTAACTTATGCTGATACTACTCTATCGGAACAGGATTTTCTTTTAAACCAGGTATAAGTTTGAGAGATGGACTAAGAAACTTTGTAGAGTGGTATATAAAGTATTATAATACGGAGAAATAAAATAATAAAAATATAAAACTATGAGCATTTTTGCGGGTAAAACCCTTATGATTACCGGTGGAACAGGTTCTTTCGGTAATGCAGTTTTGAATCGTTTCCTCCGTACCGACATCGGTGAAATCCGTATTTTTTCACGAGATGAAAAGAAGCAGGATGATATGCGCCATGAATATCAGGTAAAGTATCCTGATGTGGCACATAAAATTAAGTTCTTTATTGGCGATGTGCGTAATTTGCAGTCATGTAAGAACGCAATTCCTGGTGTTGACTATATCTTCCATGCTGCTGCCTTGAAACAGGTTCCGAGTTGTGAATTTTTTTCCAATGGAAGCTGTAAAGACGAATGTAATCGGTACTGATAATGTATTGACAGCTGCTATTGAGGCTGGCGTCGGTGCTGTGATATGTCTATCTACAGAATAAGGCAGCCTATCCTATCAATGCTATGGGTATCACCAAAGCTGTTGAGGAGAAGATTGCTGTAGCTAAGAGCCGTTACTCAGGTAAAACCAAAATTTGCTGTACGCGTTATGGGAATGTGATGTGTTCTCGCGGTTCTGTAATCCCTCTGTGGATAGAGCAAATTCGCAGTGGCAATCCTGTCACTTTGACTGAGCCTACGATGACTCGCTTTATCATGTCGTTGGAAGAGGCGGTCGACCTTGTATTGTTCGCTTTCGAACATGGACAGAATGGTGATATTCTTGTTCAAAAAGCTCCGGCTTGCACTATCCAGACTCAGGCAGAGGCTGTTTGTGAACTCTTTGGTGGTAAGAAAGAAAACATCAAGGTTATCGGTATTCGTCATGGTGAGAAGATGTATGAGACATTGCTCACCAATGAAGAATGTGCCAAGGCAGAGGATATGGGCAATTTCTATCGCGTTCCTGCAGATAATCGTGGATTGAATTACGACAAATAATATTTCAAAGAGGGTGAGACAGAACGTAACACGCTTACAGAATTCAATTCAAATAATACGCGAATCCTTAACGTGGAAGAAACTAAAGCTAAAATTGCAGCCTTTTGGATTATATAAAGAAGGAGTTGAATGGTGAGGGTAACTTCGTACAGTGATAAAATTATGAAGATATTAGTAACAGGTGCCAAAGGTTTTGTAGGGAAGAATCTTTGCGCCCAACTTCATAACATCAAGGACGGTAAGGCTCGTTGTTATGGTGAACTGAAGATTAGTGACGTATTCGAGTACGATCTTGACTCTACTCCGGAACAACTGGATAATTGGTGCAAAGAATCCGATTTCGTATTCAATCTTGCCGGGGTGAACCGCCCTAAAGACAATGATGAATTCATGAAAGGTAACTTAGGTTTTGCAAATACATTGCTTGATACCTTGAAGAAATATCATAACACTTGTCCCGTCATGCTTTCCTCCAGTGCGCAAGCCTCGTTGACCGGTCGCTTTGGTGACAGTGAATATGGTCGTAGCAAAAAGGCGGGTGAAGATCTTTTTCTACAATACGGCAAAGAAACAGAAGCTAAGGTTTTGGTCTATCGCTTTCCGAACCTTTACGGTAAATGGTGCCGTCCAAACTATAACAGTGCCGTAGCCACTTTCTGCAATAATATTGCCAATGACTTGCCTATACAGGTCAACGATCCGAGTGTAGAACTTGAGTTGCTCTCTACATTGATGACCTTGTGGACGAAATGATTCATGCCCTGAAAGGGGAGGAACATCATTGCGAGTTCGAAGGGCTTGACGTACAACCGAAGACTGACGGCAGATATTGCTATTGTCCTGTCACCCATAAGGTAACGCTTGGTGAAATCGTAGACTTATTACATCAATTCGCGGAAATGCCTAAGACACTGATGATTCCGGAAATTTCGGCTGATTCATTTGCCAAACGTCTGTACAGTACCTTTTGAGCTACTTACCAAAAGAAAAAGCGATCTTCGACTTGAAAATGAATGTAGGTCAACGTGGCAGTTTCACAGAACTTGTACATACCTTGAACTGTGGCCAGGTAAGCATAAATATCTCCAAACCGGGGGTTACTAAGGGTGAACATTGGCACAATACCAAATGGGAACAGTTTATTGTTGTCAGTGGGCATGCTCTTATTCAACTTCGTAAGGAAGGAACAGACGAAGTGTTTAACTATGAGGTGAGCGGAGAGAAAATACAGTCTGTCATCATGCTTCCCGGTTATACTCATAACATCATCAATCTTTCTGATACGGAAGATCTGGTGACAGTGATGTACTGCAATGAGGTATTCAATCCTAATAAACCGGATACATACTTTGATAAAGTAGAAAAAGATGATATGGAAAAACAACCCAAATTCGATTATTCAGATATAAAGTTCAAGGATAATGGTAAGTTGAAGCTTATCATCGTAGTGGGTACTCGTCCCGAGATTATCCGTTTGGCAGCCGTCATCACCAAATGTCGTCAGTATTTTGATGTGATTCTTGCTCATACTGGTCAGAACTATGACTACAATCTCAACGGTATATTCTTTCAAGGACTTGAAATTAGCAGAGCCGGAAGTTTATATGGATGCTGTAGGCGATGATTTGGGAGCTACTTGTGGCAATATCATTAACTGTTCCTATAAACTCTTCGTACAGACCAAGCCTGATGGGGTTCTTGTACTCGGTGATACCAACTCATGTCTGAGCGTTATTGGAGCCAAGCGTCTCCATATACCTATTTTTCATATGGAAGCTGGAAACCGTTGTAAAGATGAATGTCTTCCGGAAGAGACCAACCGTCGTATCGTTGATATCATCAGTGATGTGAATATGGCATACTCGGAACATGCGAGAAGATACCTTGCTGATTGCGGTTTGCCCAAGGAACGTACTTATGTCACGGCATCACCTATGGCGGAAGTACTTCACAACAATCTCGCAGAAATAGAAGCGAGCGATGTGCATCGGCGTCTGTGTTTAGAAAAAGGTAAATATATTCTGCTTTCTGCCCATCGTGAAGAGAATATCGACACCGAGAAGAACTTCCTTTCGCTTTTTACAGCTATCAATAAGATGGCAGAGAAGTATGATATGCCGATTCTCTATTCATGTCACCCGCGTTCTCGTAATCGTCTTGCAATATCTGGTTTCCAGTTTGATTCACGTGTCATCCAGCATGAACCTCTCGGTTTCCACGATTATAACTGTCTTCAGATGAATGCTTTTGCAGTAGTCAGTGATAGCGGACACTTCCTGAAGAGTCAAGTTTCTTCACAAGTGTTGGTCATCCATTTCCTGCTGTCTGTATTCGAACCTCTACTGAGCGTCCGGAAGCAATTGATAAAGGTGATTTTATCATTGCAGGTATTGATGAGAAGAGTCTTTTGCAAGCTGTAGATACTGCAGTTGAACTGTGTAAAGATGATCAACACGGTATTCCTGTACCCGACTATGTGGACGAGAATGTTTCAACTAAAGTTGTGAAGATTGTACAGTCATATGTAGGTATTGTCAATAAAATGGTTTGGAGAAAAAGTTAACTCATTATAAAAAGCTAAATATGAAGACTATAATGCTCGTTTTCGGAACTCGTCCAGAGGCAATCAAAATGTGCCCGTTAGTGAAGGAGTTGCAAAAGCATGCTGATATGTTCAATACCATAGTGTGCGTGACAGGTCAGCATCGTGAAATGCTTGACCAAGTTTTAAAAATATTTAATGTAGAGCCTGACTATGACCTCAACATCATGAAGCAGGGACAAGACTTATATGATGTGACGGCACGTGTGCTTACAGGTATGCGTGATGTGTTTAAGGAATGTAAGCCCGATGTGATATTGGTGCATGGTGATACCACTACTTCAATGGCCGCCGCTCTTGCTGCTTTCTATCAACAGATACCTGTGGGGCATGTGGAGGCAGGACTCCGTACACATAATATATATAGTCCATGGCCAGAGGAAATGAATCGTCAAATAACGGGACGTATTGCAGAATATAACTTTGCTCCAACTCCATTGTCTGCAAAGAACTTGCAAGAGGAAAAAGCGCATGGTAATATCTATGTAACAGGTAATACCGTGATTGATGCACTCCATATGGTAGTTGGGGAAACTTAGAACAGATACAGCGCTTTCCAAAGAACAAGATGAGATTCTTCTTCAAGCAGGTTATGATGTTACTCGACTTCAAGCAAATAAGAGACTTGTGTTGATTACAGGTCATCGTCGTGAGAACTTCGGTGATGGTTTCATTCGCATGGTGACAGCCATGAAGGACCTTTCAGAAAAATATCCTAATGTGGATTTCGTTTATCCGATGCATCTCAACCCGAATGTGCGCAAGCCTATTCGTGAGGTGTTTGGTGAAGATTTGACTCGTCCAAACTTTTTCTTCATTGAACCGCTGCAATATTTGGAGTTTGTTCATCTCATGTCAAAAGCTACAATTGTTCTTACCGATTCAGGAGGCATACAGGAAGAAGCGCCAGGCCTTGGCAAACCCGTACTCGTGATGCGTGATACCACAGAGCGTCCGGAGGCTCTCGCAAGCGGAACTGTTCATCTTGTGGGTACGGATTACGACAAGATTATGAATGAGGTAAGCATATTGCTTGATGATACAGAGGTATATGAAAAAAAATGAGTAAGGCTATAAACCCTTATGGTGATGGGAATGCGTGTCATCGTATTACAGATATTCTGGCAGGTAAGGAGACTAACTATTACGATAAGTAGACATTGCAGGTTGCATTGTTGTGGGTTGCTAGTCTAATGTTCTACTGTCAAGTTGTCTCCCGGTGGTCACAATGAATGCATATTTCGGTCGGATGTATGTTTACTCCGACCGAGATAGAATGATTAAAATACCTTTTTCAGTACATCAGCAATGCCGTTTTCAGCAAAAGGAGATGGGTTGCCAAAATATAGAAGCATTCTAAAAGTCGAGCCAAGTGTATCCAAAAGCATGAGGAAAGCAGTTTTCATATATTCTTAACTAGGTGTTCAGAATTATTTTAATATATGAAATATTCTAATTAATGACAGATAATTCAGCAAATAACAAACGAATAGCAATTAATACAATCTTGCTGTATATTCGTATGCTTTTCACAATGGTAATATCACTTTATACTTCAAGAGTTATATTGCAGGTGTTAGGAGCAGATGATTTTGGAATCTATAATGTAGTAGGTGGAGTTGTTGTTTTGTTTTCGTTCTTAACGAACGCAATGACATCATCCACCCAAAGATTTCTTAACTATAACTTCGGTTTAAAGAATGAAAGTAAAGTTTCACATATTTTTAATGTGTCGATATTGACGCACTTTACAATATTTTTTGTTGGTACTTTTATTATCAGAAACTGTAGGGTTATGGTTTGTTATGACACAACTTAACATTCCTGTAGGAAGAGAAACTGCTACTATGTGGGTCTATCAAATGTCTGTTGTTACCACATTGATTGGCATTATGGTCATCCCTTATAGAGCCTCTATAATTGCAGCAGAGAGAATGTCTATTTTTTGCGTATGTGGCAATCCTTGAGGTCGCTCTCAAACTTGTGGTTGTGCTCGTACTTTCATATATGTCGTTTGACAACCTTGTGATGTATTCCATTCTCCTAACTTTAGTAGCTATGTTAAATTTTTTCATCTATCAAATAGAATGTAGGCGAAAAGTTATCGTTTACAAAATACCATTTTGTTTGGGATAAAAGCCAGTACAAGGAAATGATGTCCTTTTCCAGTTGGTATCTTTTTGGAGGAATGGCAATGGTGGGCGCAAAGCAGGGTATAAATATTTTGATTAACATTTTCTATAATGTAGCAGTCAATGCTGCAGTTGGAGTTGCCAATCAGGTTCGTAATGCCGTTTTTGGTTTTATAACAAGTTTTCAAACAGCCTTTAATCCACAGATTGTTAAACTTTATGCTGCAAAAGATACAGAGCAGCTACTTGCATTGATTTATAGATCTTCGAAGTTTTCATATTATTTGTTGTTTATAATCTCTTTTCCAATACTGCTTTTCTGCAAAGAGATTCTTTCCATTTGGTTAGTTAATGTTCCAGATTATGCAGTTGTATTCACTCAACTTGTAATTATAGCATCATTTACCGAAGCACTATCGGCTCCTTTTATGGACAGCCATTGGTGCAACTGGTAAGGTTCAGAAATATCAAATATTAGTTAGTCTAATTGTATTTTTGGACGTGCCATTAGTGTATGTTGCCTTCAAATTAGGAATGCATCCAACGACAGCATTTGTTATAACTTTGATTATCGGTGTACTTGCTTATCTATATCGTTTGTTTTATATCAGAAAATTTGTTCCATATCATATAAGCCAATATATCAAAAAGGTTGTTTTGCCATGTTGTGTGGTAACAGTTCTTTCTATTCTGTTCCATATATCCTTTATGGATATGGTACGTCCACTATTAATACAATATTGCTTTGCTATTGGAACAACTGCCATATCAACAGTAATCACATTGTTTATTGATTGGACAAGAGTGAAAAAAAATTTGTAAAATCAATATTTAATAAAATGCTTAAGAAGATTTCATGAAAATAGGAATTTTAACATATCATTTCGTTTCCAATTTTGGAGCAAATCTTCAGACACTATCAACTTTTGGATATTTCCAAAATGTAGGGCATGACCCCATTATAATAAACTGGGTTCCAGAAGATTTGAAAAGTATTATGAAAAGGTCGTTCCTACAGAACAGAATGTAGCTTTTCATCAGTTTGCTAAAGACAGATATTCGAGTATAACGAAAGTTTGTCGTAATAGTTTGATATTGCAAGGGTGATAGAAGATGAAAACATTGAACTTGTAGTGATTGAAGTGATGCAGTTTTGACATACATACCAATTGTTTGTCGTTTCCATCTTACAAGGAGAGGTTTTGTTTATAAAAAGCCATGTATAGATTCCGATTTTCCAAAATGCCTTTTGGGGGATTTCGTTGAATATCTCGGCAAATCAGTGAAACTTGTCGTTATGTCTGGTTCAGCCCAGAATACAAATTATCCAAAGATACTGTTCAAGAAGTCTCAGTTTAAGGAAGCAATAGATAGATTCTCGTACTTCTCAGTGCGTGATGTGTGGACACAGAGCATGATACAGAAGTTGAGCAATGGGAAGTTGACTCCAGTTATAACCCCAGATCCTGTTTTTGCGTTTAATCAAAATGTAAAGACACAGTTTTCCAAGGAATATATCATGGAGAAATTTGGACTTGATGAGAATTATGTATTGGTTTCTGTTGATCATGAATCAATATCTGCAGAGTGGGAAAAACAAGTTGAAGTTGAATTCGCTAAAAAAAAACTTTACTGTTTATAAGCTGCCTCAAGCAAATAAACCAGCAAAGCATGTATTGTCTCATAGGATTAAATTCCCTATTGACCCTATGGAGTGGTATTGCTTGATAAAATTTTCCAAAGGATATGTTGGCGAACTTATGCATCCTGTTTTGTGTTCTTTGCATAATTCTATTCCACTGTATGTGATTGATACTTATGGATTTACCAAGAAAAGAGAACCTTATGGTATTAACCCTTTATCGAGTAAGACTTACCAGATTATTAGTAGGTTTGGGTTGTTGGATAACTATTGCAATGTTAATCTCCCTTCAAGTATTGCTACACCAGTTGAAGTAGTATCCAGTGTGCTAGGTTTTTAATAAAGAAATGTGTACTCTAAAAAGCAAATCAAATGCTTGGTGATTATAATAACATGATGAATAATATACTTATGGTATAATCGTATGAAAAGAATATTATATATAGCTCCTCACTCTTTTCCTATAAAGAGTTCGGAATCTATTTGTAACTCGAAGGTTGCTTATGTGTTGGCATCTATGGGTTATCAGATTGATGTTTTTGCTTGTTCAGATTCTTCTACATATCCCAAGGACTCAAAGATAGATCAGTTCCTGCAGGAAGTTCCCAATATGAGAATTTTTTACAGTAAGGCCTTCGAAAAAAGAACTTTTATAGAACAGCATCTATCACCTCCAATCTTAAATGTATTCCGCATAACCTCAAAGTATTTTTTAAAACAGGCTTTTACTATAATGGTATCTCAACTTCTTTTGCGGTTCTACAAGCCATTGAGGATCTCATCAAGAGCGAAGGTGGATTTCATTATGATGTTATGATTACAAGGGGATTTCTGACAGATGTCGTAGGTATAACTTTGAAGAAGAAATATGGTGTCACTTGGATTGCAAACTGGAACGATCCATTCCCTTTGAAACGCTTTCCTGCTCCATACGGTCAAGGTTATGATGCTAAGTTACCATTCTTTGAGAATAGGGTTTATGAAGCTATTCAAAAAATATGCGGATATACACACGTTTCCAAGTTCTCGACTCAGAGATTATATGCTCAAGTGTTTTACACATGTTAAGAAGGAGAATACAAGAGTCATCCATCAACATGGCACATTCAGAATTAACGCAATTCTTTAATAAAAAAATGCCAGTAAATCTATTCTTAAAATTGTGAGTTGTGGAAGTGTAGGTGTACCAAGAAAACCAGAGGTGTTTTTTTAAAAGCCTTATCAATAGCATTGAAAGAAGTTAATGTGAAATTGAAGCTATTTTTTGTTGGCTTTTATAGTGATAGCTTGAAAAGCCTTTCCAAAAGAGTTGAGACTTTCAGATATTGTTGAGTTTATACCTCCAAAGAGATACTCGAATGTATGGACTTAATATCCTCTTGTGATGTTTGTTTAATTATTGAAACTACTTGTGAAGAGGGCATATACCTTCCTACTAAATGTGTTGATGCCTTTCAATGTAGCAAACCTATCTTCTGCGTAAGTCCCAAAATTGGTACACTGAGGGGATATTGTTGAAAAAAATTTCACGTAGGTTATATTTCTGATATTGATAACATTGACGATGTTGTTTCCCAAACAAAAAAGAATGTTAAAAATGACCATTTACAGCACCAATTGCCTGTTGCAAATAAAAAGATAGCTCCGGTATTTTTTTTGAAGAGTATATAGCTGAACAATTTGCAAAATTATTGAAATAATTACAATACATTTGGTTAGATATTATGAAGTTGTTAAGGGCCGTAGTATTCATATTCCTACTAATAGGATTGTTTTATTTGGAGGCATCAAGAATGTTTGTTGTTGATACATCTATCCACTTCTCTATTCTGTATCCTATAGGTGTGCTCTTATGTTCTTTATTTATTGTTAAATCAGGAGGTGTTTTTTTAGATAGAAACAATAGAGGAATACTATTACTTGTGGTTTTGGTTATATATCATAACCTTATTGCATAGTGTTTTTACTCCATTGCCAGCAAAGTACTGTTATGTAACATTGATTTTACCTTCTATATGTTTGTACTTACCACAAAAGCTGTTGAATAGTAACTTTAATCAGAAATATTTTGATAGAGGTAATATTGTAGTCTTTGTATTGTTGCTATTCTATTATTTTCATAATTATCAAAACAATATTTTTTTATTGATATAGATAGTCAAAATAACTCTGCTTACACAGTGCTGTTTTTTGCTCCAATCTTATTATGCATAAACAATAAGTATATCAGGTATGTTGTTTTGGTTTTTTTTGACAGGTATCGCATTGTTCTTTTCGCTTAAGCGTTCAGGTATTGCTGCTTTTTCTCTTGGTCTTGTTGCTTTTCTGTATTTTACGATTAAAACTTCAATTACTCAAAAGAACAAGTTTATTTATTTAATTTTTATCTGCATTTGTTTGTATAGTTCTTTAGTTCTTTTTACAGAGCATTTTAGGAGAACGAGGCTGATTTGTTGTCGAATAGATTTACTCAATTAGATGATAGTGGTTCTGGACGTGACGAAATTTATAAAGCAACTTGGAAATTGATAGGAGAAAACAGCATTATGGATTTTGTCATAGGTCATGGTTATGGAGGAGTATTAAAAAAAATTCGCCTTTAGCTTGTTCTGCACATAATGATTATTTGGAGTTCTTGTATGATTATGGTGTGATAGGGCTGGCTTTATTACTCTCTTTTATGCTAAAATTCGGGCGATTAGTTATTGGCTTGATACGAAAAAAGTCAAACTATGCAGCTCCTGCAGCTTTTACATTTGTAGTTGTTTTGATAAATTCTTGCTTTTCACATGTTTTTTACTATGAGTGGTATTTGTTACTTATTGCAATATTTTGGGGATATTTAAATTGGAATGTAAAAAAAGAAAGTGTAGTTGGTCAATAGAAATTGTCTAATATTCAATTTAAATTTTGTAGTCTAATCTCTCTTAGTTGAATGTTTTCTTAATCAGAGGTTTTTGTCTTTCTCATATTCTTAAATCTGATGAGTAATCGTTTACTCATATTTAATCGTCGGTATTGTCCAAGTGGAGTTTGAACCAATCGTGCGTTAGTTTATGTAAGAGGGGCAGAACTAGAGTTTAATGTGAAGATCTATTATCAAATAAGTAATGGAAGAAGAATCAAACCTAGTATCAATATACCAAGAGTGAAGGTTGTAAACCTATGGGAGAATGATGGCTGGTTTGCAGGAAAGTTTAGATTTATATCATTCGTCAAGAATCTATCCCGATTTAAGAAGGAAGTGAAAGTTGGTGGTTGGGTATATCAGTATGGAATGATGGATTATCTGTCTTTGAATATTTATGTAGTATTTATTGCTATTTTATTATTAGTATGCATTTATGCAAAATTGTGATATATTTTATCTATTGACCAAATAACCATTGCATAGCATAATAGGGTCTAAACAGTATACCCTCTTTCTTCTTGTTCTTGATAAAAGTGGTGATATTTTTACGATTTTTTTATGGCCCACTTAATGAATCGGGGGCTTAGGTGTTGTGCTGTATTGCTTTGTACTCAAAAATTTAATTTTAAGAACTGGAGAACTTTGATTATCTTACTTTCAGGAGTTTTGTTTATGTTTTTGTTCTTTTTGCCTCTTGTAATTGGATATGGTGTTGTGTACTTGCTCTTTCTAAGAAAAAAATTAAGGTGATAGCTGTTCTCTTTACGATATGTTTTACATTGTTTTATGTTCAGACAAAAGAAGCCCTGTATTGTATAATATATTGTGGCAACGTTTTTGAATGGGATGAGACAAATCATAAATTTAAGGAGGATAATAGGGAAAATGATGCGGTTGATAAGTTCTATGATGAACTGAAAAAAAGCTTTTGGGTTTGGTTCTCCAAAATCCGAAGTAGAAAGGTTTTAGAAACTAGTAGGGGAGACATCTTCATATAAAGTAATTGTACTTAATAGTGGCATGATTTTCCTTGTTTTATATTTATTGTTTTTGTGATATTAGCTAAAAAACATAAAATAAATAATAAGGCTTTTATACTTGTACTAGTGGCTAATACCTATTAACGTCCTAACATCTATAGTGTAGTTATGATATTCATCTACTCATGTTTTGCACATTGGGGACTTGATAATCTGATAGAAGACAAAAATAAACTTAAAAAGAAAAAGTGTCTAATATGAAAAAAAGAATACTATATCTCTCAGCACTGTCATCTCAACGATTGATAGATGGACTTTATCAGCAAAATAAGGTAGATCCTGGATTTGCGGTTCAAAAGTTTAACAGGTTGTTGGTTAGTGGTCTAATAGAGAATTTAGTAGAAGTGACGGTATTGTCAGCTCCTCCAGTAGGAAGGCATAATTCTTCAAAAGTCCTTTGGCATAGGCTACGAGAAACAGAGAAAGAAATCACATACAGTTACCTCAACTTCATTAATTTTTCAGGATTACGTCAGATTTGCTTGGTTGTTGAAGCTTTCTTTAAGACACTTTTTTGGTCAATAGGAAAGAAAAAGACTGAGAGTGCAGTTGTATGTGATGTATTAAATGCGAGTATTTGTGTAGCTGCTATTATGGCTTGCAAGATAACTGGAATTCAGAGTTTGGGAGTGATGACGGATATGCCAGGATTGATGGTTCGTTTTGAACGTGAGCAGAGGTTACCGTGGAGAACTCGTATAGCTACAGGTATTATCAAGTGGTGCTTGAATAATTTTAAGAAATATGTATTTCTTACAGAAGCGATGAATGTAGTAAATGAACGTAAGCGCCCTTATATTGTAATGGAAGGAATGAGTGATCGTTTTATGGCTACGTATAAAAGACCTTTTTGAAGCAAAGGATATCAAAGTTGTAATGTATGCCGGTGGGCTACATGAGCGTTATGGCCTTAAAAAGCTTTTACGGAGGCATTTATGATGCTTCCTCAAGAGAATTTTCGTTTGAAATTATTCGGGTCAGGTCCTTTCGTTGAAAAACTAAAAACAAAATATACAAAGAAGGACTCACGTATTCAATATATGGGAGTTGCTCCGAATGCAGAAGTGGTGGCTGCAGAATTAGATGCTTCTTTGCTTGTTAATCCACGTCCTACTCATGAGGAGTTTACGAAGTATTCTTTTCCTTCAAAAGAATATTGAATATATGGCTTCCGGTACACCTCTACTCACTACTAAACTACCAGGAATGCCAAAGGAATACTATCCATATGTCTTTTTGATAGAAAATGAGTCTGTTGAAGGTTATGCAAAGGCACTAGAAAGCGTATTAGCTCAGTCAGATGAAGAACTCTATGTATTTGGAGAAAAAAAGCGAAAGATTTTGTTCTTGAAAAAAGAAAAATAGTTTTGAACAGGCGAAACGTGTAATTGAACTTATTAAGCTATGAAGATACTGATAATCGGTCCGGGAAAAATGAAATATATGCCATATATCCATTTCTACTTGGACAATATAAATTGGAAAGCACATGATATGCATGTGGCTTATTGGAATCGTGATGAAAAAGACGAGAACTTGTCCCAATTCGAGGGTTTACATTTGCATGAATTCAAAAGATTCATGGTAAATGATGCTCCATTGAAAACAAAACTTTGTCTTTTCTATTCTTTTCGCAGGTTCTGTGTAAAAGCTCATAAAAAAAACGATTTTGACTGCTTAATAGTGTTACATTCTATACCAGGAGTTGTTCTTTACGATTGGTTGGTGAAACGATATGGGGGCAAATATATCTTTGACTATCGTGACTCGACATATGAACCTCGTGTAAAGTTTTTCAAAAGAGCTGTCGGCAATATTATCAGATGCTCTCGGATAACTTTTACAAGCAGTGATGGTTTTAGAGAATATTTCCCTAAAGACTGTAAAGACAAGATTATCACATCACACAATCTTTTGGAAGATTCTCTAAAACATAGAGATTATAAGAGAATATGCTCCGAGAAGATTCGTATAGCTTTTTGGGGATTTATACGTCATGCAGAGTTGAATAAGTTTCTTATAGACAGAATAGGAAATGACGAACGTTTTGAATTGCATTATTATGGACGTGAACAGATAGATGCCTATACTCTCAAGGAGTATGTACGTATTAATACTTACAGTAATATTTTCTTTCATGGTGAATACAAACCAGAAGATCGTTATGAGTTTGCAAAAAAAAAAACAGATATAATTCATAATATATATTTGGATGATAATACGTTACGTGCTATGGGCAATAAATACTATGATGGGGTTATTTTCAGAATTCCTCAGATTTGTTTTTCCGGGTTCGCAGATGGCAAAGATGAGTAATGATGCCCAAATAGGCATATCATTGGATCCAAAGAGATTCTGGGTTTTGTGATACGCTATGCAATTACTATAATCAGATTGATAAAGTTTCTTTTAATCGATTTTGTGATGTTGAATTAAATCGTATATTGCTTGAGTACAACCGAGGGTGTGAAATCATTTCTGGAATCTTTTCAAATAGCTTATAAAAAAGATAAAAGATAATTCAAGGTATATATCAGCTATTTTCTATTTCTGTTTGATTGAGAAAGTTAGCGACGAAATGACAATAAATAATCAATATGAAACTATTATTCATGCTCAACAGTGGGTTCGATACTTATGGACCATCATTACATCTTTACAAAGCTTTGTTTGAAGATTTACTCAAAGCTGGGCATACGATTCATTTGCTTGAAAGTGTATCTACCCGTAAAGATCCGGTTATTCCTGATAGTATTGAGAAACACCCAAATTTCTCTTATGAACTGATTCCTCTCACTATAGCGAAGAAGAACCAGTTTGTGAAGCGTTATCTGTCAGGAGTTCTATATAGCTTTAGAGCGAAAAAAGTACTTGAAACGTTGTAAAGGAAAGTTTGATGTTGTTCATGTTCAATCATGTCCTTGGGCTCCTTTCTTGGTGTCAATAGTGAAGAACATTCTTAAGATTCCTACAGTGTTCAATGTACAGGATATGTTCCCTGGGAGTTCTATCGCAAAGTGGTGTGATGCCTCAGAAATGGATGCAGCAGTTCTTTTTTTATAGATTCCAAAGAGTGGCTTATAAGAATGCTGATATTATTACAGTAATTTCAGATGATATGAAGACTAGAGTTGTTACTCAAGGTGTACCGGAAAATAAGGTGCGAGTGATTGTAAATTGGTATGATGATAGTTTTGTTAAAGAAATTCCTTGGGGAGGAGAATGAATTTGTTAAGAAATATAATATGAGTCCGGATATGTTTTTTATGTACAGTATGCCGGAACCATGGGGTTTGTCTTTGACTATAAAATGGTACTCAAGGTAGCTGAGAACTTGAAAGAATATAAGGATGTTATATTTCAAATGATAGGTTTTGGCAGCCAGTATGATCAGTTCATTGCGGAGGCAAAGGAGCGGAGACTTGATAATATTGTGTTCTATCCGTTAGAACCTCAACCTATGGTACCACACGTATATAGTGCTTGTTCTATTTGTTTTATCCCATTGAAACGAGATATTATTGGAAATTCAGTTCCAAGTAAGGCTGGACTTTTAATGTCTTGTCGTCGTGTGATTGTCAATTCAGTAGATGAATGGTCGGATTACTATAAGATGTTTGAGCGTGAGGATATGGGGATTTCAGCATCTAATCTTGATTCAGATGCAGTAACTGCTGCTATCCTCAAACTCTACAACAATAGAACCCTTATTGAACACTTTGCTAATAACGCACAGTCTTATGGAAAGGCATATTATTCAAGAACAGTAAATACAAAACTCTATAATGACTTATATGTGGAAATGGGAAATTGGGGAAAATGAAAAAAGTAATTACATACGGTACATATGACCTTCTTCATGAGGGGCATCTCAATCTTCTCCATCGTGCAAAGGAACTTGGAGATTATCTAATAGTAGGTGTTACCAGCGACAGTTTCGACAGAGGGCGAGGTAAACTAAACGTGCGCAACAATGTATTGGAACGTGTAGAAGCAGTTAAGGCGACTGGATATGCTGATGAGGTAATCATTGAGGATTATCTTGGGCAGAAGATTGACGATATTCAGCGTTATAATGTGGATATTTTTGCTATTGGTTCAGATTGGGTAGGGAAGTTTGATTATTTAAATGAGTATTGCAAGGTGATCTATCTTCCTAGAACCGAAGGCATATCTTCTACTATGCTTCGTGAGCAGACCGAGGAGGTCTATCGTATTGGTATCGTTGGCTCTGGACGTATTGCAAGACGATTTGTGCCTGAGACAAAGGTGGTTAATAGCGTAAAAGCGACTGCGGTCTTTGATCCGAATAAGGAGAGTGCTGATGCATTTGCTGCACAATTTGGAGTGAAGGCTTATTTTGATAAGTATGAGGAGTTTTTAGAAAATGTCGATGCTGTGTATGTAGCATCTCCACATTTGACTCATTACGATTACACAAAGCAGTCGCTTTATGCAGGTAAGCATGTACTCTGTGAAATCCCTTTCATGTTGTCTGCTGCTCAGGCTTATGAACTTTATGATTATGCTGAAATTAATAATCTAGTGCTCCTTGAGGCCAGCAAAACTGCTTTTTGTCCTTCATTCAATCATCTTGTGACTCTCGTGAAGAGTGGTGTGATTGGAGATGTAGTAGATGTGAAGACTTCTCTCTCCAAAATGGTTTCTGCACCTACTCGTGAATTGATGTAGTCCAGGCGGGTGGAGCTATGAATGAGCATGCTCCTCTTGCTTTGATGGCAATTATTAAACTTCTCGGAAAAGAGTACTCTGATTTTGATTTCCATTCAAAGGTTGAAAATGGGGTAGATGTATATACGAAGGTTGTATTGAATTATCCACATGCTACATCCTCTGCAACATTGGGTATCGGTGTGAAGACAGAGGGCAACATGGTGATTTCGGGAACCAAGGGTTATGTGTATGTTCCTGCTCCATGGTGGTTGACTTCTTTCTTTGAGGTTCGTTATGAGGATCAGGCTAAGAACAAGAAGTTTTTCTATAGTTATGACGGTGATGGTCTCCGTTATGAAATACAGGAATTCATGTCAATGATTGTGAACCATCGTAAGAGTTCGTATAAGCTTCGTAGGAGGGATAGTGTGACCGTTGCTGAGATAATTGAGAAGTTTAATCTAAGAGAAAATTATAAGGAGATATGACAATGAAATATGCAGTAGTGACTGGTGGTACTTCTGGGATGGGATTGGGAGTCGCCAAAATGCTCCTTAGTAAAGGATATTATGTATTTACAACTTACGTAGGTTCTGATTTTACAGAGAAAATTGAAAACTTTGAAGCTCTTAAAATCGACCAGACAAATCGAGCAGAGGTGTATAAATTTATTGATTATGTAAAGAGTAAGACTGACCATTTAGATTGTTTACACTGCAATGCGGGTATATCTATTCGTAAGTCTTTCACAGAGTACGAGGATAAAAGATTGGGATGCGATGATGGAAGTAGCTGTAAATTCTCATTATATTATATGTCGTGAATTCTTTCCAATCATTCCTCCAGGAAGCCGTATTCTCTTTACTGGTTCACAAATGGGAGTTGACCCTCATGCAATGGTGTTGGCTTATGGTGTTACCAAGTCTGCGGTTCACGCTCTTTGTAAGAATCTTGTGAAGGAATTTGAAGGTACAGGAACTACGATTAACACTGTTGTTCCTGGATTTGTGGAAACTCCTTGGCAAAAAAAGGAAAAGCCAGAAGATATCAAACAGAATATTTACAAGAAAAAACAGCCATACATCGTTTTGCTACTATTGATGAGATTGTAGATGCATTCCGTTTTTGTATTGACAATCCTTTTTGTAAATGGTAGTTTAATCGAAGTGAATGGTGGGTATAACTATAAGTAATTCGATATGGCGGAACAAAAAAATGCATGGTTTCCGTGCAAGATTAGACTATATATTAAAGCATAATTATGCTATAAATCGTATATTTAATTGGACGGCTAGTTCTTTTATGAAAGTATGGGGATATTTTATACCTTTGGATGATGAGATGGTAATTTTCAGTGGACACACAAGAAGGTATAATGATAGTCCTCGTACTCTTTACGAATATATGTTAGCTCATCCGGAAAAGTTTGGTCGATATAAGTGTGTGTGGGCTCTTGAAGATCCGGAGAATGTAGATATCCCGGGGAATCCAATTAAAGTAAAATCTGATACTCCTAAGTACTTTAAATATACTTTGAAAGCAAAATATTGGGTGACATGCGTAAATATAGAACGAAGTCTTCACTACAAGAAGAGAAAATGTCGGTATCTCAATACATGGCATGGGACTGCATTTAAGCATATAGGTAATGATGCTGGTGTTAGAAAGGATTTTGACTTTAGCAGTGTAGATTATTTTTGCTACGCCAGCGAGTATGAAAAAAAAATATATGAATGCTTTCAGGACTCGAGAAGATGCAATGATACCAACCGGACTTCCTCGTAATGATGAACTTTATCATGTAACTCCTAATGAAATAGGCAGTCTTAAAGATAAGTTGGGGATTGCCACGAGACAAAAAGATAATATTGTATGCACCAACATGGCGTGAGAGTACAGATAACAGGGAAGACTTGTGCTATCAAACCACCTATTAATACAAAGAAATGGGAAACAGAGTTAAAAGATAATTATATAATTCTTTTTCCGTATGCATGCTTATACTAATCAATTATTGGGGCTTGAATTTAATGATACTATTCGTGATTATTCAGCATATCCTAATGTGAACGATTTATTCAAAGTTGCGGATATTCTTATATCTGACTATTCCGCATCAATGTCTGACTATGCTATTTTAGAACGTCCGGTTCTCTGCTTTACTTACGATTATGAACAGTATCGCGATGAAAGGGGGCTTTATCTGGATTTCGATAAAAGATATGCCAAGTGGGATATTGAGAACTGAAGATGATGTGTTGAAATATATCAAGAATATGGATTACGAAAAAAGAGTGTGAAAAGACTCGTATAATGATTAAAGAAAACTGATACATTTGGGGAGGGCATGCTACTGAGATGTGTTTGGTGAAATTGTTTGAAAAGTAAATGGAAGAATTTATTATTTACGGGTGGTACAGGGTTCTTGGGTAAGAACATAGGGCCAGTTCTGGATAAAATGTATAATGTTACCACATGTTGTATTACTCCACATGATGATATAAAAAGCTAATTTGGCTAAAGATGTACCTGATTTACCCCATCATTATGATGTAGTGTTACATGCTTGTGGTAAGGCTCATGTGGTGCCTAAAACTGAAGCTGAGAAACAGCTATTCTTTGATATAAACTATATCGGTACAATTCATTTGTGTAATGCACTAGAAAAGGTGGGTACACCTAAGGCTCTTGTTTTTATTAGTACTGTGGCCGTATATGGTTGTGAATTTGGTGAACTGATCACCGAAGAACATTCACTGGATGGTGATACTCCATATGCTAAAAAGTAAGATTTTGGGAGGAATATCTGACTAAATGGTGTAAGATGCATAATGTTATTCTCGGAATCCTTCGTCCTTCACTTCTTGCAGGTAAAAAGGTGCTCCAGGTAATTTGGGTGCTATGGTAAATGGTGTGAAGAAAGGGTATTATCTGAATATTGCCGGAGGCAGGGCCGTGAAAAGTATTTTAATGGCAGAAGATATTGCTCGTATCATGCCTGCTTTGGTTAAGAAAGGTGGTGTATATAATGTATGTGATACATTTCAGCCAACATTTGGCCAAATTAGTGAATCGGTAGCAAATCAATTGGGTAAGAGGAAACCTATGAGTATTCCGATGTGGATGGCTAAATGTATGGCTTTTTGTCGGTGATTTTTTAGGTCCTAAAGTTCCTATCAATAGCTATAAATTAGAAAAGATGACCAAGAACCTTACATTTAGTAATGAAAAGGCACGTAAAGAGCTTGGATGGGAACCATTGGATGTACTAACGAATTATAAAATTTGAAGTGGAAGAAGAAACGAATCATTAGGTCTTATCAGATATATTCAGACAAAGCTAATTCATATGATAATATATATTATTATTTTTGTTCTGCTTCTCATTGCAGAACTCCTCTATTTTCGTATTGCGGATAAGTGTAATATCATAGACAAACCCAATGAACGCTCATCACATTCTACTATTGTATTGCGCGGTGGAGGTATAATCTTCTTGATCGGTGTATGGATCTGGAGTGCTTTCTTCGGATTTCAATATCCTTGGTTTCTGGTAGGCTTGACACTTGTAGCTTAGGCATTAGTTTTGTAGATGACATCCATTCATTACCGGACTCTGTAAGATTAGTTGCTCAATTTTCCAGCTGCCGCAATGGCGTTTTATCAGCTTCGGTATATTACATTGGGCAATGTGGTGGATAATACTGTTGGCACTAATAGTATATGTTGGTGCCACGAATGTAATAAACTTCATGGATGGAATCAATGGCATCACAGCGGGATACTCTTTGGTTGTATTGGTTTCGTTGGCTCTAGTGAATATGAATGGTATTTTTGTAGAACAGAGTTTGATCATATCAACGATTCTAGCTTCATTGGTGTTTTGTATTTTCAATTTCCGTCCGAAGGGTAAAGCGAAATGTTTTGCAGGGGATGTCGGCTCTATCGGCATTGCTTTTATCATACTGTTTTTGTTAGGAAATGTGATGATCAGGACAACGGATATTACTTGGCTGATATTCTTATTGGTATATGGTGTGGATGGCTGTCTGACTATCGTACATCGTATTATGTTGCATGAAAACTTGGGGGAGGCTCATCGTAAGCATGCTTATCAGATTATGGCTAATGAATTAAAGATTGGGCATGTAATGGTGGCATCGTTGTATATGATTATGCAGTTGTTGATTTCTCTTGGATTTATCTATCTCTGTCCCAATACAGTGCTTGCTCATTGGCTGTATATGGTTACTACATTGGTTGTATTGGCTATTATTTACATCTTGTTTATGAAAAAAATACTACCATTTACATGAGGAATATCTCTCATCATTGAAAAAAATAATAGTTATGGATTTTGATAAAGAAATTTTTTTTGGGGAAATATTAGAACAGGCTACGGGAGAATCCACGTTTACGTCAGAACTTCGACTTGCGTACTTCATCTGCCGATACTAGCCAACGTATGCTCAACGCTTTGCAGCCAGGAACAGAGGTGCCTATTCATCGACATGAAAAAAGACGGCAGAAACTGTAATATGTCTTGTTGGTAAATTAGAAGAAATCATCTATGAAGAAGTGAATGAATACGTTCATGAGGCAACTTCCTGTTGTGATGATGTGATAAGACAAAAAAACTTTAAAGAGGTTTCACGTCAAATATTATCTCCTGCAGAAGGTAAATTTGGTATCCAAATACCTGCAGGGGTATGGCATACTATAAATATAATAGAGCCTTCTGTTATATTCGAAGCAAAAAAGACGGAGCATATAATGAATATGGAAATACAACAGATAAAAGAGTGATTAAATTTTAATGAAGATAGAATAAAAAACAATAGAAAGAAATATATGAAGAAAATGAAACAACTAGGATATTACGTATTGGCAGCATTTTTGTTGACAGCTTGCCAGTCTTACAAAAAAGTGCCTTACCTGCAGGATGCTGAGGTGGTATTGTACAATACCCAAGATGCAGAACTTTATGATGCAAAGATTATGCCAAAAGACTTATTGACTATTGTAGTATCATGTACCAGTCCAGAATTGGCAGCGCCTTTCAATTTGACAGTGGCTACGCAGGAATAATGCTGCTTTGAGTTATATAACCACTCAGCCTGTCCTTCAACAGTACCTAGTTGATAACGACGGTAATATTAACTTCCCCGTATTGGGTGAACTGCATGTTGGTGGCCTAACCAAGAAGGCAACCGAACAAATGATCGTTGAAAAGTTGAAACCTTATATTACTGAAACTCCTATTGTAACGGTACGTATGGTGAATTATAAGATTTCCGTGATTGGTGAAGTTGCCGTCCCGGTACATTCACGATTTCCAATGAAAAAAGTGAACACATTCTGGAAGCTTTTTGGCCAGCAGCTACTGTAACTGAACG
>VOFK01002556.1_pt1 | contig 27216 bp, 32 predicted proteins | sample 5384121 | NCBI WGS metagenome assembly VOFK01 (sample SAMN12384730, study PRJNA508395) | human gut metagenome | isolation source: healthy gut J | host: Homo sapiens | reverse complement strand
TTGCGCTTGATGGATTTTTCAAGCGCAGGCTTATCCTGATGCTCGGCGAAAAACTCGCGGAGCTTGTCAGCTTCATCAGGGAGGACAAAGCCGAAGCCCTGTCCGTCTACTCTGCAATAGAAAGCAACTTTCATGTCTGCCACCTCAAGCGAAAATGTCTTGGATTTTGTATGCAATCTCAATGCGCTTATCGGGGTACACCAGCACCCGGTCTATCCGCAGCTCGGCCAGCTCGGTGGTCAGCGTGTCCGCATCGAAAATCGCCTTGGACGCTTCCTTGCGGCTGTCCTGCCGTGCCTGTTCGTCCTGCTTCTGTTTCGCCTGTGCCAATACTGCGGCATAGGCGTTTTTTCGTTTTCAAAAAAGCAGCTCGTCACACGCGGCCTTTTCTGCCTTGTAGGTGTTCAGGTCAATCTCGCCCATGAGATAGCGTTCATACAAGGCGCGCTTACCGTCTTGCAGCGTCTCGATCTGCTGCTCATATTCGGTGCGTTCCGGTACGGAAGCATCCACCCGGAGCGTACCGTCAGGGGCAAGCGGTACGGAGGCCTCCAACTGCTTTTTTCAGCGTCAGGAATACCGCCTGCTCCAGCTCTGCGGCGTTCAGACGCATCTTGTGGCAGCGGCTTTCTTCGTCCGCCTCGGAATGGCGGCAGTGATAATATGAGGTTTTCTGCACGGTGCGGGATAGCGCATGACCGCAGCAGCCACAGAAGGCTTTTGCCTTTCAGCGGGTAATCCCGCTTCTTTTTGTTGGGCTGGGAAAAGCGGAGCTGGCTGGCCTGCACGGTATCAAACACGGCTTTCTCGACGATGGCCGGGTGATGGTCGGGAATGATGTACCATGATTCTCTGTCCTTCAGGCGGCTTCTGTTGCCGCCTACTTCGAGAACTGCCCGCTTGCCGATCACATACACGCCGGTGTAGCGTTCGTCCTCCAAAATGCGGAGAATGGTGGATGTACTCCAAACCCCGTGACAGCGGGAAATATCGTGGGTGTGATTGCCGTGCGCCGCTTTGTACTGGCCGGGAGTGGGGATGCTTCTGCGGAACAGCTCTCGCGTGATAGCGGTGGCGTTAATGCCCTCGGCGGCAAGCTGGAAGATGAACTGCACAACGGCAGCGGCCTCCGGGTCAGGCTCCATTTTGCCATCGGCGCTTTTTGCGGTAGCCGTAGGGACAGATTTTTGCTCTGATACTCGCCGCGCTGCATCTTGGCGTACTTGGCGCTCTTGGTCTTGATGGACATATCGCGGCTGTAATATTCGCTGATGAGATACTTGAACGCCACGTCCATGCCGCCGGTGTCGCCCTTGAATTTGCTGCTGTCAAAATCGTCGCTGATGGAAATAAAGCGGGTAATGGAACAGCGGGAACACGCGCTCAATGAAGTAGCCGGTTTCAATGCTGTTGCGCCCGAAGCGGGAAAAAATCCTTGACAATGATGCAGTCGATCTGATTGGCCCGCACCAGCTCAATGAGCTTCTGTACCTGCGGACGCTCAAAATTTGTGCCGCTGTACCCGTTGTCGATGAACTCCATAATCTCCGCGTTCAGAGCTTCCGGCATGGAAGCCGCGTACTCGTGGAGGACGAGACTCTGGTTTTCAATGCTCAGGCTGTCGTACTTGTAGTCCTCGATGGAGAGGCGGATGTAGAGGGCGATTACATATTTCTGCATTGTTCCAGCACCTCCGCATAGGTTTCAAACTCGCTCTGAAAGCGATAGCGCACCGTGATCTGCTTGTCGTGGGATACCTCGATGTGGTCGATCAGCCGCTCGATGAGTGCGCCAGTCAGCGCACGGTCGGTCTTGACCTGTGCTGCATCCTGTTCCAGCGCCCGGTGCTGCTCTGTTTGTGCATCCATCGTCCGCAGGCCGTCCTCCAACTGCTCCATTTCCACGGCGAGGTCGGCAATGCGGCTTTCGTACTTCTCCTTGTAGTCAAAGTATTCATCCTTGGTGAGAACGCCTTGGACGAGGTTTTCATATAAGCTCCGCACGATACCGCGAAGCCGCTGGATTTCCTGCTTGCGGCTGGTGATCTTCTCCCGCAGCTCAGCGCGGTCAGCGGCCTGCCGGGGCAGCTCCGCAAGAGAGAGGGTGTATTGCCCCAGCGCCGTATCAAGCGCGTCCTGAAGCATATCTGCCAGCATATCCAGCAACGCATCCTCGCGGATGGTCACGCCGGGGCAGGCATCCTTGCTGATTCGGCTCTGGCTCAGACAATGGTAGAAGTACACATCATCGGACTTCTTGCGGATATTCCGCTGCCGATGCAGGCTGCCGCCGCAATGGGCGCAAAACACCTTGCCTTTGAGCAGGTTCGGCGTGAAGGCTTTGACCTCCCGCGCCTTGGCGCGGCTGGCGGTCTGATTGAGAATTTCCTGCACCGCCGCGAACTGTTCCCGGCTGATGATGGCCTCATGGGTGTTCCGCACGACCGTCCATTCCTCGGCATCGGCCTTGACCTGCCGGTGATCCACGGTTTTGGTCTGCCCCTGAACAAGATCTCCGGTGTAGACCTCGGAGCGGAGAATGACGCCGACAGTCCGGGTCTGCCACTTGCCGCTGCCGAGCAAATTTGCGTGAGTGATCTTGCCCTGCATCTTCTTGTAGTGGCTGGGGGTGAGGATGCCCGCCTCATTCAGCCGCACAGCGATGGTATTGAGGCCAGCGCCCTCGGAAGCCCAACGGAACATCCGCTGCACCACGACGGCGGCAACGGGGTCGATGATAAGCTGGTGGCAATCGTCCTTGGCCTTCAGGTAGCCGTAGGGAGTACGCGCACCGATGAATTTGCCGTCTTTCATGGCTTGCCGCTGCTGCGGCCCCTGATCTTGCGCCCAATGTCCAAAGCATATGCTTCGTTTATCATGTTCCGCAGCGGGATGATGATACCGGAATGGGCATCTTCCGGGTTGGCGGTGTCGAAGTTTTCGTTGACCGCAATAAAGCGGATGTTGCGGATGCGGAAATACTGCTCGATGTAATAGCCGGTGTCGATGGTGTTCCGTCCCAAACGGGAGAGGTCTTTCACAATGACGCAGTTGACGTGACCGGCTTCAATATCCGAGAGCATCTGCTGAAAGCCCGGACGGTGGAAGTTTGTCCCCGTCGCTCCGTTGTCGATGTAGGTATCGTACACGCTGATCTCCGGATAATGCTCCAGATAGCGGGCAATAATCATCTGCTGGGTTTCAATGGATACGCTGTGCGTGTGGGTATCCTCCACCGAAAGGCGGACGTAGATCGCGGCGCGGCAAGCGGCGTCGGCCTCCTGCACGACTACCGCAGCCGTTTCTTTCCTGCTTTTTCTCGCCATGCTCAGCCCACCTTTCTCTGTTCGTAATCTTTCTGCTGCGCAGCCAGCGCCAGAAGCTGCAACGCCTTTTTATATTCGTCCTCATGGATAAAGGTAATATCCAGCTCCTTCTTCCCACGGACGCGGATGCTCTGCACCATGTGAATGAGCGCCCTGCGGTCTAAGGTTTCCAGCGTGGAGAACTGCGTAAACTGTGAAATCCAGCGGTTGCGCTCACTCCGATTTTCCAGCACCTCCGTGAGCTTTTCCTTGAGAACGCGGACGCTTTCTCGGATGTCCTCGGCCTGCTTGGTGTACTTTGCCTTATAGGAAGCGTATTCTTCCTTGGTAAGCATACCTCCCACAAGGCTCTCATAAAGCCGTGCCTTGAACTCCAGCACCTGCTCCAACCGGCGCTCGTTGTCGGTGATGTGGTCGCTGTATTCCTTGGCAAGCGCCTGATTGATGCTGGACTGGTCAATGCCGGTCAGCAGCGCCTCCAGCGAAGCGATATTGCCGATATAGGCTTTCAGGCTGTCTCGCACACAGTCGATCAGGCTGCTTTCTTTCAGCATGACCGGATGGGTGCAGCCCTTTTTCTTGCCGGTGGGACAATAATAGTAGTGGTACTCCTTGCCGTTTGCACGGTTGGTCTTGCGGGTCATGCGGCTTCCGCAGCACCCGCAGATCAGAATACCGGAGAACAGGTACACCGTGTCCTCGTTGGGAGAAGTCCGGGTATCCAGCCCCTTGATGCGCTGCACCAGCTCAAAATCCTGACGGGCAATCAGCGCTTCATGGGCATCCGGGAAACGCACCCACTCGGAGGCGGGGCGCTGCTCCATCTGCTTGATCTTGTAATGCGGCGTACCCTGTTTGCCCTGCACCAGCGTTCCGGTATAGGTTTCGTCCTGCAAGATGCGGATGATGGTGGTAGCCGACCACTTGCAGTCAGCCTTGTCCGCATAGCCTTTTTTCGCGTAGGGCAGGCCGTTGTTCTTCTTGTATGCCAGCGGAGAGAGAATGCCCAGCCGGTTCAACTCCGATGCGATTTTGGAGGCACTTGCGCCCTCCAGCCGCATACGGAAAATGTCGCAGACAACGCGGGCGGCGTAGGGATCGGGGACGAGTAGGTTTTTATTGTCCTCGGCTTTCATGTAGCCGTACACTGGGAACGCGCCGACGAAATCGCCGTTGCGCCGCTTCACGTCCAGAGAGGAACGGGTCTTGATGGAAATGTCCCGGCAGTAGGCTTCGTTCATAATGTTCTTGACCGATACGGTCAGATCATCGCCGCTGTCGTGGGCGGTGTCGATGCTGTCGGTGATAGCGATGAAACGCACCCCGTAGGCCGGGAATACCCGGCGCAGATACCGGCCTGTTTCGATGTACTCGCGCCCTAAGCGGGAGAGGTCTTTTACAATGACGCAGTTGATGTTGCCATCGGTGACATCCTGCATCATTTCCTTGAACGCGGGGCGGTCAAAGATGATGCCGCTGTATCCATCGTCGATCTTTTCGGAAACGACCTCAATATCCGGGTTACGCTCTACAAAGTTTTCAATGAGCTTGCGCTGATTGGAAACGCTGTCGCTTTCGCTGGAATGATCGTTGGTGTAGGATAGGCGGATGTAAGCGGTAGCTTTGTATTTAGGCATGAAAAAGCACTCCTTTCTCCCGGACTGCTCCCGCATGAAAAGAGTGGTTATCTGGCTATTAGGTTTTCATCCTTTTCCACACCGATCATAGCACTCTCTGCGGAAAAAAGCGAGGATGTCGCTCAGCGCAAAATGCCTTGCAGACATTCCTCCAACGTAACACCGTTCCCGGCAAAGCAGGCGTTTACCACGAAATCGCCGCAGCGGAAGCGGTAAGGATTTTTGATCTGGCGGATAAAGGCGGCAATACGTTCTTCCTTGGGAAGATTTTTGTCAACAGATACTTCCCGGATGTCCACCAGCTCATCCGTGTGGATTCGGGATTCGTTTGGCGTTGGCTGCATCATGGCGATCTCCTTTCTCGGTTTGGTGGGTTTCCTCAAGGTCACATGAATGCGCTGACGGGAAAGGCCGTCAGCGCATGGTATCTGACTTTGAGAGGCGGCTGCGCGGGCAGAATTGGAGCCACATAACATAATGGCGAATACCGGCGCAGCCGCTCTGCTTGTCCATTTGAGAAGATCCATCCTATTTGCCACGCGCCCCGGATAGTGGGCATGATGCAGGCCGCCCTTGGCAGGGCTGTCATAACTCCACGATACCGCTGCACCAAAGGGCTGGCGCATACCGCAGGGTTCCCCCTCAAGTCTGTGGGAGGGCGTGAGCAAGTTTCATTATCCGCCGCGCTGTCATCGCGCCCGATTTGCCGAATCGGGTCTAAGGCTGCGTAGATCGCTCGGATGGCTTGTCCGGAATCACCTCCTTGAAGCCATCGTCGTGGCGGCGCACCTTATGCCGCTATCACGCGGGTTTTGTGCCTGCATCATGGTCTATTCAGTTTTCAACGTTCAACGAAAGGCTTCGTGGAGAATGTCCCTTCACCTATCATCTTTTTTAGGGCATTTTTGCACCCTGTTTTTGAGCTTACGGGAAAAATTTTTTGATTTTCTTCATTGCGGAGCCAATGCTTTTGGAAATGTTCTGGTGTCTGATGCCCTCAATCCGCCCAATTTCATCAACGGTCATTCCGCCAACGTAGTACATCCAAAGTCTGCGGAACTGTGTTTCCGTTAGCTTGTCCCTGATCTGAGAAACCATCGTGGAAGCCATTCTGCACCGCTCAGATTTCTCGTGCTGGCGCTCCATAACCACATCAATGGCAGGAATGGAAAGTGCGGCTTCGGACAGGTCATCAATGGACGTATTGTGTTTCCCCTCTACCACATCCTGATTGTCCTCAGTGTGGTAGTTTCCATCCGACCAAGATTTCCATTTCAGAAACTCTTCCTCGCTGGCAAAGTCCTCGCGGGTCAGGCGGATGATGACTTCATTGGCATCCATATAAACGATGGCATCGGGGTCTTTCTTATTCAGCGCATAGATGCTTTTTCTATTAAACATTTTGTTCCTCCGTTTCGGTGTTGGGTGGTTGGTGAGCCAAGCCAACACCGGCGGAGAACGACAGCCGACAGAAAAACGAAAAAAGGCGCTCGCACGGACATCATTGCCCGCACGAGCGCCTTGATTGTGCGCGAAAGCGCAAGGGAATACTGCTGCCCCCGGAGGAGCTAAATCACGGATGAACCATACTGCATAAAAAGAGATCTGCAACTCACTTCTGTGAGTGCAGCTCGTCTGCGGGATCGCCGCGCGCTTTTTTTGCGTGGGTGGCTACTCTGTACTTATGCTTTTTTACATGGCCGCGAGCGGTCTTAGCGCCATCTCCTGTTCATCCGTGTTCTCATAAAATAATCTTCAGTTCTTTGAATGTGATTTATAGCTCATCCAATATGAGTTACATGTAGATTTAAGTGAAGCGAAGCTCACTCTACAATATAGTAGAGGTGATTTCCAATGAACTTTCTTGACCTTTTTGCCCTCAAACTTCGGGAGAAGCGAATCCAGCAGAAGATAACACAGCGTGGACTGGCTGAAACTGAACATGTGTACGCGCACGATTATTGAGATTGAAAACTGCAAAAGCAATCCGAAGTTTGAAACCGTGGCTCTCATTTCCAAGGAGATGAGAATCAGCCTTGACGCCGTGGTGTTTCACGACGAAAAACCGCGTGAAATTCCAAAAGTTGTGGCAGATTTCTTTGCCGGAAAGAGTGATGCAGAAGCGGAGCGGTATATTGCATTGTGCCAAAGCGCAGAGAATTTGAGAGACGATAAATAAACACTGCCTCGCGTAGTCGGAATTCTCTGGATACAGTAAAAGCGGTCATCCTGCACGGATGGCCGCTCTTACTCTCGAATGACCGGCAGGTATGGGGATATAAACTTTACCGCCGACTACCTTTTGGCTACTAGTGTGAAGCGACGGTAGAATTTAAGTTTTACCTCTCCTGTTCGTGTGCACGCCGGATTTTTTCAAAGCTGTCCTGACTGATAGTGTGTTCAATCCGGCAGGCGTCGGCCTCCGCAGTTTTGGGATCAACGCCTGCGGCGATAAGCTGCTCGGTAAAGAAACAGTAGCGTTCATAGGTTCTTTCAGCCACCTCGCGGCCCACATCGGTCAGATGGAGAAAGTGATCTTCGTCCATTGTGAGAAAGCCGCCGTCCCGCAAGGTAGCCACTGCATGGCACACGCTGGGCTTTGACACCTCCATGTGCCGGGCCACATCTACGGAGCGTACCATACCGAGTTTCTTTTGGAGAACAAGGATGGTTTCCAGGTAGTCCTCCCCGGACGCATGAAGTTTCATAGGGACACCCATTACTGAATCCGCCAGCCTTCGGCTTGTTCGCGGATCTGGATGAACTTTTTATAAGTCCCTTCCTGTTGCAGCAGTTCCTTATGCGTACCCCTCTGAGCCACAGTTCCGCCATCAATCACAAGGATTTGGTCGGCGTTCTCAATCGTGGCCAGACGATGGGCAATCGTAATAATGGTTTTGCCATGTGTCAGAGCAGAAATCGCTTCTTGGATCAAATGCTCATTCTCTGGATCAATACTTGCGGTTGCCTCATCCAAGATAACAATGGGAGCATCCTTGAGCATCGCCCTGGCGATAGAAATTCTTTGCTTTTCACCGCCGGAAAGCGAAGAACCCCCTTCACCAATCACTGTGTCATAACCGTCCGGCAAAGCCATTATGAAGTCGTGACAGCGGGCTGCTTTTGCGGCGGCGATAATCTGTTCATCCGTGGCGTCCGGGCTGCCGAATTTAATGTTATTCTTGATGGTATCCCGGAACAAATAGACATTCTGAAAAACCATACTGATATTTTTTAGCAAGCTATCGCAGGTAAATCGGCGAATATCTGTTCCGCCAACGGTAATCGTTCCGCTGTTCACATCATAGAAACGGGCAATCAGGTTACACAGCGTAGATTTTCCGCTGCCAGATGGCCCCACGATGGCCGTTGTGCTATTTTGCGGAATTTTGAAGTTCAGGTCATGCAGAACAATCCGGCTGTCATATCCGAAAGAAACATCCCTAAATTCAATATCATAGGTTGCCGGTTTTATATCGGTGCCATCCTGGTCGATATAGTTTACATTCTCTAATGCTTCCAACTTGTTCATGGCAGAATCAATAACCCCAAGAGTGTGCGCAGCATCATTGATATTTTCCACGCTGCCAAAAAGAACAAAGGAGAAAAGAACAAACATCAGAAAAACAGATATACTCATTTGCCCTTGCAATGCTTGCCACGCGCATACCAGGACGATCCCCATAGATGCCAGCTTCAACACAAACAGGTGTAGGCAGTTATATGGTGTATAGCCCTTTTCTACCTTGATGTGAATATCTTTCAATTCCTTACTGGCATTACGAAAATTCTCAATAGAAGCACCTTCCTGTCCAAAGGACTTCACAATGGAAAGCCCCCGGATGTATTCAATCGCTGCGCCGGACATATCTTCCATTGCTTTATGGGTTGTTGCAGCGGTTTTTTCACTGTGTCTGCTAATCCCCTGCAAAGCCAGCGCCGAAAGAGCAACGCCGACAATGGAAATAACCGCCGCAACAGGGCTGAAGAAGATCAGGCATAAAACGATGGCAATAAACTTTGCGTATCCATTGATGATGACATCCACCATTTTCATGCCCTGTAATTCCAAAGTAGATAATTCCGTGGTAACACCTGCCAGAATGTCACCGACACTGTTCTGTGAAAAGTACCCAAGGGGAACCCGTTTCAGTACATCGCCCAAATGAATGCGCTGGCCAGCGGCCACTTCATAGCCGATACTTTCCTGTAAAATTGCCCGTAGATAAGAAAACAGGAAATTCAATGCAATAGAGCCAACAATAATCCACAGCATTTTCCAGATCAAAGAAGCGTCAATTGTGGTATGCGCCCAATATGCCTGAATAGATTTATCCAGCGCATAAGCAGCAGCCATTGTCGGGATGGCTGTAGATAAACTACTGAAAAAAGAGAATACAGAGCCAAGATAAAGACGACCTCTGTACTTGCCAGCCCATCGAATAATGCGTTTCATTGACTTAAACATTGACAGCCACCTCCTTTTTCTCGCCCACAGACCAGTTCTTTGCGCCAATATGCGCCTGCCACATATCTGCATAAAGCGGGCAGCGTTCCAAAAGTTCCCCCTGCTTTCCGCAGTCAACAATCTGCCCTTTTTTCAGAACAACAATCTGATCTGCGTTTTGAATGGTAGACAGACGATGTGCAATCACCAGCAGGGTCTTTCCTTTGGAAAGGGCCATGATGGATTTCTGGATTTTATCTTCATTCTGCGGGTCAGTGAAGGCAGTTGCCTCATCCAAAATCACAATAGGCGCATTTTTCAAAATTGCTCTCGCAATAGCAATTCGTTGCTTTTCTCCGCCAGATAGCCGCTTGCCGGCATCACCGGCAGGGGTATCATATCCTTTTTCCAGCCGAGCAATGAAATCATCGCAGCAAGCCGCTTTTGCGGCGGCATATACTTCCTCATCCGTAGCATTTGGATTACCCAGGCGGATGTTCTCTTTGAGCGAGCAGTTGAACAGGAAATTGTCCTGTGTCACGAAGCTGACCAATTCAGAAAGCTGGTGAATTGAAAGCTCTTTTATATTTTTGCCGCCAATGGAGATGCTGCCACCAGTTACATCCCAAAACCGTGCAATCAGGCGAGCCACCGTTGATTTTCCTCCTCCAGACGGTCCGACCAGTGCAGTAAAACTCCCCTGTGGCATATTTAAGCTGATACCATGCAACACTTCATTTTGTGTTGTACCGTCATAAGAAAAGGACACATCCTGCAAGACAATATCGGTATGGTTGATTGGAACAAATTCCCCGGAATCCGGCAAATTTGGAAGATTCAAAAGCTCATTTGCTGCTTCAACCGCATACTCCATAGATTTTGCTTCGTTGATAAAGGTCGTAGCTTTCATCAGTGGCCCCACAATACTAAGTGAGAGGATAATTCCCATTGCAAGTTCAGCGGGAGTAATACTTCCACCACGCACCAGCAGCAAACCAACAGGGAGTACCCCAAGCAAGGTAGTCGGCATAATCGCCATCATTAAATTCATGGTTTTCCATGTGCTTTTGAACCAGTTGAGAGTAAAATCCTTAAAGGACTTCACAGCGCCTACAAACTTTTCGTAGGAACTGGTACTTTGGTTGAACGCCTTAACAACCTCAATGCCCTCTACATACTCGATAATAATGTTGTTGACATGGTTATTTGCCTCCATGTAGGCTGCATACTGGCTGTTATAATTTTTCATAAGGAAGAACATCGGAATCATAGCCAACGCAGGAGCAATCAAAATCGAAAGTCCCATACGCCAGTCTATTGCCAGCATCCAGACGAAAATAGCCAGCGGCAGGAGCAGATTAGAAGTCAGTTCTGGAATTACATGCGCCAAGGGCGGCTCTAAGTCCTCCACCTTGTCCATGATAATATTCTTCAAGTAACCGATCCTTCGCCCCATTACTTCGCCAAGGGGCGCCCTCATCAGGCGGTTTGCGATTTTCAGGCGGATGCCTTCCAGTATCGTGTAAGCGGAGATATGTGCCAAAATTGTGGAAATGCCAAAGCAGATGACACGGATCAGGTATCCGCCTACGCCAACCAAGCACCATAACAGAATATAGTTTCCTGTGGCAGTACGGTTGATAAACAGAAGCAGAATTTTATAAACTGCCCAAAACGGAATAAATCCACCAGCGACACTAAAAATGGCGCATAAAACCGAGAGGATCATCTTTCCCTTGCAGGGTTCTGCAAAGGAAAGTAGAGTTTTGACCCAACTCTTTTTTTGTTGTTTCATAGTAATTCACCTCTTTCGTTCTATTCGGTCAGTAAAGAAAAAAGGATGGTTAAGTCCTACTAACCATCCTTAATTTATCATGATTCAGTTTTTTCTTCCGCTCCACGCGGCCTTTTCTGTGCCAATCAGATAATTGATTTTCGATATTCCAACGGTGTTTTCCCCATTGTCTGATGAAATGCAGAAGCAAATTTGCTGGGACTGTCATATCCTACAAGTCCCGCTATCTCAGCCACCTTCAGCGTCTTATCGGATCGCAGCAAAGAAGCGGCATAGTTCATTCGGTAATTCCGCATATATGTGAAAATTGGGCTGCCATATACCGACTTAAAACAATTTTTCATGGGAGTTAGAGCGATGTCAAACCGCTCGGAAAGCTCCTCTAATGTATAGTTCTGTGTTAAGTCCTGAGTTAGGAGCGCCTGGATTGCTTTGATTTTTTCAATCTGACCTTTATAAAAATAGGGGCGTTCTTCTGTATGGCCTGAAAGTTCCAGTGCATCCAGATACAGCAGTAGCTCCAACACCTTAATCTTGAAATAGTCTTTTTTGATTTTGATCGGCACATTGTAAAGTTCGGAAAAAATATGCTCAATGGCCGGTTCTCCTGGAATGACATAAGGTGTGCGGTCACTGCAATATTTCTGCAACTCATAAAGATCAACAGAAAAGCCTTTCATAGAAGCCGGTATTTCTTTTGCCGCAGTCTCCACCTGAAAGCCAATGGAAATTCCGTGGTAGTGGCAAAGCGGAAACTCCACCTTGCCCGAATGATGGATGCGGCGATCCACCCGAAGATCGCCAGCCTCTAAATAGCTAAAGGCATTCTGGCCGACTTCCTGCTCAATGCGTCCTTCCCGGCAGTGATCTATACAGAGCAGGTCCATATCTGTCTGGAAGCCCGAAATGCACTCCTTCATGTGGAAATCATTATACATGAGAAACACACCGGGAAAGACATGATAGAGTGTCATCATGCCTTCACCAGAGTTATCACTTAAACGCATGACCTTACAATCATCGGACTCAACCAGGTTTTGAACATTCGGGCCGTAGTACATTTCCTGGAATAGTTCCGGCATAGACGCTACCTCCTTTCTATGGAGCATCCCTCCATATCAAATATTTTATCACAAGTCCGGCCCAAAAACTCAAAATCATGGGAAACAATGATGATAACTTTATTCTCATCATTCAACTTGCGGATCATATTGCTCACTTCCAGCATACGGTGATAGTCCAGGCCACTGGTCGGCTCATCAAAGACAAGTACATCCTTGTTGGAGAGAATAGCGGTTGCCACCGCAAGGCGCTGTTTCTGACCTCCTGACAGGGCCATCGGATGGCGGTCTTTGAAATCCAGCAAATCAAAAGACCTGAGAATTTCTTCAATCCGCTCCGGCGGACAATCCGGCTGCGCCAGTTCACATTCGTTCCATACGCTGTCTGAAAAAAGCTGATGGTTCACATCCTGCATAACACAGAAGCTGGCCTTATTGCGCTGTTTTGCTTTCAGTGTTTGCCCATCCAGTCGAACCGTTCCGTTCACTTCTTTCAAAAGCCCGCACAGGCAGCGTGTCATCGTCGTTTTTCCCGCGCCGTTATGACCGACAATCCCCAACACTTCGCCTCGTTTTGCAGAAAAGCCAAGGCCGCTGAATACCGGCTGCTTATCAAAGGCACAGGAAAGGTTTTCTACGGATAAGCCTTCCTGCGCTCCTGACGGATCGGCGGGAGGCAGCTCCAGTACAGGATGGACAAGACTTCTAAGTCCCATCCTGATACGCAGCTCATCCGAAAGACTGCGAAACTCGTTCCCGGAAAATATCTGAACGATTTTCCCCTTTTGAATGAAGATTGCCCGGTCGATCAGATCCATCAGGAAATATAGGCGGTGTTCGGCAATAATAACCGTCCGCCCTTCTTTTTTGATCTGGATAATCTGCTGGCGTAAGGTATCAATCGCATCCGCATCCAAATTGGCCGTCGGCTCGTCCAGCACAAAAACGGACGGGTTCATGGCATATACAGAGGCAAACGCAAGACTTTGTTTTTCTCCGCCAGACATGGAAAAAATGTTTCTTCCCAAAAGCGATTGAATTTTCAGGGCGGAAACAGTGGCCTCATAGCGCTCTTTGATTTTCTTTGGTTCGACACCCGCATTTTCCAGACCGAAAGTGATCTCGCTGTCCGAGTCAATATTGAAAAACTGAGATTTCGGATTTTGGAACACAGATCCAACCTGCTCTGCCAGACGGTACATTTCTGTTTTCGGTACTTCCATACCGTTCACAATCGTTATACCAGATAAAGTGCCGCCCTCGACAAAATGAGGGATTAAGCCGTTAATCAGTTTTGTCACTGTTGTTTTGCCACAGCCCGACTCCCCTGTAAGGACAACACATTCTCCCTGTTGGATATTCAGGTCAATATGGGAAAGCGTTCCCTGCTCTTTCTCATATTCAAACGATACATCCTGAATTTGAATCACATGGAACACCTCCTTAACCTACCGTAATTGAAATCACACAAAAAATCAAACCTGCTGCCAGACACAAAAAGTCCTGCACACCGAACTTCATTTCAATCATGCTTGTCTTTGGTGCAGGATTTTCAATGCCCCTTGTAACAGCGGCTGCGGATAATTCTTCCGCTGTCGTTGTTGCAGAGATCATGATCGGCACCAGTAAGCACTCAATTTTTTGTACCCCATGAATATTACGGAGCTTCATGGCATCCCGGATATAGCCGGTTTCTTCTTTTAAGCCGGAAAATATCGGACAGTTACAGACAAAGGAATAATCAATCCCTGCGGGATATGCCATTTCCGAAGCGCAACCATCAATTCCCGGACGGGCGTTTTCTGTAAAACCATCGTACCGACAATCAAACAAGGGAAAATCTTTCTTGCATAAGATACAATGATCGTGAAGCTGCTGGCTAAAATTTTCGGCCCGTTTGGGAATACATAGTATTGCAGCGCCAGACAAATTCCAAATGCGATTGCCAGTTTGCCTGCGGATTTTTGGCATCCGCAGGCAACGATCAGCAGGAGCAGAAAAACAACCCATGAAATTTCAACCCATACGGAGTGCTGGGTAAAGGCCACAATATTTGCCAGCACCAACAAAAGCAATTCCGTCCGTGGATCGAACCTTAATGTATGTTTTTTGCCCTCCCCATTCATCACACAATTCCTGCCTTTACAAAGTGCTTTTTGAACAGACTTCTGGCGATAAAGGCTCCGATGATACCACCGATGATTGGAGCAACAAACAGAACGATTAGCATTGCATTGGATGACAGAGCTTCAACTGCCGCGACATAATCAGCGGGCATTCCCTGTTCCGTAATCTGCGCCAGGAAATCGGCCTTAAACAACCAGATGGGAAGGGGAGAACCAACCATCCCCAGGGAAAAAATCACATAGGCAATCGAATTTCCCTTGAAGCTATTATACTTAGTCACCGCCCGGACAACTTCGGCCAAAATGCAAGTTGAAGCCATTGAGATCAGGATCACCAGGGTAAATTGTCCTGTGGCAAAATAGATAAGAGCAGTGATAAGCCCCATCAGGAAAACTGCACCCAGTTTTTGAACCTTTGCGACCATCAGCATAAAGGGAATGCCTGCAAACACAGCGATAAAGCCAGGCATCAGCATCCAAAGAACAGGGTGAATACCTCCCAGAAGCATGAAGGCAAAGTTGATGACAAAGTAGATTGCGGAAAAGATACCGATGGTAATAAGGTCTTTTCCTTTCAGTTTTTTGTCCGTACTCACTTCAGACATTGAAAATTCCTCCTTTGGTTAGATAAGACTAATTCTTGCTTTTTTTGAAAGCGCTGTAAAGCGCCTTCAGCGAATATGATAACAGGAGGAAAAAATATTTTCCGCTCTAATCTGTCTTTTTTGTTCCGATAAGACTTTTTTCTCTTTGCCGTTTACATAGTGTCGTTCAAACAAATCTAAGAACATAAAAGCAAAAGCCGGGGAAATACATCATACAGTGTTTTGCTCCCGACTTCTACTATATCACAAAATTTATATATAGATTAGTTCTTGAAAAATAACTTCCTCCGCCTGCGCCTTCAGCGTGTTCATCAGCCCCACCCAGCGCATAGGGTCACAGGCTTTCAGTTCCTCGGTGACGCCCGCTACCTCCATCATGCGGAATAGCGAGAACGGTGGTTATTCCGAAATTATTCTGATTCGGGATAATACTGGCAAGCAATGCAAAGCGGTACCCACTTTGCGAAAACAGGCGGATTCCGTTCACACGGAACCCGTCTGTTTCATGCTTGTTGGGGCGCTGCCCCAATCCCCGCAGAACACAAAAACTGTGTTCTGGAACGCAGGATAAATCCTGCGGCTGCGCGATTTTGCAAATCGCTTGTGGGCGGACAGCTCAGCGCTGCTCCGCCTCTTTTTCCCGTCGTTCATTCGCTTCCTCCTGCTCCTTGTCCAGCTCCAGAATACGGTCGATATTGGCCTTGGCCGTCAGCAGCTCTTTCATTTCCTCACGGGCTTTTCGGTATTCGGCGTAGGCCGCTTTCTTCTCCGCCAGCAGCTTGGCGTACTCGGTATTCAGCGCCTTGATGGTGGGCAGCTTCTTGAATCCCAGTCCATCAAAATAGTTCTTTGCGGCCTTGTGGATCGTGATCCCGCTTTCATGCTCTGCAAGAAATTTCTTGGAGTACCCGGCCTTGCGATAGGCAACGTAGGTATCGCGGGTCTTGGCGTAATTGACAATATGCTCCCGCAGCACCGCAATCTCGGCCATGCGTGTTTCCGCAGATTTGATCCTTGCGGAAAGCTCGTTGAAGTGAGCGGACGCTTCCGCCGCTTTCTCTGAGAGAACGGCGTAATCTAAAAGCTCATGGTCTTGCAGATAGGCCACCGTCTGCGCCATCTGTTTCAGGTTGAACAACGTCGCCCAACGCGCATAACCGGCACCCTTGCCAGCGCGTAATTTTGCCTGAATGTCCACCAGCAGATTCCCGCTGCGCTTTTCCGGTTTGACCGGCGCGGCGGCGTTCTTTCGTGGCGTATGCGCCTTTTCACCTGCGATCACCGCGCGGAGATCTGCGGGAGTATAGCCGTCACCGAGGGTATCCATGCGAATGGACTTTTTCTGTTCGCCGCCTAACAGGGACGGGACTTTCTTGCCCTTGACCTCATACCCGGCCTGCCGCAGCAGCTCCAGCAGCGCTTCAAAGCTGTCGGGCTTTTGCGCCAGCGCATCGTCAATGGCCGCGCATATCCGCTCCCGGTGGGAGGGGGCTTCTTTTTGTCGCCCAGCCACTTGTTGTAGCTCTTGCCGTGGCGCTTCGGATTCTCCACGATGGAGTAGCCGTTCTCGATGCAGATGGTATCGTTGAGCCGCCGCACGGCGCGGCTGCTGCCCCAAAAGTTTCTGAATTTCCGGGTCTGGCTGAGTGCGGTGGAGTTCCAGATCACATGATTGTGAATATGGGCTTTGTCGATATGGGTGCAGACGATATAGGCGTGATTGCCCTTGGTGAAGCGCTTGGCCAGCTCACAGCCCAAACGGTTCGCTTCCTCCGGTGTGATCTCTCCGGGGACAAAGGACTGCCGCAAATGGTAGGCGATCACATCATCCTCGCCGCGCACCCTGCCGGTCTTTTGAATGTACTGATTCTTGGTGAAAAGAAACTCGGCGTCGGCGATCCTGCTGTCGCATTGCCAGCTCGTAATCAGCCTGCCGCCGTCTGTCTTTTGCGGATTTTCGGTGTAGTCGATGATAGCGCTGATGGCCTGTCCCACCGTGCGGCCTTTGCCGGTGTGCAGAGGCATCAGACGTGTGGTTGCCATGTTGGACACCTCCTTGAAAAGTCAAACGGCCTGCCGAAGCAGACCGTTTGAAATGTGTTAATTTGCAAGAGGTAAAAGCAAACTGATAGTTCGACAAACTGGAATTTTCAAATTAGTCTTTGCAAATAACCTTTGAACCTTCACCATCAATTACAATTCCCTGACGGTTGTTAATTGGGCATAGATTCAAATCCGAAAACTCAGTCATTATTTTCTCGGTAACTTTCTTAAATGGTGCTGTAAGATAATGCGGAAGAACATAAAAATCAATCAAATCAAGCCCTGTATCATCTTCTTGTGAGTAGTCCTCCGGCTTTTCATCCATTTGCTCGATATATTGGATGCTTGGAAGCGCATATAATCGCACCTGCCGATTCACCAATCATTAGTTTTCCCTTTGCCAATTCTTTCTTCAACAGCTCATCCGTTCCCGTTTTACGGAGCTGGTCTATAAGGAAAAAAGAATTTCCGCCGGTAAAATATATCACATCCGCATCTCCAAAAACAGACTGTATCGTTGAATAAGCCTCCGTTGAAATATCAATTTCAGTTACGATTGCTCCCAACTTTTTGAATAATTTTCGAGCCGAGCCGACATAACCGGTGTAGCCTTCACGCAGCGAAGCTGTTGGAATAAATGCGACTTTTTATTTTCAATTTCTTCCTTTATCAGACTTCCTACACTTGAAAAGTGCGAACATAAAAACAGTTTCATCAATATTCTCCTTTATATATAAATTCCGATTTGCTGCTCTCTATTACTCCCGTGCCAGTTCATATAGGCTGCGGATGGATTCCATGACCGTATGCCACGACAGATCGGCGGCATAGGAGAACTTCTTCTGATAAGCCCGCCACAGTTTTTCCATGTTCGGGTCGGCCTCGACTTCATCAAAGGCCGCAGGCGCGTCGGCAAGGTGTTTCTCCGTGCCGCGTTTCTTGGCCGTTGCAATGAGCGCCGCACGGAGATCGGCGGGTACGATGCTCTGGCCGTGGAGCTGGCTCAGAATGTGCAGATCATAGAAATCTCTCATGCGGGTGTTGGTGGTAGCGCGGGATACAACAGTTTCCAGCTTCTCGGCCAGAACGGTTTCCAGATTGTATGCCCAAATCTCGATGGAGCGATCCTCCAGCATCAGCTTGAAGCTGTAACGCACCTCGCGGGGCGTGATGGCGTCGCCGGTGGAAATGTCGATCTTGAGCGGCGTTATCACGCCATCAAACTCCGTTTCCATGCTGACGCGGATGCCCGAATACTCGGCCTCGTCCATGATCTCGGAAATGCGCTTCACCCGGAACTCCACGCCATCGTCCACCGGCACGGAGATGATGGAAGCAATCATATTCTCTACTTCCTCGATGCCGACTGTCGCACCCTTTACGGTCGCGTCAATGTCCATCGTGGAGCGGGCGTCAAGGCCCACCATGGCAGCCACCAGCATCCCGCCTTTGAGGATGAATTTGTCCCGGTATTCCGAGAGAGAAATGCGCTCCAGAAACCGCTCCATCATGTAATTGCGCATCAGGATCTGCGCATCTGCGGCTTTGTCCTTGGAGAGATTGCGGATCAGGTCTTTGAGCTGCCGTGCAGTCTTAATCATAAAAGTACCTCCAAATACTGCCGCAGCAGTTTTTTCAACATGGAACATCTGCGCATAGCGCATCAGCTTCCGTAAGTCCTTGTCTTTTCGTTTTGCGTATTGCTTGAGCGCATCTGAAAGGTCTGCATCTCGATCCCACTGCGGCTGCGGATCAGATCGCAGATGGTACGCTCCATATCATAGACGGGAACCGGGTTGCCAAAGGGCGTGTTCATCGTGACGATCCCCACATCATGCAATTCTTTCTTGATGGTGTAGACCTTGATGCCGTCTGCTTGCAGGCTGGCAGGATTGTAGCCGGTCTTGACCGTGATGGAATACGGATTCGGCTCCCGGTCGGTCAGGTCATGGAAAAACAGCGCGCTCTCATGGGAGAATACAGCCTGCGCACAACGAAGGTGTAGCAGGTACATGGCGTCCGTCCATGCATCTGGCGAAACATAAACGCCATGCGCGGCCTGCTCTACGCCGCGCTGCTTGGCATAGGCGTAAAACGTGGACTTGGCAATACCGATTTCCAAAACCTGCGCGGTTTTGACGATCCCATTGTTTTGCTGAAAAAGCAGGTCAAGCCGGTCGTAGGCGGTCATGTTATCACTTCCTTCTTGCTAATATTATATCCGATATTAGCAAGAAAGTAAACAACGATTTTAGAAAAGCAAGCCGAGGCGTTCGCCCCGGCTTATGCTTTAACTATGGATGAAGTTTTTCATGGCGGCGTTTGCGCCTTGCAGCTTGCCCAGTCCCCACACGGCCAGCATCGGAAGTCCCATCGGGCTGATTAGAAACGCCAACACAAAGAGGATGATGCCGTTTTTTACAGAGTAGGTAATCATCACGGCGAAAGCCAGCAGGGAGAGCAGTCCGCTTGCCAGCTTGAACAGGAAGCCGGAACAGGACAGCAGCCCCGCGCACAGCCAAACGAACAGGGACAGGATAAGCGACAGCGGCGCAAAGAGAATTTTCAGGATGAACATTTTGCGGCCTCCTTTTCACAAAGTGCGGTCAGCGCGTTTTGCTCCTCAATGATCTGAGCTTCTTCCTTTTCGGTCAAATCACGATCACCGCCCGTGATCTCCAGCTCGCGGAAGCTCTCATAGGCGTTCAGCAGAGAGCCCCGCAGCGCTTCGGGCGTAGGGCAATAGTCCACGGTGTTCCAGTCCTGACGGTGGTTGTCAAAACCCATGACCGTGTAGCCCTTGCTGGTGAGGACAACTTCAAAATCCGTATCGCGGTTGAGGTAGTCAGAAAATACCTTCAGCACAATTTCGTTTGTCAGCATGCGTTCCGCAGCTCCTTTCCAAGCGGTCAAATCTTTTTCTGATATTAGAATACTTTGCCCATTGGTGTTTTGCAAGGATGCGGCAAAGTCATACGAATAGTTTTCGCCTTTTGCCCGACATCTAACCATATCACATAATCCTTCTTTAGTACAGCTACCTGAACTAATTTTCTCCAGATGGGAAATATAATGTTGGTACAGTTACAGGGACGGGAGGTGTGGTACTTGCAGTTGAATGAAGCCGTCAGCAAGCGTTTGGTTGAGCTGATGCAGGAGCGCGGCATGACGCAGTATCAGCTCTATATGAAAAGCGGCGTACCGAAGTCCACCATCGGTAATCTTGTGAACTGCGCATACCCGTCTATGAAGCTGCGGATCATCCACGAGCTTTGTCAGGGATTGGAGATCGACCTGAGCAGCTTTTTTGCCTCGCCGCTGTTTGATGAAAACAATCTGGAACCGTAGAAGCTCCGATGCTGTTTGCGTCGGGGCTTTTGCTTTTGTGTGAACAGGGGCGGCGGAGTGACCGCCGCCCCTGCGACTTATTTCAGCGCCGCCAGCGAGGAAACGATTTTCTCTGCCGCCGTCCATATCCGTTCCTGACTTTGCTGAATGTCCTCCAGATCGGTTTCGTAGATACGGCCTGTTTCGTGGGCGCGGCGGGTGAGCTGGTTGAGGTTGTTGCTGGAATACCGAAGCAGGGACACCAGCTCCCGCAGCTCCGGAAGGTCGAGCTTCACCACATATCCGTCAATCGCCATCTTGCGGAGATACGCCGCCATGTTGGTGGTGCCGAACTGCGCCATCTTCGTTTCAATCATTTCCCGTTCCTGCGGCGTGACGCGGAATTTAAGCTGAATGTCCCGTTTGCGCTTTGCCATCGCTCAACGCTCCGGGTCTTTGGACTTCGCCGAAATTTTCGGCGAAGTTGTTTCAGGCAGCTTTTTCAGCTTGTCCCGGACGGAGGTTTTCTGCTGCTCCTGCGCGTAGGCTTTGCGGGTCTGGCTGAGAAACAGATCGACCAGACCGGGATGGCTGTTGACGGCCAGATAGCAGTTGCGGTCAGTACCCCATGCGTCAGGGTTGGCGGGGATGGACATGGCGTTGGCCCAAGCCCTATTGTCGGGAGAATAGCGCCTGTCCCAGTCCGCTTGACAGACGGTGATGGCAAGGACATGGAACGTGCGGTCATAGCCGAACTGCTGCACCACCTGATCGACCGCCGCTGCATCCAGCCGGTTATCCCGGTAGTGGTCACGGATGGCGGCTTCAATCGCTTCCTTGCAGGCTGCGTTCGCTTGATTGGAAGCGCGGTAGACCGCAAGCTCGTCATGCTCTCTGGCGTAGGCTGCCGGGTGCTTGTAAACGGGGAGATTTTTCATTATCGTGCCTCCATTTCTTTTTTGTGGGGCTTTTCCGGTGCGCCATGAACAGGCGACGCTTTCAGCCTATCCAGAACGGAAGGCCGCGCCGATTTTGCAATCGCCTGCTCAGGCTGCGGCTGTCCCTTGCCGTCCAGATTCAGCTCCATATCCAACTCAATGAGCCGCGCCGTTTTCGCGGCCAGCTCCTGCTCCTGCGGAAACGGCTTACCGACCTCGGCCTTTGCCGCTGCCTGCTGGTTATAGAGGTTTTCAAGCTGCTCCTGAACGCTGCGCAAACGCTCCGGCATTTTATCCAGCGCGTTCTCGATGCGGACAAGGTTGCCTCTGGCATCCGAACCGAGTTCAACGCGATGGGTCATCCGGCCTTTCAGCGTCAGCGTGTACGTTTTCCACATGGAATCAAAAGCAACGGACATGGTAAAGCCGCGATAGCTCCCGATCTGTACCGGGTCTTTGCCCTTAACCTCCTTGCAGGTGTCCAGCAGCGCGGCACCGGCGTTTTCCTTATCGGTGAGCCGGTCGCCGCGAATCTCCATGCCGACAAAGCCCTCTGCCGGGAGCGGATGCGCTGCGAGGGTCTGCATATCCGCCTCCAGCCCACGAACAAAGCCCTTGTGTTCTTCTATCTTTTCCGGAAAGTATTTCAGCAGACTGTCCTCCAATCGGAATTGCTTGCTGTTGTGGTCTGCCTTCATAATTTTTAGCTTGGACACCTCAATGTCCAAATCCATACGCTCCTTGATGCGGGGATCACCGGCACACAGCGCCTTGATCTCCGCAAAAGACAGCGCCGTAGCGTCCACGTCCTCACAGGAGCGAACCGGGGATTTTGAGGTCATGATCTGAGAGATGAATTTCTGCTTGTTCTCAACGGTCTGCCAGAGGTAGGCGTCAAACGTCCCTTCGGTCACATAGCGGCAGACATGAACGAGCTTGTTCTGATTGCCCTGACGCTCAATGCGGCCTTTTCGCTGTGTGAGATCACGGGGACGCCACGGGCAATCCAAATCGTGAAGTGCGACCAAACGATCCTGTACGTTGGTTCCTGCGCCCATCTTGGCCGTGCTGCCCATCAGGACGCGCACCTGACCGCTGCGTACCTTTGCGAACAGTTCCCGCTTTTTGACCTCCGTATTGGCATCGTGGATGAACGCGATCTGTTCCGTGGGCATACCGGCGTCAATGAGCTTTTGGCGCACATCCTCATAGACCGTGAACGGCGTTTCCGCACTTTCCTCCAATGAAATCGCGCTCTCCAGCGCATGGATTTCCGGGCTGTCCAGCGTACCGGGGGAAGCCTTTGCCGCCCGCTGCGAGGGCGTGGACTTTGGCGTAGAAATGTCGCAAAACACAAGCTGTGTCAGTTTTTCCTCCTCGCCGTCGCGCCAGTATTGGAGAATGTTCGCCACGCACTGATTGACCTTGGTGGTTTCCTCGTCGGGGAGCATGGGATTGATGATGCGCTGGTCAAGCCCCAGCTTGCGTCCGTCCGAGGTGATTTTGAGCATATTGTCCACATCCGGGCTGACCGCACCGCTGTGTACCTTGGACGCTCGTTCCGAGAGGGCTTTCACCATGTCCTGCTGGATCTGCGTGGGTTTGGTGGCGATGGTGTGATACGCAACCTCCGGCGTGGGTAAGTGGAGCTGATCCGCCGTTTTGATGTCGGCAACCTCTTTGAACAGATTCATCAATTCGGGTAAGTTGAAAAACTTTGCAAAGCGCGTCCTTGCCCGGTAGCCGGTTCCCTCCGGGGCAAGCTCCAGCGCGGTGGTGGTTTCACCAAAGCGGCTTGCCCAGCAATCGAAGTGGCCCATACCCATCTCTTGCAGCCGGTCATGCTGCAAATAGCGCTGGATGGTATAAAGCTCTGTCATGGAGTTGGAAACCGGGGTGCCGGTGGCAAACACCACGCCGCGCCCGCCGGTCAGCTCATCCATGTAGCGGCACTTGGAGAACATATCCGAGGATTTCTGCGCATCGGTGGTGGAAAGCCCTGCCACGTTGCGCATCTTTGTATAGAGGAAAAGATTTTTATAATTGTCCGACTCGTCCACAAACATCCTGTCTACGCCGAGCTGTTCAAAGTAAATCACATCATCCTTGCGGTCGCTGGCTTGCAGCTTTTTCAGCCGCGCCTCCAGCCCCTTTTTCGTGCGCTCCAAGCTCTTGATGGTAAAGCTGTTGCCGCCTGCGAGCTTGGTATCCTGAATGCCATCGGTGATTTCCTCAATCTGCTGATGAAGGAGCCGCTCCTGCCGCTCCGGGCTGATGGGGATACGCTCAAACTGCGAGTGGCCGATGATAACAGCGTCATAGTCGCCGGTGGCGATACGGGCGCAGAATTTCTTGCGGTTGCGGGTTTCAAAGTCCTTCTTGGTAGTGACAAGGATGTTGGCCGAAGGGTAGAGCCGCAGAAACTCGGATGCCCACTGTTCCGTCAGATGGTTCGGCACGACAAAAATGGATTTCTGGCACAGTCCCAACCTCTTAGATTCCATCGCAGAGGCTACCATTTCAAAGGTTTTTCCCGCGCCGACCTCGTGTGCCAGCAGCGTATTCCCGCCGTACAGCACATGGGCGATGGCGTTTTTCTGGTGCTCTCGGAGGATGATTTCCGGGTTCATACCAGAGAAAACGATGTGGCTGCCGTCGTACTCGCGAGGACGAGTGCTGTTCATTTCCTCGTTGTACTGCCGTACCAGCGTTTCGCGCCGCTCCGGGTCTTTCCAAATCCAGTCCTTGAACGCATCCCGAATAAGCTGCTGCTTCTGCGCGGCAAGGGTGGTTTCCTTGGCGTTGAGGACACGGCGCTCCCGTCCGTCTGCGTCCTCAATGGTATCGTAGATACGAATGTCGCGGAGGTTCAGCGCATCCTCCAGCAGCCGGTAGGCGCTGGCACGGTCTGTGCCGTAGGTGGTGAACGCCGCCACGTCGTTGTAGCGCACCATGCTCTTGCGGGAAACCTGCCATTCTGCGGTGTACGGGACATAGCTGATCTCAATCTGTCCGCGCAGATAGCGAGGGCGTTTCAAAGGTTTCGTACATGAATTGCTCGATGTACTTCTTGTCAAGCCACGTCGCGCCCAGCCGCACCTCAATTTCACTGGCTTCAAGGTCTTTCGGCTGTGCAGCAATCAGGGCATCTACATTCCCGGCGAAGAACGGGTCGCGCGCTGCTACACGCTGCGCGGTGCGAAGCTTCTGCCGGACGTTGCCGGAGAGATATTCGTCCGCCGTCTGCCAGCCCTTTGCCCAATGCTCGCCGCCGTCCTGCAAGTCAAATGGGCCGCTGTTGGGTTCCTTGTAAATGACACCCTTCAAATCCTCAACGATCTGCGGGATTTTCTCGCTGCCGCCCATGAGGGAGGCCATAAAGTCGAGATCGACGCAGGCTTTTTCTCCGATGCAGACACAGCAAGGGCTTCGCTGGCGGTATCCACAGAATCTACGCTGCGCTGCTGCTTGATGGTGCGCTTGTGGAACATATCCGCCTTGTGCTCCAGCTTTCCGTCGTCATCCAGCACTTCCAGCGAACACAGGAGGTAGTAAGAGGAATCGTCAGAGAACGCAAGACGGTTCGCACGGTCATTTATCAGGCCGTGTTTTGCGGAGAACGCATCATAGAGGCGGTTTAGCTCGGCCTGCGCTTCCTGAATCCGGCTTTCTGCGCTGTACTCGTCCATTTGCAGGGCAATCAGCTCATTCACGCAATCCCGCAGCGCGACCATGCCCTTGACACGCTCGGCGGCGGTGGCGTTCAGCTCCGGTTTGACCATGCGGCTATTTTCCCGGTAATACACCTCGCCGTCCACCACGGTGTAGGAGTAGTTTTTCACATTGGGGTCTGCGGGGATGGAGGTGTCGATCTGTTCCCCTCGCCCAGCTCTGGCAGTTCCGCCTCCTGATAGGTGCCGCGAATGTTTTTCACGGCATCATGGAGCTGATCTGCAAGCGCCAGCCCCTCAATGGGGACAACGGTAAAATCCTGCTTGCCGTATTGGGTGCTTTCGGAGGTCTGCCTGCCTAAAATCATCTCCGGGTGGTCAACAAAATAGCGGTTGATGGCAAAGCCATCCTCGTTCTGGCCGAGGTGTACCCAATCCGGTTCGATCTCAATGGGACGGTCACGCTTTTGGAGGAAGATGATGTCCGACACCACATCCGTACCGGCGTTGGCGTTGAACGCATTGTTAGGAAGGCGAATGGCACCCAGCAGCTCCGCCCGCTGCGCGATGTACTTACGGACTTCGGGAGATTGCTTGTCCATCGTGTAGCGGGAGGTCACAAACGCGATCACGCCGCCCGGACGCACTTGGTCGAGCGTCTTGGCAAAAAAGTAGTCATGAATGGAAAAACCGAGCTTGTTGTAAGCCCGGTCATCTACCTGATATTGTCCGAACGGGACGTTGCCCACGGCGAGGTCATAGAAGTCTTTTCTGTCCGTTGTCTCAAAGCCCGCGATGGTAATGTCCGCCTTGGGATAAAGCTGCTTGGCAATGCGTCCGGTGATGCTGTCCAGCTCCACGCCGTAGAGCTTGCTGCCCTGCATCTGCTCCGGCAGCAGGCCAAAAAAGTTGCCGACGCCCATTGACGGCTCCAGAATATTGCCGGTCTGGAAGCCCATATTGCCGACCGCTTCATAGATCGCCTTGATGACGGTAGGGCTGGTGTAGTGGGCGTTCAGCGTGGACGCTCTGGCCGCAGCGTATTCCTCCGGGGAAAGTGTGGCGTACAGCTCTGCAAACTCGTCCGACCAGTTTGGTTTATTTTCATCGAACGCATCAGCCAAACCGCCCCAGCCCACATAGCGGGAGAGGATTTCCTGCTGCTCCGGGCTGGCCTGTAAGCCCTCAAACTCCAGCTCTTGCAGGAGGTGGATCGCCGCCATATTTGCCCGAAACTTTGCTTTTGCGCCGCCGACGCCGAGGGCATCATCGGTGATGTGGAAATTCTGCGCGTCGCGGTGGCTTGCCGCCTTGAAGTCAGCGTAAGCGGCCTGCTCCGCAGCGGCAACGCTGTAAAAGTCCTGCCACTCGCCGTCAATGGGGATGGATACCGCAGGACGGTGTGTGGGAGTGTCATCTATCTCGGCCTGAGAGATGGCATCATCAAAATCAGGCACGAATTCGCCCATTTCCGAAAGTGCCGCTCTGCCTTCCTGTTCCAGAAGCAGCCTTTCTTCATCGCTCATAGCAGGAGGTTCAGGCTCGGCGGGTTCCGCAGAGGGTGGGTCATGCTCCGGTTCCGGGATGTGCAGCGTTTTGGATTTCTATGTTGTAGGGCAAGTGCTTTTCTCGGCAGGATAGAACGCGACAGGTTTGGTGACAGGCTGCGGCTGCTCCTGTTCCTGTTCTTCAACAAACGAGCGTACAAACGCAATGTGTTCAGCGCGGAAGATGGGCGAAAGCCCTGCCTGTTTTGAAAAGTCACATCGCGCAGAGATACTTCATCTGCGCCGAAATTCACGCTGTCAATGACAAACTTCCGTCCGTCAATCTCCAGCTCCATGCCAATGGGGATATACTCCTTGGCATCGGCCTCGTTGATAACATCATAGCCGTCGGTTTCATTTGGCTGTGCAAACACGAAGCTGTGTCCATGCTCCAGCAGCCGCTTTGCGCCGCTTGCCCATTGTCCAAAATCATAGCCGGTCACAGCGGTTTCGCCCATACCGGGAATATCGCGTTGCAGCAGGCGGCGATTCAAAGCGCTGGCGGCTCGTTTTGCATCCGCGCCATAAAAAGCAGCCGTTCTCCGACGCGGACACCGATGAGCTTTTCGGGATGCTTTCTGCACGAAGCGCCTGATATGCCGAAATATTCGGCGCAAGCTCACGACCCTGATCTGCAATTCGTGTGAGGACAGCAGAAACCGGTTCGGTTCAGTGATTTCCGGATCGTGATTGC
>VOFK01003353.1_pt1 | contig 27232 bp, 37 predicted proteins | sample 5384121 | NCBI WGS metagenome assembly VOFK01 (sample SAMN12384730, study PRJNA508395) | human gut metagenome | isolation source: healthy gut J | host: Homo sapiens | reverse complement strand
CTTTAGCCTGCTCAGGTCGCCTGCGGCTCCAAGGGGCGCTCGTCTCGCTACTTTTTGCGCTCCACGCACAAAAGGAAAAAAGCCTTGTTACTTTCCCGTTGACTTTGATGTGCTGCCGTGAATAAAGATATTTCGAGTTCTTTATTCATTTACTTATCAAAAAAAAAAGGTTCAATTTAATTTTTTCTAACACAAAAAACAGGGTTTCAGTGAACATCGGTAGGCGGCATAGCCGCCTGTTAGGTGAGCTGACCATCTGAACACGCAGTGTTCAATATACAATTTACTTATTAAAATTAACTATGTATATGACCACATATACAAAAATTTTATTATTACATAAAAATAGTTTACGCGCTCGGGTCCGGCGAGAGCGCACTTCTGGACTGGCTCAGCAAAACTATCTCTTAGAATTATAGTTACCGGAATATCTAATAAATCAAGTATTTATACTATCTTTTTTTTCCCATTTAAATTGATACTTTCATAAATTATTGTCCCTTTTTATTTTTTAATCGAGTTTTTCTTATATCAAGTACAAACTTAGTATGTTTAGTGTACCGAATATGATAATTCCCGTATTTTTCGTAAGCATTCCAGTCACAGCCGTTTAGGTGTTTCGAGTTCTTTATTGTCCGTATCGACATATGAAACATGTGGACCAAGGACAATGCGTGTCTGGCAATTCATTTACATATAAATCCTGACCGCCGCTTAATGCGCTGGGTATATCTGTACTCATATAAATCAAGAAAAAACAGTATAACGCAAAAAATAATTATAAACACTACAAAAGTCTCTTTTTCCATATAATCATGTTTTCTTTTTTTTCAACATATGTAAAAGGCAGAATAAGACAGCTAATGAGCTAACAAATAAAATAAAAACTAATCCAATAAAGCATATATAAACCTCCAAATTTAAAAATTATGGGTGACAGTTGCCGCAAGGGGTATACCCTGCTTGTATTGCATTGTCACGGGTATCAAAAAATACATTCTGTTATGTTCTGCCGGGAGAGTTTTTTACATGACGGCAGATGAAATTTTTTAGTTTTACTGTTGCCGATGTAACCGACAGCATTTTTGCCGAAGCTTTTGGCTTTGGCGTTGTAACATCTCTTTGCGCTGATAGTGTAGACAGCGTCCGCATTTTTTGGTGTTGTTATAGTTACGGTGACCGTCGTCGCTACAGCAATTATATCTCCTTGAATATCCGTCCTGTAAACTTTTGCTCCGGCGTCCCCAAGCCGGCTCAACACGTCCTCCGTAGGGTGTCCGTAGGTATTGTCTTTGCCGACAGAAATAATCGCATATTCCGGCATTATCTCACGCAGAAACGGATAGGTAGTAGAGTTACGACTGCCGTGATGTCCTACTTTAAGCACCGTCGCGGATAAATCATAGCCTTTGTCTAAAATCTGCTGTTCTTCCTCGCGCTCCGCGTCTCCGGTAAATAAAAATGATGTTTCACCGTATATAATTTTCATAACAATAGAGCTGTTATTTTTTATCATCTTCCGATTCTGTGACCGGGCCGAAAAAATTAACGGTGCTTCTGCCAAACTGAAAGCTCTCGCCGCAGACAGGGTGTTTTATGATTAAGCCCTGCTCCTCTGTTTTTTGCTTGAAACTTTGATATGATTTTTGTATCAGCTTCAATATTGGGTGCATACACGTTATTGATGTGATTGTGGAAAGCGGAGCAGAAAGTCCGCCTATGTGGTCCCTCGTCAGGGTGGGTGCAGATAATATAGTCCAAACAGTTAATTCCTTGATTTTTTTTGAGATAGGTATATATTACATCACTGGATTTTGGTTTACCGCCGTCAATCAGCATTGATTTTCCGTCGCATAATACTAATGCTGCGTCACCTTGTCCTACATCTATGAAATGAACTGCAAAGGTAGAATTTTCCGGAATCATTACTGATTCATTTATTTCCGGCATAACTGTTGCGTACGTGGTATCTGTAGCAGGATTAGTTATTACGTCAGTTTGCGTTATCGTACCACAAGCGGAGAAACTAAATACTATTATAAATATTAAGAATAGAGATAGGATTTTTTCATTTATTAAACCTTGTCAATATATAATTTTTTATCGCTGTATAAGTAATAATAAATCTTATTATACCACATGTACGGTTAAAAATAAAGAGAAAACTCATCAAAAAACACCTACTTTTAATTAAAAAGTAGGTGTTTGCGTCGTTCCATTTTGTATTATTATTTATATATAATATACATAAATGTTAAAGTATGAGGTATTTATTATGAATAAAGTTGAAATACTAGACAATGAAGATGAAAATAATTTAAAAAATGTAGGTAGTAGAATACAGAAATGTAGAAAAGCGGCGGGGGCTAACTCAACGTCAGCTTTCAGACATAACAGGAATATCGGAAAACCATATATCAAGAGTAGAAAGAGGTATACATATACCTAATTTTGATATAATGGTAAAAATCGCAAAAAGCATTAGACGTTTCTATAGATGTTTTTGTTGAAGATTTATCTGCTAATAATATAAACATTTTTTTGGAAAATATAAAAGGTGATGTAGAAGGTATGAGTCAAAACCAACTATCTTTAGTAAAAGATACTATTGTTTCAATCAAAAAATATAAATTTTGAATTATTTTCACCATAAAAGTAATATTATAATTAGTTATATCCCAAGTATGGGCTAATAAAATATTGTAGATTCGCCGTATGCGTCGTTAAACTGTTGATTTTCGTTATCTTCGCCGTTCTTCTTGAGTGAGTTATTTTTTATATAATATTATTCAAAGATATTATAAATAATTTAGAGGTAGCAAATATGGAAGATGAAAAAAAATAATATGTTAAAGGGTATAGGACAGCGAATACAAAAAATACCGGCTAGAGAAAAAAATTAACTCAAGAACAACTTGCTGAAATGACTGGTATATCTCAGAAACATATATCGAGACTTGAAAGAGGCATACATGCACCACATTTTGATATGATAATAAAAATTGCAAAAAGCATTGGATGTTTCTACAGATATTTTTATTGAGGATTTGTCTGCTGATAATATAAATATTTTTTTGCAAAATATAAAAGGTGATGTAGAGGGTATGAGTCAATATCAACTATCGTTAGTAAAAGATATGATTCTTTCAATTAAAAAATATAAATTTTAGTTACTCCCAAAAACCGTGATACAGTTAATAGAAATGGTAAACAGTATTATGGTTTTTATTTTTCGTTATTGGCAAGTTTTTGAAAATCAGAAACACTTTTTGTATTTTCGTTATGTAATTTAGGTAACTATAAGGATATAATATGAAATGTGAATTAGACTTTATAGAAATAGGAAACAGAATACAGTATTACCGTACTCAAAATAATATGACACAGGCACAATTAGCTGAATTGATTGGAACTAATCAAAAGCATATTTCAAAGATAGAAGCAGGACAGCTTAGAGTAAAACTTGATACAATGTATGCAATTACAACAGCTTTGCATATTTCCATTGATACATTGATAGCTGACTATGATAACAGTAATGATGAGGCTAATCTGAAGCTTATTTTAGATGAGATTAGGGGTATGAATCACAAACAGCTTAAAATGCTTCGTGAAAATATTGCCACAATTAAAAAGTTTAATCAGTAAATGAGATAAGTTAAAAAACCGGCATACAGCTGTCGAGAATGGCAAGCATATGACGGTTTTTGTTTTATGGGGGCGTAAGGGCGGCTATGCGCCGTGTTAGGGGAGCTATCATCTGAACATATAGTGTTCAATATATATAATTATATTATTTTGTTTATTAAAAAAGCTATCTATGTACTTTGTATATAAATGGTCTTATTAAATATTATAACAGTTTTTTCAAAAAGTCAATGTATAGGCTGGGTTACAATCCTAGTCGTTGTTCGAATTGGATATAAATTGGTTTATAATAAATTTGTATAAATAGTGTTAGGGAGTGACCAAATGAAAAATATAAAATATTATATCGGTCGTAGAATTATAGCACTCGGAAAGCAAAAAAAAATTAACACAATTGCAACTTGCAGAAGCTATAAATATTCATGAAAATAACCTTGGTTCAATAGAGCGTGGCGAAAATGGTATTTCAATGGACACATTAATGGCTCTAAGTACAGTTCTTGATGTAGATGCTGATTATATTTTTGTTCGGCGAGCGTAAAAAACAAATAATACTCAATCAAAATCTATAATTGCGGAACTTGATTCTGAAAGTCAGGCTGACTTAAGAGGAAATTATTAAATTATATATAAAGGCAATAAAACGATGAATAACAAAAGATGATAGTAAAAAAGAGGAAAATAATATTGTATTTGTAAAAATAGGGCAACGAATACAAAAATATAGAATACAAAGGAATCTAACACAAGATCAGGTTGCTGAAACAACTGGTATATCTCAAAACATTTATCAAGAATTGAACAAGGATATCACAATCCACGTTTTGACATGGTAATCCAGATAGCGAAAGCATTAAATGTTCCGACAGACGCATTTGCAAAAGGATTTGTCTGATGATAACGTTGATGTTTTTTAGAAAGTATTAGACCAAATATTGAGAAATTAAATGTCAAGCAATTAGAATATTTAAAGAAAAATATTGAATTGCTTTTAGAATTATGAAAAGGTTAAAACATTACTTCATCTCAATTTTTTTTGCTGACAATGATATGGTTGAACTCATATCAGAATTGAATGAGCTATATAGTGAGGGAAAGTTTTTAACACCAAAGCAGAAAGAATTAATGCTGCAATTTGTAAAAGAAATGAAAAATAAATTAAACTGTATATAGTTTAATTTACTTAGTATACAGAAAGTCTATTTAGTTATAAAATATTAGCTCAAAAGAGGTGATACCAATGGTCAATAAGAATAATCAAACAAAAGATAGTATAGCTTTTGAAAAGGAATACGCCGAGTTTGTTATTCGAGTGGGCTTGAAAAATTGGATATTATCGCCGGTCAAAAATATGACACAAGAAGAACTCGCAGAGGCCTCTAATTTAAGTCAGGTATATATTAGTCAATTGGAAGGTACGAATTTTCACTATGCTCCTTCTTTAAAAACTCTTTTTTTACGAATAGGCAAGGCATTAGGTGTTAGTGTATATAAATTTTTTAGATGTTGAGAATGATTAGAAGTTATAAAATATTAGTTCAAAAGAGGTGATATTTTTTTGAATGTACAGGATAGACTTAATGAACTGCTAAAAAAACAAAATTTATCACGGTATAGGCTTGCTAAAAACAGCGGAATACCAGAGGAAACATTGACAAATATTTTTAAGCGTGGAAGTATTCCAACAATTCCAACACTTGAAATGATTTGTAAGGGGTTAAATATTTCTCTTTCAGAATTTTTTGCAGAAGATGATATGATTGAGTGTTCTCCAGAGCTTATGGAACTACATGATGAATGGAAATTCTTAACACAAAACAAAAAATTTAGTTTTAGAATTAATAAAAAGAAATGAGAAATAAAAAATAAAAACCGTCATACAGCTACCGAGAATGGCAAGCATATGACGGTTTTTATTTTGAGGGCATACAGGGCGGTTATACCGCCCTACCGGAGTTCACTGAAAAACCGACTTTTTTTATGAATTAAATAAATAGGAACGCGGAATATCTTTATTCACGGTAGTTCACAAAGTCAACGGGAAAAAACAAGGCTTTTTCATCTTGAAGCGCAGATTCAAGATGAAATTAGCGAGGAGCGAGCGCCCATTGGAGCCGCAGGCGACCTAAGCGGCAGTACTTTTTCTTTGGTGAAGCGTTTCTTTTTTTCTTACGAGAAAAGAAATGGTTCAAACACCTATTAATGTAATAATAAATTTTTTTACATGGGGTCATATACAAAGTATATAGGATAGTTTTTTATAAACAAAATAATATAATTATATATATTGGTTATTCAACTTACAAACAGTAAGTCAAAAAAAATAGTTTACGCGCTCGGGTCCGGCGAGCGCAACCGGGCAGTGAGCCGTCATACCGAACTGCAGCAGTTTAGTAACTATATAAATAAAAAAATAATTTAAGGGCACAGTTTTCGTAACTCGAAAAACAGTGCCCTTTTCAATTTTAATAAAATTTAAATATAATAATACATATCAGCAGTGCGGAATATTTGTAAATTCTGAAATCTCCCTGCTGGTGGTGCAGAGATCTGACACATTCATATCGTGAAGATTTTTCATGACCTGTTATGCGCGCAAACGTTCTTAACTCTTCTAAAGAACAGTTGAGAAATTAGCAACCCCTTAATACTGCCGGTTCCTCTTTAAACCGGCTTCTCAATTCCTCGTCCTGGGTTGCCATTCCCATAGGACACATACCGCTTCCGCATATCCGATACTGCTGACAGGCGGCGGCAATCAAGCCTGCGCTCGCTACAGCAACCGCGTCAGCGCCCATTGCTATCGCTTTCGCAAAATCGGACGATACTCTCAGTCCGCCTGTTATTACCAATGAAATATCTGATTTGACAGAATCAAGATATTTTCTTGCCCTATATAAAGCAAATACGGTCGGAACACTGGTCGAATCCCTGACTATTGCGGGACTGGCTCCGGTTGCGCCGCCCTGCCATCAATCGTTATAAAGTCGGGTTCGGCAAAAACGCAGTATTCCAAATCTTTTTCTATTTTACCTGCCGCTATTTTATCCCTATCGGACGACCGTCACTGCGTTCCCGAAGTTCTGAAACCAAATTTTTTAAATCTTCTCTAGTATTGATATTTGGAAATTTGGACGGGCACTAACATCCTGACCCAGCGGTTTGTTTCTGATTTCGGCAATTTCAGGTGTTACTTTTCTCCCGGAAGATGTCCGCCCATTCCGGGTTTGTTCCCTGTCCGATTTTTATTTCTATTGCGTCTGCATTTTTTTAGGTTTTCATCCGTAACGCTGTAAAGGTTAGGAACGTATTCAAATATGTATTTATAGGCGGATTGCATTTCCTCAGGCAGAATTCCGCCCTCGCCGCTGCATTGCCGTTTTGCCAGCGCGCTCCCTTTTGCCAGCGCAACTTTAGTCTCTTTTGACATTGCTCCAAAAAGACATATGCGATATGTATACCGGGTTTTCTATGACCATTGGGCGCTTAGCGTTTTACCTATTACTGTTGTGGTATAGACATGGGCGTGTTCGTCAAGCGGCGGAGGATTGAACTGTGCCCCGAGTATAAGTATATCATCCCAATTCGGCATTGGACGGCTTGTACCCATAGCTGATATAATGGATTTTCCGGTCACCGCCATTTGGTGAATCTCGTCCATATATCTTATTGTTTTATCGTGTCGCTCATATTCTCTGGGGTATGAAAGGTCAATTTTGTTTTCCTGTTCAGTTTTTAAACGATTCAATTTTTGTCAGGTTCGTTTGCTTCAGTTGGCTCATCTGATGATTCTTCAATGAGTTCAAAATCTGAGGCCGGATGTTTACAGACCGGACAAAATTCGATTTCATCAATTGTTTTTCCCTCAGCCTCTTCATCAAAAATAAATCCGCATATGGGACATTTGTATTTTGCCATAAAATTCACTCCTTTTATTATATTTATGATACAATTTCAATTTACAGACAAGACTGCTTATTATTTTTTAATTTAATTATGACTAGTTTTATATGACCTGTTTTTCTTTAATTAATTATATTTACAACACAAATATCTGTGTATATATTGCAGATAGACAAAAGTTAATGTTTTAGCCTCTTCATCTGCGGAGTGGTCTCAAGGAGAGTAAACAGCGTTTTCGAGCCGTTTTTTCATCCTTCGGCTCAGCTTAGATAACAGTTCACTCATCTGAGGAGCTTATTATGTTTATGCAGTTTTTTCTCAAAACCACTTTTTTACGCATTGTAGCTCCTATTATATATAGAAGTTAACTTTGTTTTTATGTTATAATAAATAGATTTATTTAAATTATAAAATTAATTTAAAAGTTAAACGCCTTTTGTTTTTTATCTTTTTCGACACACTGTAAATCTATTATAATACTATTTTTATTAATTTTCAACAATTTTTATTACTTTTAATATATTAATTTTATACTATTCGGGGGTGCGTGTTGACTATCCGCTGTTATTTGTGTATAATATTAAGTTGTTGGTTCCGGGATAATAAGCTGTAACGGAACTTTTCAAAATTGAATTTAAATCTGGAGATATGAGATGGAAGAGAAATCATTATCAACTCTTGAATATACAAAAAATTTTAAAGTCGCTTTCAGAGTGTGCTAAAAATGACGACGCAAAAAACAATGGCAGAAGAATTGAAGCCGTCGTCAGATTTCCGCGAGGTGGAAAGGGCGCTTTGCAGAGACAGATGCTGCGGTTACTATGTCGCTTAAATTTGGCTCGCCCGAAATATTAAGAGTAGAGCCGGTTGACGGAGCGATAAAGCGTCTTGATGTGGGCGGCGCACTTTCGGCGGCCGAACTTCTTAATGTGGCCAGGCTTTTAAAAATGTATCAGAAATTTAAAAGAGATATACTAAGGAACAGACAGGGGCGCTTGAGGAATATTTTTTCTGAGCTTGTCTCCGCTAAACCTATAGAGGACGAGATAAACAGAGCGATTGTTTCTGAGGATGAAATTGCGGACGCGGCCAGTCCCGCTTTAGCTAATGTCAGAAGAAAGATGAAAAAATACAGGTGCCAAAAATAAAGGACAGCCTTGACAGCAAGGTTCGTTCCGGTCACTATCAAAAGGTTTTTTGATGGATAATATAGTAACTATGCGTAATAACCGTTATGTTGTTCCGGTTAAAGCCGAGCACCGCAGTGAGGTGCCCGGTATAGTTCATGATATGTCCGCCTCAGGCAGCACGGTTTTTATAGAGCCGTCGAGCGTTGTAAACGCCAATAACGAACTGCACGAACTGGAGATAAAAAGAAAAGGCGGAGATAGAAAAAGGTATTATATGAGCTGTCAAACAAGGTTGCTGAAATATCAGAGCAGGTCAAGTATAACTATGAGACTTTGATTTTAATAGACTTTATTTTTTGCCAAGGCAAAGCTGGCTCTTGACATGAAAGCTGTCTGTCCGAAATTGAATACTGACGGCAAAAAATAAAAATTGTTAAGGGAAGACATCCGCTTATAGACAAGTCAAAAAATAGTTCCGATAGATGTTCGGCTGGGCGATGATTTTGACGTTTTGGTGGTTACAGGACCCAATACCGGCGGTAAGACTGTTGTGCTTAAAACTATAGGCTTGTTTTTGTATTATGACTCAGGCGGGGCTTCACATACCGGCCAACGATGAGAGCGAGATGCCTGTGTTTGATGATATTTTCGCTGATATCGGCGACGAGCAGAGCATAGAGCAGAGCCTTTCAACATTTTCATCACATATGAAGAATATAGTTCATATAGTAGAGAATGCAGGCCCGAATTCGCTTGTGCTTTTTGACGAGCTGGGAGCGGGAACCGACCCGGTTGAGGGAGCCGCTCTTGCCACGGCTATTATTGAAAGTATCAGGCTTATTGGCGCAAAGATTGTGGCTACCACTCATTACAGTGAACTGAAGCTATACGCGCTTTCGACCGACGGTATAGAAAACGCCTCCTGCGAGTTTGACGTTGAAACCCTTAGCCCTACTTTTTACAAATTGTTGATTGGCGTGCCCGGCAAAGAGCAACGCGTTTGCCATATCTAAAAATTGGGTTTGCCGGATAGTATAATTGAGCGTTCAAAAAAATTGTCAGATGAGAATATAAAGTTTGAAGATGTTCTCGGCAGTATTGAAGAAAACAGGGTTTCCGCTCAAAAGCTAGAGAAGAGCAGGAGCGGATGCGCCGTGAAATAGAGCAGCTCAAAGATGAACTGCAAAGAGAGCGCGAAAAAGATAGATAAGAAAAAAGGATAAAATATATGATAACGCGAGAGCGAAAGCAGAAAAAAATAATAAAAGCAGGCTCAGGAAGATACGGAGAGAATGCTTGAAGAGATAAAACAACTTCAAAAAGGAAAAAGCGGAATAAAGGAAGCTGTCAGGGCAATGGAAGAGGTTCGCAAAAGAGCTGAAACTCAAGGAAAAAATCTAATGTACGCCCCAAAAATCGCAGGAGCGGCGGCGTAAAGTCGAACGTTAATTTAAACACTTTGAAACTTGGCTCCAATGTTCTGATTATAGACCCTAAATGACAAAGGGGAACTGTTCTTTCGATAAATAAAGATAATCAGACAGCAGTAATTCAAGTTGGCATAATGAAAATCACTGCTAAGATTTCAAATCTAGTGGTGCTTGAAGATGAAAAGGGTTCAAAGCCTGAAAGCTATGTGGCTCCAAAGAGGTCGACAGGAATCAATACTGCAATGAGCGGAAAAGACCGAAGTTGATTTAAGAGGTATGACAATAGGCGAAGCGGAGCTTGAAGTTGATAAGTTTTTGGATGAGTCTGTATTGAGCGGCCTCAGTGAAGTCAGCCTTATTCACGGAAAGGGCAACAGGCGCGCTGAGGGCAGGGATTCATGAATATCTGCGGCATCATCCGCATGTCAGAAAAATACCGCTTAGGCAGGTTCGGCGAGGGCGATATCGGCGTTACGATAGTGGAACTCAAATAGCCGATTATCTGTAAAAACAGTGATATAAAAAGTATTATATTGACCAAATTCCTAAAATTTTTGTTTTTTTTGTAAAAAAATTGTTGTATTTTTTTCGAAAAGTAATGATAAAATATTGAAATGACTGTTTAAATTAGTAAACTAATTTTATTTAGGAGATAAATTTGTAAGTTAAAGAAGAAATGGATACTTAAAAAGAATTTGATAAAGGCAAAGGGTGGTTGAAATTTCTAAGAATTTCAATATTTCACCTTTAACCGCGATTATCCTTTATAACCGTGGTATCCGTGAAGATGGGCAGATAAAAAGATTTTCTTGCCCGTGACCTGAGCGGTATGCACGACCCATTCCTGATGAAGGATATGGATAAGGCTGTTGAAAGAATTCTTTTAGCTAAAAGAATAATGAGAAAAATCACTATTTATGGTGATTATGATGTTGATGGAATCACATCTATAGCGATTCTTTATAAAATATCTTAAAAACATGGGTTTGGAAGTGGGATTTTATGTTCCGGACAGAATGGTTGAAGGATACGGCGTAAACAGGGACGCTCTTGACAAGATAAAGGCTGACGGCACCGCTGTTATTATAACCGTGGATACCGGTATAACCGCCATTGAGGAAGCCGATTATGCTAAGTCTATTGGTATTGACTTTATAATAACCGACCATCATGAGTGTAAGGAAAGTATTCCTGACGTATATGCGGCTATCGACCCTAAGAGGAAAGACTGTGAGTATCCGTTTAAAGAAGTCTTGCCGGCGTTGGCGTTGTGTTTAAGCTTATACAGGCGCTTGACAGTTCTGAACCAATCGAAAATCTGATGGATGAATATGCGGACTTAATGTGTCTCGGCACGGTTGCTGATATTTCACCGCTTATAGACGAGAACCGTGTGATTGTAACCGAAGGATTAAAGAGATTTAAGACCACTAAAAATATAGGCTTAAAAGCGCTGATTGACGTGTCTACAAATGGCAAGGCAATCACAACCTCAACTATCGGATATACTATAGCTCCTAGAATCAATGCGAGCGGACGTTTGGGCTGTGCTTCCACAAGTGTGGGAATTGTTCCTTACAGAAGATGAAGAGGGAGGCGGCTAAGCTGGCTGAGATTCTCTCTGTCATGAAAACACGCTGAGACAGCAGACCGAGCAGAAGATGTTTAAAAAGAGGCGCTGGAATATATTGAACAGCATCCTGAAATTAAGGATGATGATATTTTTGGTTATTCCTCATGAGAACTGGCACCATGGTATTGTCGGTATAGTTTCATCTAAGATTACCGAAAAAATATTATAAACCGTCTATTTTGTTTGCGGTTGATGGAGATTCAGCAAAGGGCAGCGGCAGAAGTATTGCGGGATTTAATCTGTTTGGCGCTTTGGAAAACTGCAGCGGTCTTTTAGAAAAGTTCGGCGGTCATGAGTTGGCGGCAGGACTTACTATTAAGGCTGAGAATATTGAGGCTTTTAGAAAAAAAAAGATTAACGAATATGCAAAGGGAAGCATTGAGGATATGACTCTTGTTCCTACTATATCTCTGGACGCTCAAATCAAGGTTCCTTATATAACGATAGATACTGTTCATGATATAAATAAGCTTCAGCCTTTTTGGAGTAAACAACCCAACGCCGTCGTTTTCTGTCCGCAATATAAAGATTCACAGAATCAGTGTGATGAGCGAGGGCAAACATCTGCGCATGACCCTTTATAAGGACGGAAAGTATTTGGATACCGTTGGTTTTGGAATGGGAGATTATTATAGTATGTTTAGAGAAGGCGACTATATTGACGTTGCTTTTTGCTCTTGACATTAACGAATATAAAGGATTCCAAAATGTTCAGCTTATTTTTGAAAGATATGAGAAAAACGGAGTTTAAAGACGCAAGATAAAAAGAAATACTAATTATATAAATAAATATGGAATGAACCGGCTGTATCTTAGATGTATCGCGTTTAGCATACTTTTTGATGAGACCGGTTCAAACTGCTATATGGCGAGTGATGAATTATGAAAGGTAACGAGCTTTCTACTCTTATAGAGTTAATAAGAAAATATAATAAAACAGGCGATTTGTCCATGGTGGAAAAAGGCGTATAATTTTGCTGTCGAAAAGCATGACGGGCAGACAAGAAAATCCGGCGAGCCTTTTGTTAACCACCCGATTCAAGTCGCTTCAATAATTGCTGAAATGGAGTTTGATGTGGAGTCTATAGTTGCCGCGCTGCTTCATGACGTTGTGGAGGATACCGACTCCACCAGAGAGGATATAGTCCGAGAATTTGGGGAGACTGTGGCTCTGCTGGTTGACGGTGTTACAAAGCTTGATAAAATACCATACTCTTCTAAAGAGGAACAGCAGATTGAGACCTTGAGAAAAATGTTTTTCGCTATGGCGGAAGACGTTAGGGTGATAGTTATAAAGCTGGCCGACAGGCTTCATAATATGAGAACGATGAAATATATGCCTGAGGAGCGTCAAAGGGCAATATCAAGAGAGAGACTTTGGAGGTTTATGCCCCTCTGGCTCACAGGCTTGGTATGTCAAAGATAAAAATGGAGCTAGAGGACTTGTCGCTCAGGTATATAGACCCTATAGGATATTATGAGATAGTTGACAATATAGCTCAGAAGCGTGAAGAAAGAGAAAAAAGTATATCGGTGAGATTATCGAAATACTTCAAAAGAAGCTGGATGAACTTCATATAAAGGCTCATGTTGCAGGCAGGGCAAAAAAGCATTTTTATAGTATATACCGCAAGATGTTTATGCAGAATAAAACTATTGACGAGCTTTATGACTTATTTGCGGTTCGTGTTATAGTTGATACAGTTTCAGACTGTTACGCGGTGCTGGGTATGGTTCATGAACTGTTCAAGCCGATGCCCGGCAGGTTTAAAGATTATATAGCTATGCCTAAGCCGAATATGTATCAGTCGCTTCATTCAACGCTTATTGGACCTAACGGCACCCCGTTTGAAATTCAAATCAGAACATGGGAAATGCACCAAATAGCTGAAAACGGTATCGCCGCTCACTGGAAGTATAAAGAGGGGAAAAAGCGGTTCCAGTGATATGGATGATAAGCTGGAATGGATTAAAAATCTGCTGGAAATTCAAAAAGGACAGCACTAGTCCTGAAGATTTTATGCACACCTTAAAAAATTGATATGTTCAGCGACGAAGTGTTTGTCTTCACACCAAAGGGCGACGTTGTCAGTCTTCCTGCAGGCTCAACCCCAATTGACTTTGCCTATAGGATACACAGCGCAGTCGGCAATAGAATGACCGGTGCAAAAGTCAACGGAAAGATTGTGCCGCTTTCGCACGAGCTTAAAAAATGGTGATTTTATTGATGTCATAACCAGTTCGGTTCCGCATGGACCGAAAATTGACTGGCTTAAAATCTGCAAGACGTCTCAGGCTAGAAACAAGATAAACCAATGGTTTAAAAAGGTAAACCGTGAGGAAAATATAGAAAAGGGAAAAGAGACTATAGAAAAGGAACTGTCTAAAAACAGTATTCCTGTCAAATATATAAATGATGAATCCTTTATTAGCCCGTTACTAAAGAAATACGGATTTAACGGTATAATGGATTTGTATGCGCGGCTGTGGGATACGGAAGCACAAATGCTAATCGATTTGTAACCAGGTTTCTGACCGAATGCAAAAATAAACAGCTTCAGGAAATGGAGCTTACTCCTGCAGAGCTCAATGTTCCGCTGAAGGTGAAGACCACGGCCAAACCCAATACAAGCGGCGTTGTGGTTGAGGGTATAGATAACTGCATGGTTAGGTTTTCACACTGCTGCAACCCGGTTCCGGGAGATAAAATAGTCGGTTATGTTACTCGCGGCAGAGGCGTTGCCGTTCATAGAGCGGACTGTCTGAATATTATACATGCCGCTGCGTCTGAGCAGGAGCGGAACAGATTGATTTCTGTTCATTGGGCAGGCGATACTCCGCCGTCTTCGTTCCAGTCGATTATTACGATAACCGCTTCAGACAGGGTTAATCTGCTGGTTGATATACTGACTGTTATAAACGATGCAAAAGCGCCTGTAACTAATGTTAACGCCAGAACCGGCAGAAACGATTTGGCTATTAATAGAAATAACGACCGAAATTTCAAATACGAGTCAGCTTGACACTATAAAAAGAGGAAACTTAAAGCTCTCAGCGGAGTTATATCGGTCAGCAGGAGCAGACAGTAAATAAATATAAAGGATATGGTGCTATGATAATAAAAAGATTGATTTTAGGACCTGTTGCAACAAACTGTTATATTTTCTTGGATGAAGACAGCAAAGAGGCGGCGGTTATAGATCCGTCAGCCGACCATGAGTCTATTTTTGAATTTAATAAAAAGAAAATGGCTATAAGCTTAAAAAAAAAAATATTCCTGACCCATGGTCACTATGACCATATAGGAGGACTGTCCGGGTTATTAGAAGCGGAGCCTGAGGCTAAGGTTTACGCCCATGAAAAAAGCGCTGAGGTTCTTGGCGAGCCGCGCGTTAACCTATCCGGTGAGCTTGGCAGAAAAGAAGAAACTTTTAAGGCGGATATTGCGTTAAAAGACGGAGATATTATTCCGTTTGGAAAAGATGAGTTTAAAGTTATTTATACACCTGGTCATACAATAGACGGAATCTGTTTGGTTATAGACGGAAAAGTTTTCTGCGGCGATACCATATTTAGATTCAGCGTTGGCAGAACCGATTTCCCTACGGGGGATATGAGCCAGGAGGTTCAGTCGATTAAGACAAAGATAATGCCGTTTGATGACAGCGTTCGTCTGTATCCGGGACATGGGGAACCTACTACAGTTGGAGACGAGCGCCGCGGAAACCCATACTTGAGATAGGATTAGGAGCACATTATGTCGGAAATTACAGATGAAACAAAAATCCCCTTTGGGGAATATTGACGGGTATACGTCCGGCTAAAATTGCCACTAAGCTTCTTGACGAGGGCATGAGCGATGACGAGGTAATAAGTTATTTTATAAATGAGTGCGGTACCACATATGAAAAAGCGTCTCTTGCCTTAGAGGCGGCGAGAGCATTGCGTCCGATACGTGATGATATGTATCGAGACGACGGGTGAGCATTTATATAGGTATACCGTTTTGCCCGAGCAGGTGTCTTTACTGCTCTTTTTACCAACGGCACAAAGCAGGCGGCGGCTCTTATGCCTGAGTATATAGAGGCGCTGAAAAAAGGAGATAAAGTATACGGCTGATATAATAAGCCATAACGGAACCCCGGTTGAAACCGTATATATCGGCGGCGGAACTCCTACAACTCTTACGCCCAGGTTGCTTGAAGAGATGATAGACTGTCTCTATGACAATTGTGACCTTTCAAAAATGAAGGAATTCACTGTTGAGGCAGGTCGTCCTGATACCATAACGGAAGAAAAACTAAAGGTTTTTAAAGAAGTATAATGTGGACAGGATAAGCATAAACCCACAGTCTATGAATGACAGCACACTTAAAAATAATCGGCAGGGGCACACAGCGCCGATGATATACGTGAAGCTATGAAAATGGCAAGGCACTGCGGATTTGATAATATAAACATGGACGTCATTGCAGGTCTGCCGGGTGAGGATATGGAAATGTTTAAGTATACCTTAAGCGAGGTTGAGAAGCTGGAACCCGAGGATACCACGGTACATACAATGAGTATAAAGCGGTCGTCAAGGCTGAATGAGTATTTGGACGAGTACGATTTGGCAAAAGGCGAGTTGGTTGCGGAAATGGTGTCATATGCCAGAAAGTATCTGGCGGAGAGAGAAAGTTTCCGTATTATATGTACCGACAGAAAAAATCAGCTTGGAAACCTGGAAAACGTCGGGTATTCAAAACCCGGGTTCGAGTCTCTCTATAATCTTTATATTATGGAGGAGATACAGACTATAATCTCTTTGGGCTGCGGCGGTGTGACCAAAACTGTTGACCTTGAGACAAACCGTATAGAGCGGATATTTAACGTTAAAGAAGCGAAGGACTATATTGAGCGCCTGGATGAAATGCTTCATAGAAAAGATGTTTTAAGACGAATATAAATTAATTGATAGGACTTGAAATAATGGGAAAATAAAAATAACGAATCTATTGAAAACACAGAAAATAGCACTGAGAATATTGAGAGCACTGAATATACTGAGTCTGTTGAAACTACTGAAAACACTGAGAATACAGAAAATACAGAGCCGGCAAAAAGGCGGACATGATTTGGGAAACCGGCAGTATAGGAAAGCTTATGCTCAAAATGGCGATACCGACTATTATAGCGCAGATAATTAATATGCTGTATAATGTGGTTGACCGAATGTACATAGGTCATATTCCCGACGTGGGCGGAATAGCGCTGACCGGAGTTGGCGTAACATTTCCTATAATAGTTATCATAACGGCATTTTCAGCTTTTGGTCGGAATGGGCGGGAGCACCTCGCGCCGCTATAAGCATGGGTCAGGGAGATAATAAAACAGCTGAAAAAATCATGGGTAACTTGTTTGACAACGCTGGTAATAATAGCGGTGATATTAACAGTTCTGACCTTGATTTTTGCGGAGCCTTTTATTTTGATGTTCGGCGGAAACCGGGACACAACTTTAAGCTACGGAATGAGTTACATCAGGATTTATGCGCTTGGAACTATCTTTGTCCAATGTTATGGGAATGAATGTGTTTATCACAACACAGGGCTTTTCTACAAAGGCAATGCTGACAATAGTAATCGGGCGGTTATTAATATAATACTGGATCCGATTTTCATTTTTCGGGTTCAATATGGGCGTCAGCGGAGCAGCTATTGCTACAGTTATTTCCCAGGCCGTTTCAGCGGTGTGGGTAATAAAAGTTCTTGTCGGGTAAAAAGAGCGTTTTGAAAAATAAGGAAATCCTGCCTGGGCTTTGATAAAAAATTATGCTCCCGGTGCTGGCGCTGGGACTGTCGCCGTTTATAATGCAGTTTACCGAGAGTATTCTGACGGTCAGTTTTAATTTCTCGCTGGCTCAGTACGGCGGAGATATAGCGGTTGGGGCTATGACTATTCTAGCAACCGCAATGCAGTTCGCTATGATGCCGCTTCAGGGACTTACGCAGGGCGCGCAGCCTATAATTAGCTATAACTATGGAGCCGGCAACAAAAAGAGGGTTGAAAAAGCATTCGGATTATTGCTTTTTGTTCTCGTTTATTTTTTCATTGTTATTCTGGTCGGTGTGTATGTTTGCCCCTCAATTCCTGGTAGGAATGTTCAGCAATGACCCGAATCTTGTTATGTTTGCTGAATGGGCGCTCAGGATTTATATAGCTTCTGTTTGTATTTTTTGGTATACAAATAGCGTGTCAGCAGACGTTTATAGCATTAAACCAAGCCGGGTTTCAATATTTTTTTGGCGCTGCTCAGAAAAATCGTTCTGCTTATACCGTTAATTTTTATACTGCCGAATATTATAACTCCCGGATTTGCCGGTATTTACGCCGGATAATATTCCACCTCTTTTGAAAGCGGAGGAATATAGTAAAAGTTTTCGCGGTATTTTTAGCGGAGCCTATTTCAGACTTCTTGGCCGTGGTGTTTACCGCGCTGATGTTTGCTCTGAAGTTTAAAAAAGATATTATCAGGCAATGAAAGATGAGAAAGTATAATGTCAGAAGAGATGCAAAGCACACCGAGAATCAAGGAACTGAGAATCAAGGAACTGAGAATCAAGGAATTGAGAATCAAAGTATCAAGAATCAAAAGTATCGAGAATCAAGGAACCAAGACTCAGGGAATCAAGATACAAAGAGAAGAGATGCAAAGAACCGAAATGCTGCTTGGATATGACGGGATTGAAAACCTTTAAAAAATGCAAAAAGTGGCTCTGTTTGGGGTTGGCGGAGTTGGAGGATACACAGCCGAGGCGCTGGCCCGTTCAGGCGTTGGAAGCATGATTTATATGACAGCGACCGGGTGTCGCTGAGCAATATAAACCGTCAAATAGCGGCGCTTCACAGCACTGTGGGAAAATACAAGGCTGATGTAATAAAAGAGCGTATACTGATATAAACAGTTGTGCTGAGGTCAATGCCTATAAAAGGTGTTTTATCTTCCTGAAAATGCTGACGACTATCCGCTTGATAAATATGACTATGTTGTTGACGCTATAGACACCGTATCAGCCAAAATTGAACTGATATGCAGGTGTGACAGGATGGGTGTTCCTATAATAAGCGCCATGGGAGCCGGAAATAAACTTGACCCGACAGCTTTTAAGGTTGCGGATATATATTCGACTAAGATGTGTCCGCTGGCAAAAAGTGATGCGCCGGGAACTTAAAAAGCCGGGATATTAAGTCGCTGAAAGTGGTATATTCAGAGGAAAAGGCAAAGAAGCCGGAAATACAGTTGTATGACAGTGAAAATAATAAACCGGTTCCGGGAAGCGTCAGCTTTGTGCCGTCGGTTGCAGGTCTGATTATTGCAGGAGAGGTAATAAAAGATTTGGCGCTCAGAGCGAAAAAGAGGAAGAGTATGAAAACAGTTAAAATATCCAAAGCCGACAGCGGTATAAGGCTTGATAAATTTTTTATTTAAGATAATGCCCGATGCACCTTCGGGCGTTATTTATAAGTCTCTGAGGAAAAAGCGGATAAAGGTAAACGGCAAAGGACAACTGACGGTACCGTTCAGCTTGACGGCGGAGACGTATTGGAACTTTATATTAACGACGAATTTTTTTTTGAAAAAGGCGCAGATAATGACGATAAGTGGTTAGGCTGTGACGGAAATATTTCTGTTGTATACTGATGAAAATATAGTTGTAATGAACAAACCGTCAGGTATGAAGTCTCAGGACAGCGGCGATGATGCGGATTCGCTTGAAAGCGAGTTTCGGGCGTATTTATATAAGCGCGGCGAACTGGATTTAAACGGGACTTATCTTCCGTCGCTCTGCCATAGGATAGACAGAAACACTTCGGGATTAGTTATAGGCGCAAAAATTTAAAGGCGCATAGGATAATAACCGAAAAGATTAAGACCAGGGAAATTAAGAAGTTTTACATCTGCCGGGCGGAGGGAAGAGTTACGCCTGAGAGCGGAAAAAACTTGAGGGGATATATACTAAAGTGCGGAAACGATAGGGTAAAATTCAGTGAGAATCGGATTGACGGAGCGAAACCATCGGCGCTTAAATATAGAGTTATAAAATATGAGGGAAACGCGTCTGTTTTTAGAAGTGGAGCTGCTAAGCGGCAGAACCCATCAAATCAGGGCAACGCTGGCTCATTACGGGCATCCGTTGGTTGGTGATAAAAAATATGGGGCAAAATCTGACGGCGGAGGAAAATATCAGAGCCTTTCCGCATATAAGCTGGTGTTTGGATTCAAGTCACAGTCAGGCGGTCTTGAATACTTAACCGGAAAAAGAAATAAGCATTGAAGCCAATGTGTAATGATGTTTTTTTTAATAAAAAGTAGTGGTTATTTAACATCGGCAGGTGTGACCACACTTTTTTAAGTGTGTGTGATACATACTAACTTGTTTTGCCATTACCTGCAATGTCATTAATATGTATATTCAATGCAGACGCAGTCTGCCGTGTGAGTGCGAAGCCGCGGAATAATATAGTATTTATTATTTTACTTATAAAAAACCATTTATATACTATGTATATGACCCCATATAAAAAAATTTATTATTACATAATAGTGGTGTTTGAACCATTTCTTTTTCTCGCAAAGAAAAAAACGCTTCACCAAAGAAAAAAGTGCTTGCTCGCTTAGGTCGCCTGCGGCTCCAAGGGCGCTCGCCCCGCTCATTTCACCATGAAGCATGGCCACGCAAAATGAAAAAAAAAAAGTAACTTTCCCGTTGACTTTGTAAACTACCGTGAATGAAGATATTCCGAGTTAGTATTATGATAGATTTGAGCAAAAAGTAGGTACTAAATTAAAACGAATATAAAAAAATATAGAATAATTATAAAATTTATCAATAGATTAGAAAATAAATAATTAGTTTATATATTGAACACTGCGTGTTCAGATGGTAGCTCACCTAACGAGGCGCATAAATGCCCCCTACCGATGTTCACTGAAAAACCAGTTTTTTTTGACGAATTAAAATTAATAAGAACTCGAAAATCTTTTTTCACGGTAGTTCAAAAAGTCAACGGAAAGTAACAAGGCTTTTTTTTTCATCTTGAAGCGCAGATTCAAGATGAAATGAGCGGTGCGAGCGCCCCTTGGAGCCGTAGGCGACCTAAGCGAGCAAGCACTTTTTCTTTGGAAGCGTTTCTTTTTCTTGCGAGAAAAAGAAATGGTTCAAACACCTATATAAGTAAAATAATAAATATTATATGGGGTCATATACAAAGAAAATATAAAAGTTTTTAAACCTTTATTATTAGTGTTATTTATTTTTTTTTCAAATATTATTTTAATTTTATGGACTTTTAGAGATTTTTCTTAAAAGTGTTTATATTATATATAGTGTCTCCAGCTTCATAGCTTCTGATAGTTCTTTCTTTTAGACCTATGCTTTCGGCAAATTCTTTTTTGAGTTAGCTCTGTCCATTCTCGTAATATTTTTATTATGTCTTTATTATCATAGTTACTTAAATTTATTTCCATGAAAATCCCCTAAAGCAAAATTTATTATTGACAATTATATATTATTTTTGTATAATTTTAGCGAAAGCGTCATTCTAGATGACGGTGACAAAAATAAATGATAAATTGAAAGGTAAAAAAATATGGAAATATTACAAATTAAAAAGGTTAGTACAAAAACAAGGGAGAGTTACTATACCTAAAAAAGAAATATGTGAAAAAATGGGTATTAAATCAGACATTGCATTAGTTTTTTTTACAATGTTAGATGATAAAATAATTGTCACTAAAAGAAAAAAAAGCTGTGTTTTTTGTAATGATACAGAAAATCTCAGAAAATATAAAAGAGATCTAATTTGTCCAACTTGTATTAATAATATTAAAAATGATATATAATGTCTATGCGATACTAGTAAAGAGGGATACTGATAAATAAAATTGTCAATGTATCCCTCATTTATGATTAGTCATCTAATAAATTGCGAATTGCAATATTTACGAGAAACTTGTAAATACTAATACCATATTTGTCTTTTAGTTTATCCATACCAGCAATATTACTTTCTCTAATATTAATAGTATGTATAGTTGTTATCTCATTTTAGGTTTTTCATAAAGTAAAACATTTTCTGTCTTAATTAAATATTCAATAGCGGTGTTTATTAAATCTGCAACTGTTGCTTGATATATTAATGTTAATTCTTCTAAACTTTCGTAAAGCGAGCTATCAATTTCATAATTTCGACGAAGTTTCTTTTTCTCTTTTATTGTGTCTTGAATCTAAATAACTCATTTTGTCCTCCTTGATTAGATTATCTATATTTTACAAGATTTTTATACATTTAAGTAATTGTCTATAAATACAATATTTATGTTGTATATAAGTCTTGAAAAATTTAAATATTTTTTTGTTATACTTTTATTATTAGTTAATTAAATATAAGAGGAAGAGGGCAAAAATGAAAATATTAGAGAATGTAAAAACTATTGATTCTTTTTTAGGAAGAATAGTAATACCACAGGACATGAGGGACGAAATGCAAATTAGAAAAAAAGACAAGTATCTATAATTATGAGAGGTGAAGAAATAAGAATCAGAAAGACAGAAAATTTCTGTATTGCATGTTGCGAAACCGAAAATCTTATAAAAAAATACCAAAATAAATATATATGTCATGACTGTATAGCAAATATTAAAAAACTATAGTTAAGAAATAAATTTACAAAACCACACTTTATTATAAAAAAAACTATCATAGCTGAAAGCGTAACAATATGATAAATAAAAAATCTGTGACGGAATAAAAACCGTCACAGATTCTATAAAAAAACTATTTATATGATGACTTAACCTATATAATATATTTGTTATATTAAAATATAACTTACTTCGTTTATTTCAATAACCTTTTTATTGTCTGTTTTTGACACAGTGATTGATAAACTTTCATATTCAAACGAATCTCCGTTTTGCGGAAGCCTCCCTAACTGCTCAGTTACCCAGCCTCCAACAGTAGCAGAGTCTGAACTCAGCTTGAGATTGTATTTCTTTTTTCAAACTTGTCTAAATCGGTCTTTCCCATAATATAACCTCACCGCTTGGGGAGCCGCTTAAACTCATCATCTTCTTGATATAAATCTCCCACAAGTTTTCAAGCAGGTCGGTTATGGTTATAACCCCCTGTATGTTCCGCCGAATTCATCGGTTACGACAGCGAAATAATTGTGACTTTTTTTTCATATTCTGCAAAAAGTATGTCAGCTCTGATACTTTCGGGTACAGCATACGCGTTTACTACGGCTTTTTCCATTATTATATCTTTTGTAGGGTTTTTCAGTATAAAGTACTTCCTGGCGTCTAATAACCCCTATAATATTGTCAATGGTTTTTATCGCATATCGGATAATATGAATGTTCCGAACCGGTGATTGTTTCATGCCATTTGTCAATACCGTCTTTAGTCCACAGCACATCGAGCTCGGTTCTGTGAGTTTGGGCTATTTCGTCGTCGTGCATGTCGTCAAACTCAAACAGGTTTTGTATTATCTCATTTTCTTCATGGTCTATAACGCCTTTCTCACTTCCGGCGTTTGCCATCATTCTTATTTCGTCTTCCGTTATTTCTTCATCCTCCGCATTCGGGTCAATGCCCAGCAGTCTCAGGATAGAGTTTGTAGATGCGGTAAGCAGCCATACTATAGGCGCAAAAAGCTTTGAAATCACAGAAACTAAACCGGAGATTGCCAGCGCTATACTTTCAGATTTTCGCATCGCCAAACGTTTGGGAACAAGTTCGCCAAACACAAGTGTGAAAAATGATAATATTATTGTAATCAATACTACCGAAATAGTATCGAGTGTTTTTTCGGAAACAGGCAGGTTTAACTTCATTATTGCTGTTACAAGCATATCGGAAAAGTTGTCGGCGGCGAAGGCGCTTCCTAAAAATCCTGATAGTGTTATAGCGACTTGTATCGTGGCCAGAAAGCGTGCCGGCACTGGTTTGTCAGCCTTGCCAGTCTGAGAGCGCGCTTGTCGCCGTCTCCGGCCAGTTTATCCAAACGGTTGCCGCTCATTGATATAACCGCTATTTCGGCGCAGGCAAATATGGCGTTCATGGCGATAAGCACTGCTTGTAAAAAATGATTTGTCCTGTTAAATTGCTGTTCAAAATTAAATCCTCCTTTTTTTAATATAGTTATTTTGAACATATAAAAATTTTGATTGTCTGCCGGTAAGAACTTAAAAACACAAAAAGGACACAACCGTATCAATTATATCAATACGGATGTGTCCTATATTCATATTAAATTAATTAAATTACTACTGTCACTGTCGTCGTCTGACATTTATGTATATTCCTTTCCGGCAGATTATCAAGCACAATATAGCATATATAATTAAATTTGTCAATAACATTTTTATAAATTTTTTTAAATCTAGGATATAAAAAATAATATGTACTAATTCAAATAATTATAACAAAATTTATTGCACAGGTTCATATACAGCGTCACATCGGGTAAAAATCTGAGAATATAGTATTTTTGTATTCTCCGTTTACCATTGACCGGTAGTATGGTTTGCCGCGGTATAAGAGAGAACCGTCTGTTTTTATAATATATATAATCGAACTCCCTCCCGCAAAGTCTTTAACATCATCTGCGATTTTGACCATGTTTAGCACATTCTTTTCATCACTGCCGGTGAGAATGTGACCATATTCATTTTCTCCTGCTCCCCAAAGAGAACCGATCAGATTTTAACGCATAACAGACATTGTTTGCTGCCTTGACATTGATGAATCCGTCTCCCAGCTTGACAGGAGGGTGTAGTTGGACATCGATGATAAATAATCATATGTCTCGAAACTGTATGTTTCAATATATCCCAGTTGTCCGCCGTAGCTTGCGCCGAATCCCCATAAAGCTGCCGTCTTGCTTTATGTAGTAGTATGTGTTGCCGTCAGTCGCAACTGACATAGCATTGTCGGCACGCTTTACCGGAGCTGGTAGTCCTTTTTGTCTATCCATTCGCTTCCCGGACCGGGCGCGCTATATGTCCAAACGCTTCCGTCATTTTTTAGATAAATAACATAGCTTTGGCCGGAAAAATTGTTTTACATTACTGTCTATTTTTTTATTTATCCGTACCCAACATCTTCCCAAAGTGTTCCGTCGGTATCAATGTAATTTTGGTATGAAGCGGAGACGGCGTTTTCAACAGTGCACACGTCTTCAGTATCATCATTCGATGTTTTTTTATATACAGTTTATTGTCTTTAGCCAGCAGCCAGTTTTTCGCTGTAGTTTCCGTCAAGTATATTTCTTCGTCTGTATACGGCGTTTTTATATGAGTCAGTAGAAAACGGTGCGGTATATAAATTATCATTTTCATCTATTACAGATATTTCTGAATAATTGTTTGTTCGAATCTGTCAAACTTGGGCAAATAATCGCATTTTAAAACATTTAAATCACCGTTGTTTATAACGCTTAAGGTCTGAAACGTTTATACCATACAGATAGCTGCTGTCAATAACAGCGGAACGAATAAAAAACCATCGCGCCTGTCAATGGTTGAAGTGGTTGAATCGTTGACTGTAGGCCGAAAATGATATGTGCTGTATGAATGCTGGAATCTAAATTATCACCAAGCTCCTTATTGCCGAATGTAATATATTCGTCTTTAGCAATATAACTTCCGATTTGTGTATTCCTCGGTACCGGATTCATAATAAAATCCGTTTTCGGTGCCTTCAGTAAAATAGCCCAAATATTCCATGTCAGAAATTGTACCCGGAAATTCAGACATTACGCTCTTATCAAATCTTTTTTCCTATACCGTGAGGAACACCGTTTTTGGTTTGTCCGTAATAAGTAATTCCGTTTCCCAATACAAGTTCGGTTTTATTTTCAGCGGTTTCAAAAGCATTATCAATTGATACTTTACTGTGTTTAATTTAAAGACGGCTGTTGTCGTCGTATTCAACATAACCATATTTATTTAAAGCCGAAAGCTTTGTATCGAGTTTTTACCGTCTATATTACAGGCTTCGGTAAAGTTCGCCGCTTAAATAAGTTTTATATCGGTTGAATATCCTCTGCAATTTTAGTGTATAACGGAATATCAGACTTTAAAATGTTTATTTCATCTTTGCTAGCGATGTTCGGTCGATGCTGTTGTTTTTTCTCGATACTCAAAGTTCTGAGTTCATTGTTCCAATCCACATCAAAGCGTAACCGCGCAATCTTCCGCATATATGGTATGGTCCGATAATTGTATGACGATTGGCTGCTCGTCAATCAACGCTCCGATATCTGTAGTGTAGACGTCGCCGTTCTTCTCAAAAGGCTGAAACAGGAGCGTTAACACAACTGCATAATAAATTGTTAATATAATAACTATGGATATTATTTTTTTTTTCATATTCATCACCTTATAATTAATAATAAAATTATTATAACATATAAAAAATACTGCTAGTCAAAATTGAAAGCTGTATACAAAAAAGACTTTGCGGTATAAACCACAGTCTTGATTTTTTAAATTAATTGAGCATACAATAAGCCGAGTTCTGTCAATGATGATTATCTATCTCGAACGTGTGTCGCCACACTCTCAGCCACCAATCTCCGAAGATGCCGGGCCGGCTTGCCTTCGATTCAGGTGTTGCTCGAGTGGGGTTTACAGCATTGATAAGTCGCCATATCAATGGGTGAGCTCTTACTCGCCTTTCCACCCATACCTGTTTAAAACAGGCGGTATATTTCTGTTGCACTGTCGCCGGTCACTCCACAGAAGCCGTTGGCTTGCCACCCCCTATGGAGCTCGGACTTGCTCACGGCCGATTAGGCCGCGCAACCGCTCTGAAGTATGCTCAATAATTAACTGAATAAATTCTGCGTTTTACAGAAGTGTAACCTTTATAACCGTCAATATCTTCAATCTCTTTTGCGATAGCCGGGTCAATTTTGCCCTGAAGGTCAAGCATTGTATATGCGTAATCACCCGCAGCTCTTGTTGAGCATGGTGTCTATATTAACTCCCTTTTGCTGCAATCGGTCAGTAATATGCTTCAGCGCTATTAGGAACGTTTTGTGAGCCACAGTCATGCGCTCGCCGTTCTTTTTCGCCCATGTCACGAGTTAGGATAGTTTACGCTGTTTATAATATTTCCGTTTTCAAAATGCTTTTTATCTCATTAGAAGCCATAACAAGCACAATTTTCTTCACTTTCGGGAGTAGATGCGGCGAGATGCGGCATGCAGGAAAAGCAACGCTTGTCGTTAATGAAAGAAGGTCACGCCGTAGCAAAGTCTGTTACGTAACATGAAACAGTACGTCTTCTAAAGCCGCCTGAATATCGGTTGTATCAACCAAATTGTCACGTGAGGAATTAAGCAGTCTTGCACCCTTTTTTTCATTTTGCAAAAGCCTCGGAATTAAACATGCCAATTGTTGACGCAGCCGGAACGTGGATAAATAATATAATCC
>VOFK01002888.1_pt1 | contig 27234 bp, 40 predicted proteins | sample 5384121 | NCBI WGS metagenome assembly VOFK01 (sample SAMN12384730, study PRJNA508395) | human gut metagenome | isolation source: healthy gut J | host: Homo sapiens | reverse complement strand
CTCAAATACTTCGTTCAGTTACGTATTGCTGTCAGAGGCGCAATGTATGCGATCATTACGATGTTTGTGGTCTCCAAGGTCGTCGATCTTGTGCTCTACGGCATTGATAACCCAACGTCTGCTGCTATATCATAAGCGAGCGACCAGCTTGTGAGCGATATAACCAGAGCAGGCTGCATCGCGGCGTGAAGGCAATCCTCGAGGGCAGGGTGCGTATTCGCATCAGAATAAGCAGGGTGCTCTGTGCGTTGTAAAGCGCACTCAGATATCCGATATCGCAAGATCATAAAAGAGCATTGACGAGAATGCGTTCTTCATAATCACCGATGCAAAGAACGTTTTCGGCAAGGGCTTCGGCGATATCACCGATAATCAATAAAATTCGTCGAACGAGATAAATTTTACTTGACAAATAAAAAATGGTATTATTTATCTGAATTTCCGTGTGCGAAGACTTGTAAAGTCATCCGGTAGAGCGCCACCTTGCCAAGGTGGAGGTAGCGCCCGAGTTCGAGTCTGTTCAGCGGCACCAATAAAACCTTTGTCAAAGATAACGAGGTTTTGTTCTCTTCTGAGTTACGTTGCAAAGGCACTGCGTACTGCGTCATATACAGCTGTAGTATTTTGCCTTTTGCTTTAGCAGCGACGTAATCGGTTTCCGCTCAACGATCTTTCAATGGTCACATGACGTTACATGAGGTCGAGGTCGCGTATAGTCGAAAGTCTGGCGCTCGATAACGAAGACTTGTACGGCGCATGATGCGCTGCATTGCGTCTGAATTGCTTTTTCGGTGCGCGTGTCTACGTTCGACGTGGCCTCGTCGAGTATGAGTATTTCGAATCCTCAACAAAAAGGCTCGCTATCGCCAAGAGCTGACGCTGCCGTTTTCAATCGGCTTGCTGCCGAGAATCGACAGTCGCGCAAAGCCGTACCGAAATGTTCTGAGATATCATAGTCAGGTCCATTATGCCGTTGAGAAGGAAGAGGCGTAGGTCACAGCTGCCGTGCTGCCTTGCGCCGAGGCGCGACACTCCGGAACCTGCGATAAATATCGAGTGATTATAAGGTTGATAAAGCAGGTTTATGTCGATAAAGAGCTGGTGCGCCGGGACGCTTTATAAGCTGAAGCCAGCACCAATAACACCCAAATGACAAGACCGCCGATCATCTGATCGACGGCGCTATTATATTCGCCAACAAAAATCAGCCCATCTATCCAATGGGCTGATTCTGTGTCACAGTTGATAATAATGAAAAACATGCTTATCTGTTCTATAAACTGGAGAGTTATCGCTTTTGATGGCAATGACAGCATTTACTGGAGCGTACGAATTTCCTCCTCCAGCTGCAGTGTACCATTTGCTTTCTCCAGTTTGCGATCTGATACGCCAGATTCGTAACACTTACATATCTTTCACTGGAACATGTCAGTAAAGGGCTACATCCATGTCACAATCGCCGCTTACTGACGGTTCCAATAATTGGCTGTGTTGCTCCCTGATTTGATTGCATTGTTTTGCAAGTGTGTAAATGTATGTTCCGCTTTTGAAAATTGGTATAAAGAATTGCAACTACGAGATATTGTGCTATTTGTACAGGAAATTAGCCATATCTGTTCATAAATGCACTCGCAGACTTTGTCGAATTGTCGAGTTATATCGGACTGTCTCCTCGACACTGCCTATGCGTATGTGTTGTCCATCTGCCGGTTTCCTGGGCTCGGCTGGATTCTGGACCCAGAGGACAGCAAGAGCGTGATCACGATGCTTGAGTCCCCAGCAAGTCTGCTTTTCCTCACCCCAGAAAAGCACTCACGCGAGCTTAGATTTCCGATTGGAGAAAAGAAATTTGGCTTTTTCGCGGATCTTTGCTTCCGGAAATTCACTTATCGGTTTCGATGGAATGCTTGATGTGGCGGAAATGCGGACCGCGTGATACCGCATCAGCAGGAACATCAGTCTCTAAATAGTCCACACGTCACCTCCACAAAGTCTTGCGCTTTTATACTTTCAAAAGAGTGAAAATCCGGTTTCTAGCCAAAACATTTCAGCACTTCACTGGTTCATCCATATCTATCCGCTCAAACAATCAATGCCGGTGTCTGTGCCAGAATGGAGATAACAGCAATCGCCAGCCAATCAATGCGATTATGAAGTAATACGATATTGATTTTTCTTCATAATAAAGACATTGCGGTACCACCACTTAACAACACCTTAAGCGGACCCAAAGCTCGTCAGGCTACAGAAACTTCATTGCCATCACCATTACAGTCACGCAGAGCGGCAACCCAGCTTTCCTGTTCCAATCACGGAACTCTGCTCGCTGGATGCAAACTCAGCTATGATTTCCAAATATATATCCGGGATCAGCTGGCGTTTTCACGCTCTCCGGCATCAATCTGTATTTCACTTTGTACCCCAGGGAACTCCGCTGGTTGCGCGAAAGGGTTTGCATCAACTTTTAACACCGGATGCCGCGCTCGTCGGCGCTCAAGCGGGGGCGCGGCTGTACTATAAAGGAAGATCGTAGTATTGGGTTGCCATTTCTATCGCCCGTACGCGGCGCGAACAGGTCAGAAATGCTTCCGGGCAGATTCAGCAGCGGTTCCGGAGTGTTTTTACGGACGCAAGCCACGCAGGTATTCCCATCGCTCTGCGCCTGCAGGATCAGTTCATTTAAGCCTCTTTCCAAGAGATTCTCAAAATACAGCAGATGCTTTAAATCTTCATGTTTTCCTCCGTATTTTTACCTTAAATAGGCCTGCATAGTGCGAACCGATATTTTCGATGAGTGCAACATAAAACTATGCTTTATGTCGGAAAACTAACAAAAAACGGGCCAGAAGTCTGCTCTTTTTCGATATAAGCTTTATGCTGTTTTAAAAAATCGAATCTTTTCCTCGACGTTCTTGCTGTCGTGGTATTTAATAAGGCATTGTATTTTTCGATGGCGACTTCATCGATGCGCACGTTGGTCATGTATGCCAGAAACAGCAGACCAAAGAGTGCGGCGAGCACGATGGCGAGCACGATCAATACCAGGCCACTTATTCGTTCCTCACTTGCCAGCTGAGTGCGTCTTCGTAATCCAATAGAGTGGGGGTCAAAAGCGGCTTCTCGTTGAGCACCAAAGTGACCATATACTGGCTGAATGCCCCGCGCATCTCGCGGCGCGAGACCGTGCGCGGATCCATGACGTCGTGCGGGATCCAGATGAGATGGATGCCGCTGCTCGCGCGATCTCAAACAGGCCGTGCAGACCGCCGACGTTCTTGCGATACGTGGTCGTACATGATGACGATGTTCGTGTGGAACTTCTCGCACATCTTCAGCACTCGTCGAGGCAGGTTGACATAGCCGCCGTTGGTGTGCGAGCGCATCATCATCTTCTCATAGCAGCGCACGAGATCGGCCAGCGCCTGCTCTTTGTCGCCGATGGTGATGGGCTGGTAGCTGAGCATGGCCTCCATGTCGTTGACGCAGGTGACACCCCCAGCAGTGCTGCGTCCAGTAAGGTAAAGATTGGTGTAATAGTGCGCGGGGCATGCCCAGACGAGGCAGCGGTATTTCGGCTGGGGCGCGTTGGCCGCCTTGTCCTGCTCGTAGCCCTTGAGCATCATCTTCGTGACGCGGCGGTCCGTCTTGAGCATGAACTTGTCCCATGCAGGCTGCCGCCATGAACTCATATTCGCGCTGCAGTGCCAGCGCCGCACCGCAGACCTGTGGGTGCTCCGGTGCAGTTGACGTCCCACTTCTCGATCATACAGCGCGAGCTCTCGTTGTACATTTTTTGGCGTTTTTCCAGAAGGCGTCCCAGTCCCATTTGACGCCGAACTGCTGCTCGAGAAATTCGATGCCCTTTTTCAGGTTCTTGACCGCATAGGTCTGCACCTCCGGTTCGTTGACACGCTGCGGCGGCGTGATCTGGAACGAGGGAAGCTCCTTGAAGTGCCGCGTGAGGATGTTCGTCTGCGAGATCGCGCCGTCGCACGGCATCGTGCCGGTGAAGTAAGCACTTCTGCCGACGCGCGGATAGTCGTCCACCACGGCGCAGCCGCTCGGCGGCGGGTTCGGGGCAAACATCCGCCGGCAGACCGAGGTGCTCCATGGCGTCGATGTAGAACATGCTGGCGTTCTGGTCGACCTCCGACGGCAGACCGATGGCGAACATGGCGATGTCGATCCCACTTCACGGTGGGGCACCCCCATCATGATCAAGGTGCGGGTCATCTCATCGAACATGACGGTGTTCTCGCGCAGCTTCGCCGCGTGCTTGCTGTTGGGGCGCAGGTTCTTGTCGCGTATGATGATGTCACGCACGCCGAGGACGGAGTTATGCAGCACGGAGAAAAACTGGTTGTGTGCATAGCGCAGCTCGCGCCGCCGCGCAGCCCCATGGTGTGGCGGTCGACCATGTGCGCTGCGGTGAGATAGGACACCATCCAGCGGTAGCGCAGCATGGCCTTGACCATCAGGATCGGGTGGCAGCCAAGCTTTGCGGCCATGAAGCCGTAGAGATACAGCCAGCGGAAGAAATCATAAAAAGGTGTCTCGGAAGCCGCGCCATTCGCGGGCGCGGAAGGCGCGGTGCTCGGCGGAATAAAGCGGCCGAGGCCCTTTTGCCGGTTTTGGGGTTGTAGCCATGTCAGTTGTCCTCCTTTTTTGCGCTGAGCGCAGCTGCTTCATTTCCAGACTCTCCACAAAGGCCTGCACGCGCGTGCGCAGCTGGCCGCTCTGCCCGATGTAGGGGCGGTCGATGGAGGATGTGGATGTCGTAATCGCGCGGCATGATTTGGTTTGCGATCACACGCTCATACGACCAGTAGGTGCAGAACTTTATCTGTTCGTAGATCGCGCCGTCGGCCTTGAAGTCGTGCACGAGCTGGGCAACGTGGTCATTGCGGTACTGGACGCGGTGCAGCGCACTCTGGCGCGGGCACTCGGTGTGCTGCAGGTACCAGCGGCACACCTGCGTGAGTGCATCCTCGCCGTCCGTAAGCACGATCTCCTGACGGCCGGGAAGCTGCCGTAGCAGTAACGGTCAGCGACCACCAGCGCGCCGCAGCTCTCGATGAGCCGGATCAGGTCCGGGTCGTCGATCTCGGAGCCGACGACGGCGACGCGGACGCGGTAGTCCTTCTCGGTGTCGGTCTTGCGGCTTTTTATCTCCTCAAGCGTCTCGTGCAGGTAGGGGAGGATGAGTCTCTTGGGGCAGGTGTAGCTGACCAAAACCAAGACGGCGTACTCATAGCCGGTGATGGGCGGATATCCAACTTGCGCAGCTCGCCGATCTCGGTGAGGATGCGGCAGACCTCGTTGTGCTTCGCTGACCGCGGTGCGGATGGCAGCGTCCGAGGTATCGACGCCGTAGTTTTCGCGCATGGGCTTGAGGATCTTGCGTGAGACCTGCTCACAGATGTGCTCGACGCAGTCCTCATCGTCGGAATACGGGATGTCGAGGTTGCAGTAGAAGAATTTGTCCTTGTCCGCCCCCTGCGTGTGCATGATCTCCATGTTCTCGATGGCGCGGTTGTTGGCCTCGCACACGTCGACGCCCGCCATGGCGTGCAGGAAGCCGTAGTTTGCCCTCGAGCGCGCGCTCGAGGATCGCGCGGGAAAACTCGCAGCTGTTGTTGGCCATGTAATAGGTGGCCAGCTCCATGGACGTGGTATGCGGCGCGCGCAGACGCACCGAAAAGCAGCTGCCCAGATTCAGCAGCACCTCCGGCGCGTGAAAGCAGGTATAACCGATCGCCGATCGCCCTTCCGCTTCGGCCTTTACGGACGAGCTCGTTGTGTGCATCGTCCAGCAGGCGCTTAAAAAGTACATCAAATGCTTCAGTTCCTTCATTGCGGCCCTTCTTTCTTTTGATATCTGTCTTCCTTCTCTGCTCGTGTCAGCCAAACTGACATAAGCGGGTATACACAAATCCCGATCGCTCGGGATCTGCTGTGTATGTGGTTATTTGCCACTGAGTGCGCGCACGAACATCTGGCTCAGGTGGCGCATCCGGCTGTCATAATCAAGCGCGCTCGCGCTCGGCGAGCCGCCGATAGACAGGCGCTGCATGATGCCGAGGATTGCGTCGTAGGAGTTGTAGTAGATCTCCCGCACGTCGACCTCCGGGCTGATCGAGCCGTCGGCAAGTCCCTTGCGGATCGCCTTGGCCATCGGGCCGCCGGAGGTCTCAAACGGCTCGGGCGGCTGGTTTTTGATCTCGTGGAGTCTGCCCGCGGCATGCAGCGTCAGCTCCGCGTCGAGCGTGAAGCGCATGCCGTTCGGGTCGAGGCGGTAGAGCTGAGAATAGCAGACGAGGACGTTTTCCGCGTCCTGCAGGCCGGTCGTGCCGCCGTCGGCCACGGTGTGGGACATCCGGTCGATGCGCTCGAGGATGCGTTTCCAGTAGAGCAGGGACGCGGCCAGGACCAGATCGGCCTTGGTCTCAAAGTAGCGAAAGACCGACCGCTCGGTGAGCCCGGAGCGCAGCGCGATGTCCGCGACCTTGGTCTTTTCGATCCCGTTGGCCAGAAAACAGTCCAGCGCGACCTCCGTGACCAGCCGGATATTCTTTTGCCCCTCTGCTCCTCGTGCGGCAAGTGCGTTCGCCTCCTCTGTTCCTGTCAGTTACACTGACAGGAACAGTGTACCGCGAAAAGCAGGGAATGTCAAGCCCTTAACAGAACGCACAGAAAATAAAAATGTGCTGTTCAGCAGCCTGAGCGGCACATTGCAGCGCGCCAAAGAAGCTCTGCGAGGGCACTTGGCAGCCTTGTGCTATGTATGCTTTGTTTTAGGGAAAGAGCTCCCTTGCTATCGGCCGCGGTCAGAATATCGCAGCCGAGCCTGAGCCACGCCATCGCGCAGCTGGAGCAGGAGCTCGGTGCCGTTGTTTGAAAAGAACGGGCGCAACGTGGAGCTGACTCAGTTCGGCGAGGTGTTTCTCAAGCAGGTGCGCCGTCGCTGGAGATCCTCGACGGCAGCGTGGACTATCTGCACCGCATTGCCGCCGGAAACGGCGCGGTGCGGCTCGGCCTGCTGCGTGCGCTGGGGGTCGAATATGCCTTGAAAAACGATCCGGATGAAAAGGCCGTAAAGCTGCTTGTGAAGCGAATTGACGTTTCCGGAGATAAAAAGAACAACGTGTTCAATATACAAAGCACATTGAACACGTTGTTGGAAATAATGGTTGCGGAGACAGGATTTGAACCTGCGACCTCCGGGTTATGAGCCCGACGAGCTACCGAACTGCTCCACCCGCGATATGAACTTGACCTCCCCGCGCCCATATACTATAACATATGAGCCTTGGATTTGGGCAAAAGTGTTATTTTAGCGCTTGAAACAGAAGATTCTTCCCTTTTCTGAGGACGTCCAGTGCCTCAACTGCCTCGGCGCGGCCATTTTGCAGCTTGAGCTCGGCGAGGATGTCTGCCAGCAGCTCATCCGTGGTGGGCTTGGCCGGGGCTTCCGGCTCGGGCTCTTTTTTCTTTCTTGCGGTTGAAGCGGTTGATGATCTTCACCATCAGAACACGACGAATGAAATACACAGGAAGTTGATGATGGACATGATCAGATCGCCGGATCGGGAACGCCGACGGTCACGCCGGAGAAGTCCAGCCCGCCGATGATGAGCGAGATGAGCGGATTGATGATGTCGTTGACGAGCGCGGTGACGATGGCCGTGAACGCGCCGCCGACTACGACGCCGACGGGTCAATGACGTTGCCGCGCGAGATGAAAACCTGAATTCGTCGAGCCAACTGGGCTTTTTCATGATGCTGCCTCCCCTGTTGTCTTCTGTAGTTTCAGTGCTTGGGTACGAGGACTTCCGTGCCGCCCATGTACGAGCGCAGCGCCTCGGGAATGACGACGCTGCCGTCGGGCTGCAGATTGTTCTCGAGGAGCGCGATGAGCATGCGCGGCGGGGCGACGCAGGTGTTATTGAGTGTGTGGGCGAGATAATTCTTGCCGTCCTTGCCCCACTTAATGCGGATGTGCAGACGGCGGGCCTGCGCATCGCCGAGGTTCGAGCAGGAGCACACCTCAAAGTATTTCTGCTGGCGCGGGCTCCAGGCCTCAATGTCGCAGGACTTGACCTTCAGGTCGGCGAGGTCACCGGGCAGCACTCGAGCTGGCGTACCGGGATGTCCAGGCTGCGGAAGAGCTCAACGGAGTAGCGCCAGAGCTTCTCGTACCAGTCCATGCTCTCCTCCGGGCGGCAGACGACGATCATCTCCTGCTTTTCGAACTGGTGGATGCGGTACACGCCGCGCTCTTCGATGCCGTGCGCGCCTTTTTTTGCGGAAGCAGGGGCGAATAGGACGTCATCGTCTGCGGCAGCCTGATCCTCGGTGGATCTGGTCGATGAACGGCCGATCATGGAGTGCTCGCTCGTGCCGATGAGGTAGAGGTCTTCACCCTCGATCTTGTACATCATGGCGTCCATGTCCGTTTGGCTCATGACGCCCTCGACCACATTGCCGTGGATCATGAACGGCGGGATGCAGTAAGTAAAAAGCCCTTGCCGATCATGAAATCGCGCGCGATAGGCCAGCACTGCCTCGTGCAGGCGGGCAATATCGCCCATTAGATAGTAAAACCGTTGCCGGACACGGCGCGCGGCGTCCGAGATCGATGCCGTCAAAAAGCGCTCCATGATCTCCGTGTGGTACGGATCGGGAAATCCGGCACGACGGCCTCGCCGAAGCGCTGCACCTCGACGTTGCAGCTGTCGTCCGGGCCGATGGGAACGCTCGGGTCGATCATCTGCGGGATGGTGAGAATGATCTTGTGGATCTTGGCCTCAAGCTCCTCCTCCTGCTTTTCGAGCTCGGCCAGACGCGCGGCCTGCGCGGTGACCTGCGCCTTGACGTCCTCGGCCTCCTCCCGCTTGGGGGGGTCGCTTCTTCGCCTGTCCCATCAGCATACCGATTTTTTTTCGACAGGCTGTTGCGCTCGGCGCGCAGATTCGACGCCTCGTTGATGGCGGCGCGGTTGGCCCCTTTGTCGAGCTCGATTACTTCATCGACGAGCGGGAGCTTGGCGTCTTGAAACTTTTTGCGGATGTTTCCCGAACCAGATCGGGGTTTTCGCGGATCAATCGAATGTCAATCATGGTGTCTCTGTCTCCTCAGTATTCTATATGTATCAGTTGTGTATCAGTTTCTGCGGCCGAGGCCCTCGAGCGCCTGCAGCAGCGCCTCGCGGTCGTCCGCGTCGTAGTATTCGAGTTCGATGCGCCCGGTCTTGCGGCCCCTGCGTCATGCGCACCTTGCGGCCAGTACTTGCTCAAGATGCCGTGCGCATTCGCCCAGATAATCCACACCGGCGGGCTTTTTCGCCGGTTTTTCCTGCGTATCTTTGAGCAGCTGTGCGGCCAGCGCCTCCGCCCGGCGCACAGACAGGCCCTTTTCTATCACGGTTTTCGCTGCGGCGAGCTGCATTTCCGGGTCGCCGAGCGGCAGGAGCGCACGCGCGTGCCCGGCGGACAGCGTGCCGTCCTCGACGAGCTTTAATACCGGCTCAGATAAAGCCAGCAGCCGTGTCGCGTTGGCGACGGCGGGGCGTGATTTGCCCACGCTCTGCGCCACATCATCCTGCGTCATGCCGTAGACATCCTGCAGGGCTCGGTAGCCTTTGGCCTCCTCAATAGGGTTCAGATCCTCTCGCTGAAGGTTTTCAACCAGCGCCATCTCCATGGCGCGCTGCTCGTCTGCAGTCAGGATGCGCACCGGCACTTCCTTGAGCCCGTGCCATGCGGCTGGCGCGCCAGCGGCGCTCGCCCGCGATGATCTGATAAAATCCGCTGTCGAGCGGCCGGACCGTGATCGGCTGAATGAGCCCGTAGGTGCGGATGGATTCAGCGAGCATTTCCAGCGCTTCCGGGTCGAAGCGCTTGCGCGGCTGGTCGGCACGTGGCTCGATCTTTTCAATCGGCAATAAATCAGGCGCAGTCTCCTCACGCTCCGGCTGCGGGGACGGATATTCCTCACCGAAGAGCGCGCCGAGGCCCATGCCGAGGCCCTTCTTTCCGTCTTTACCCATGTTTCACCTCCGTAGCGGCAGCCGCTGCTTCCTGCGCCGCTTTCGCCGCCTTTTCCTCGCGCTTGATGAGCTCGCCCGCCAGATGCAGGTATGCCCGCGCGCCCTTGGACTCTTTGTCATAGACGCGATGGCGGGTTTGCGGTGGCTAGGCGCCTCGGACAGGCGCACGTTGCGCGGGATCATGGTCTTATAGACCTTTTTGCCGAAGAACTTGCGCACCTCGTTCACGACCTGGTCGGACAGCTTGGTGCGGCCGTCGTACATGGTCATGACGATGCCCTGCACCGTCAGCTCCGGGTTCAGGCGCTTGTTGCACATTTTGATGCTGCGCATGAGGTCGGCAATGCCCTCGAGCGCGTAGTATTCGCACTGCACCGGGATAAGCACGCTGTCGGCCGCGACGAGCGCATTGATCGTCAGCAGCTCGAGCGACGGCGGGCAGTCGATGAGGATGAAGTCGTAATCGCCCTGTACTGCGGCGAGCGCGTTTTTCATAATGTATTCCCGCTGTTCGGAGCTCACCAGCTCGACCGAGCAGCCGGACAGATTCATATTTGCCGGTAGCACGTCGCCGTATTTTGTGCTGCGGGTGCAGTCAGCGGCGGCCGCGCCGTTCATCAGCATGTCGTAGCAATTGGGCGTCGCGGTTTTGTCCACGCCCATGCCGGAGGTGCTGTTGCCCTGTGGGTCGCAGTCGACGAGGAGCACGCGCCGCCCGCGCTTTTTTGAGCGCGCAGGTCAGATTCACACACGTGGTCGTCTTGCCGACTCCGCCTTTCTGGTTGGCGACGGCAATGATTTTGCCCATGGTTTGCCTCCCTGAATTGTGTTTGCCGCTATTATACCAGCGCGCGGCCGCGTTTTCAACTGTCTGGGGGCCCCACGGCAAATTTTTGTGCTGTTTCACGTGAAACAATGCGAAAACGCGGCGGGTGTGTTTCACGTGAAACATTGCCTCAGGACAAAAACATGTCCACGTCGCCGATGGTCAGCCCGTCGTGCAGCGCGAGATTGATGCCGTAGCCGATGAGCTTGGCCGCATCGCGCACCACTGCGTCAATATCACGCGGAGTGACGAACATCTGCGCCGCGCGGGGATCGTCCGAAAAGCCGCCCGCGTCGATCACGGTCGGCAGACCAATGGCTGCGACCGGGATGCCGAGCGTATCGCGGCTCAGACCGGTGCGGTCATTGCCGACGCCGCTGCCGGGCGTGATGCCGGTGTCCGTGAGCTGAACGGTACGGCCGAGCCGGTCAAGCTGTGCGCAGGCGAGTGCGTCTACGGCGATGATGGCGTCCGGGTGCAGGCGGTCTGCGAGTGCGCGGATCATATCGGCGGATTCCACGCCGGTCGTGCCAAGCACGCCGGGCGCGAGCGCGGCCACGGACCGGAACTGCCCGAAATGCTCCGGCAGCTGCTCGCGCAGGTGCCGCGTGACCATGACGCTGTCGACCGCGTCGGGGCCGACGGCGTCGGGCGTGATCGCCCGGTTGCCGAGGCCGACGACGAGTACGGACGCGCCCGCATCAGCGGCAGCACGCCGCGCAGCAGCTCGGCGAGCGTCTGCGCCGCGTTTTTCAAATGCGTCGTCCTCACGCCGCAGCAGCGGGTCGAGCGCAAGGGTGTAGTAGTCGCCAATTGGTTTACATAATGCATTTTCGCCAGCGACGTCGAGTACATGTACCTCGGTCACGGCAAACCGCGGCGCTCGGTCTCCTCGGCGCGCACGCCGGGCAGCTCCGTCACTGCGGCGGCGCTGCGGTGGATGGCTTCGGCCTCGACGGCGAGGTCGGTGCGGGGGAAATTCGGCATAACAGGCTCCTTTCTGACGCCACATCTTGTGGCTCACAGGAAAGCGTTGCCACAAATGGATACAATTATAATGAAAATTGAAAAAAGGCTTGCAATTTGCAGGGGTTTGATGATATCATCAACACTTGCAGAACATTGCACGGTCATATCCATGACTGAATTTTATAGGGAGGAGGTGGCGATTGAGAAATGCCGAACATCAAGTCCGCAATGAAGAGAGACGAAAAGTCCAAGCTGCAGAATCTGAAAAACAAGGCTGAGAAATCCGCCCTGAAGACCAACCTGAAGAAGTTTGATGCGGCTGTTGCCGAAGGCAACCGTGACGCAGCCGTCAGTACCTATAAAGTTGCTGTCCAGGCTGTTGACCGCGCGGCCGGCAAGGGTCTGATTCCACAAGAACAACGCAGCGCACAAAGAAGTCTGCGATGGCTCAGAAAATGAACGAGCTTGGCTGATCACAGAATCTCGGGGGCATGGCAGTTTGCCATGCCCTTTTTGCTACCCTGACAGGAGGCTGACTATGAAAAAACGTATGATGCTGATCATCAACCCCATGGCCGGACGCAGCGGTTACAAGACCGGCTTCGGCGAGGTGATGAACATTCTCGACAGTGGCGGGTACCTGACGACGGTGTATTTCACGCAGGGGCGCGGCGACGCGACGCTGATGGCGGCGCAGCACGCGGCGGAGTATGACACCGTGGCCTGCATCGGCGGCGACGGCACACTCAGTGAGGTCGTGTCCGGCCTGATGCAGGTGCCGAATCCGCCCCCGCTGGGCTATATCCCGATGGGCACGACCAACGACGTGGCCTCGACGCTCGGCCTGCCGAAAAACGCGACGGATGCGGCCCTGCGCATCGTGACCGGCACGCCGACGGTGTTTGACGTCGGCAGCTTCGGCGACCAGAGTTTTTTCACCTACGTGGCGGCGTTCGGCGCGTTTACGGCCGTGAGCTATGAGACGCCGCAAAACGAAAAAGCAGGCGCTCGGCCACCTGGCCTATGTACTTGAGGCGATGGGCCGGCTCAACAGCATCGACCATTACCGCGCGCACGTGGAGTATGACGGCGGCACGGTCGACGGCGACTTCATCTTCGGCGGTGTGTCCAACTCGACGTCCGTGGCCGGCATGGTGCGTCTGCGCAAGGACCTCGTGAGCCTGGGTGACGGCCTGTTCGAGACGCTGCTCATCCGCTGCCCGCAGCAGTTCGGCGACCTGAGCCGCATCATCTCGGGCGTGCTCAACCAGAACTATGACAATGAGAACGTCATTCTCGTGCAGTCAAGACGCTGCGCTTCACGTTTGAAGAGCCCGTGGCCTGGACGCGCGACGGCGAGGCCGGCGGTGTGACGACGGATGTGACGCTGCGCAACAACCATGCGGCGATCCATATCATCGCATAACGGCGGGAAAAGATGCGCAAAACCGGCGGAAATTCCGCCGGCTTTGCGTTTACGCGCGCAAGAACCGGTTGAAAAAAACGCGCATTGTGCGTATAATAAAGAAGTTATTTTGAAAAATCCATCGGAAACGAGGCTGATGATATGAAAAGACAGCACATCGCCGGCATCTACGCATCCCCGGAGACCTTCGGCGGCCAGAGCCTGACCGTCTGCGGCTGGGCGCGCACGATCCGCGACATGAAAAATTTCGGCTTTATCGAGCTCAACGACGGCAGCTGCTTCAAGAGTTTGCAGGTCGTTCTCGAGCGCGGCAAGCTCGAAAATTATGACGAGGTCGCACGCCAGAACGTCGGCGCGGCGTTCATCGTGCACGGCGAGCTCGTGCTCACGCCGGACGCCAAGCAGCCGTTCGAGCTCAAGGCCGACAGCGTCACGGTCGAGGGCGCGTCCGCGCCGGACTACCCGCTGCAGAAAAAGCGCCACAGCGTGGAGTTCCTGCGCACGATCCAGCACCTGCGCCCGCGCACGAACCTCTTCAGTGCGACGTTCCGCGTCCGCAGCGTGGCCGCGCAGGCGGTGCACACGTTCTTCCAGGACCGCGGCTTTGTCTACGTCCAGACCCCGATCATCACGGGCTCCGACTGCGAGGGCGCGGGCGAGATGTTCCGCGTCACGACGCTCGACCTCGACAATATCCCGCGCACGGCCGACGGCAAGGTAGATTTCTCCAAGGACTTCTTCGGCAAGAGCACGAACCTGACCGTGTCCGGCCAGCTCAACGCCGAAAACTTCGCGCTTGCTTTTGGTGATGTGTATACCTTCGGCCCCACGTTCCGCGCCGAGAACTCCAACACCCAGCGCCACGCCGCTGAGTTCTGGATGATCGAGCCGGAGATGGCGTTTGCCGACCTCGACGACGATCTCGAGTGCATGGAGGCGATGGTGAAGTTCATCATCAACACCGTGCTCGAAAAGTGCCCGCAGGAGATGGAGTTCTTCAACTCCTTCGTGGACAAGGGCCTGCTCGAACGCCTGCACAACGTCGTGGATAACGACTTTGGCCGCATCACATACACCGACGCCGTGAAGCTGCTCAAGGATTCCGGCCACAAAGTTCGATTACCCCGTGGAGTGGGGCATCGACCTGCAGACCGAGCACGAGCGCTACCTCACCGAGCAGGTGTTCAACAAGCCCGTGTTCGTCACGGATTATCCGAAGGAGATCAAGGCGTTCTATATGCGCTTGAACGACGACGGAAAGACCGTCGCTGCGGCGGATTGCCTTGTGCCGGGCATCGGTGAGATCATCGGTGGCAGCCAGCGCGAGGAGCGGCTCGACCTGCTCACCAAGCGCATGCAGGAGCTTGGCCTGCGCGAGGAAGACTACTGGTGGTACCTCGACCTGCGGCGCTACGGCAGCTGCCGCCACGCCGGCTTCGGACTGGGCTTCGAGCGGATGGTCATGTACCTCACCGGCATCAGCAACATCCGCGACGTGGAGCTGCACCCGCGCACGGTCGGCAACGCGGACTTCTGATCTCGATTTTGTACAAACGACGCCCCCGGAAGCAATCGGCTTCCGGGGGCGCTTTTTTAAAACAGGCCCCACCCGCGGGGGCCTGCTGCGTATGCAGTTAATACGCCTCGATCTCCTGAATGGTCATGTCACGGCCGGAGAGGGGCATGAGCTTTTTCCCGCCGCAGTCCGGGCAGGAGAGATCCTCGACGTCGGCGATGAACTCCGCCCCACAGTCGAGACAGCGGGCGCGGCCCGCCTCCGTCTCGACGTGCAGAGGCACGCCGTCATACTCCGTGCCGTCGGTCACAGCGGTCCAGCAGTCGGTGAAAAGCGCGGGACGACGCCCGAGAGCGTCCCGACGCGGACCGTGATGCTGCGCACGCCCTCGAGCGCCTGCTCGCGGGAGATGTCGCGCACCATTTTGAGCATCGCGTCGCACAGTGCCAGCTCGTGCATTACTTGCTGACCGCCTTTTTTCACGATGCTGCCCGCGCGCTTGACGACACCCTCGGCGACCTTGATCGGCATGGTCTCATACGAGCCTGCGTGCCAGTCGCGCACCTTCTTGAGATGGATGGCGTCGAACTTGCACTTCGTGGTGCACAGGCCGCAGCCGATGCACAGGTAGCTGTCCACCTTCGTGGCACCGCAGCCGAGGCAGCGGGCGCACTCTTTGCGCACCTGCTCTTCCGTGAACGTGACGCGCGCGTCGGAGAAGGTCTTGGCCTTGGCGGCGTTGTAGCCCGGCGTCTGGCGGTGATCCTTGTCAAAACCGGCCGTCTCGATGAGCACATGGTCTTTATCAAGCGCCTTGTACACTCTGCGGTCGCGGCCGGCAGTGAGCGTCTGGCCGGGGTGCACGTAGCGGTGCAGGCTGATGGCGGCCTCCTTGCCGGCGGCAATGGCGTCGATGGCAAATTTCGGCCCGGTGTAGCCACGTCGCCGCCGACGAAGATATCCGGCTGCGCGGTCTGCGATAGGTCAGCGCGTCGGCCTCGGCGGTGCCCTTTTTCGTCGTCGTGAGCGCGCCGGTATCGAGCGTGCCCCAGTCGACCGTCTGACCGATGGCGCCGATGACGGAATCGACCGCGAGCGTCTCAAATTCGCCGGTACCGACGGGCTTGCGGCGGCCCTTCTCGTCCGGCTCGCCGAGCGTCATGCGCTCGACCCGGATGCCAGTGACCTTGCCGTCCGCGCCGAGGATCTCGACCGGTGCGGTCAGGAAGCGGAACTGCACCCCCTCTTCCATTGCCTCTTTTACCTCTTCGGGGTCGGCGGGCAGCTCTGCCTCACTGCGGCGGTAGAGCACGTACGTCTCGTCCGCGCCGAGGCGCACCGCGCTGCGGCAGACGTCCATGGCCACGTTGCCGCCGCCGATGACGGCGCAGCGCTTGCCGATATTCGTCTCCTGGCCGAGGTTCACGGCGCGCAGGAAGTCCACGCCGCCGTAGACGCCCGCGAGCTCCTCGCCCGGGATGCGGAGCTTGGCCGACTTCTGTGCGCCGATGGCGACATAGAAGCCCTTGGCCCTCCTGCGCGCGCAGCTGCTCGATGGTGACGTCTTTGCCGACTTCGACGCCGCACCGGAATTCGACGCCCATCTCGCGCAGGACGTCAATCTCGGCGTTGAGCACGTCTTTTTCCAGGCGGAAGCTCGGGATGCCGAGCGTGAGCATGCCGCCGGGCACCGGGTTGCGGTCGAACATGGTCACGGGGTAGCCCTTGTTGGCGAGGTAGTAGGCACAGCTCATGCCCGCGGGGCCGGCGCCGATGACGGCGATCTTCTCCGTGTACGGGCGGCCGATCTGGTTGAGCAGCTTCGGCACGTAGCGTGTGGCCTCGTGCAGGTCGTGGTCGGCGATGAAGCGCTTGACCTCGTCGATGGCGACGGCCTCGTCCACGTCGCCGCGGGTGCACTCGGCCTCGCAGCGCTTGTTGCAGATGCGGCCGCAGACGGCCGGGAACGGGTTTTCTTTTTTGATGAGCTCGAGAGCGTCCGTGTAGCGGCCCTGCGCGGCGAGCTTCAGGTAGCCCTGCACGGGGATGTGCGCGGGGCAGGCGGTCTTGCACGGGGCGGTGCCGGTGGGCACGACGTCCTCGTGATCCTCGCGGTAGTTCGGGTCCCAGCTGCGCTTCGGACGCAGGGTCTCGGAGAGCTTGACGTAGTCCGGCTTTTGGTGTCAGATCCTCGGTCGAGCAGAGCTTTTGGCCGAGCTTGAGCGCGTTGCCGGGGCAGGTCTCCACGCACTGGCCGCAGGCGACGCACTTGGCCTCGTCCACCTCGGCGACGTAGTTGGAGCGGATCGCATCGCGTGCGCCATACATCAATCCCACGCGCAGACCGAAGCAGGCACAGGCGCAGCAGTTGCAGATGGCCGCGCTCTCGCCCGGCTCTTCAATGTTGACCATGTCGTGCATGAGGCCGTTTTCTTCGGCGCGCTTGATGATCTCGAGCGCCTGCTCGCGCGTGATCTCCTTTTGGCGCGGCCGGAGCGGATGTAGGTGCTGCTCGGCGCCCTTGCCCATCTGGATGCACATGTCCTCATCGAGGTTGCCGCAGCCGTCGCCGATGCTCGTGCGCGATGCGCGGCAGGAGCACGGGAGACACGGAGAAGCGGTCGTACTTGTCCAGATAGTGCGAAATGCGCTCAAATTCGTTCACGCCGGGGATGCCCTCGAGTGCGCTCTCGACCGGGATGACGCGCATGAGGCCGTAGCCGTCGGGGATCATGGCGCCCATGTTCGCCGCGAGGTTGCGGGTGTACTCCTCGAACGCGCGGCCGACTTCCGGATGCGTTTCCAGCAGGTCCTGCTGGTTGACCATCATCTCGAGGATGCCGGGCGCGAAGATCTGCATGTAATATGTGTCCTCGCCGAGCGTCTCGTTGTGCGAGCGGCGGAAGATGCCGTAATACACGAGGTTGTCGAGCAGGGGCTGCACCTCCTGCACGGTCTTTGCCGACCTTCTTGGCCAGATAGGCCGCGGTGCGCTCCTTTGCGCAGCCCGGCCGCGATGGCGACATCCGCTTCCTCGTCGGTCAGGATGCCTGCCATGCAGTAGTATTCGGGCGCGTTTTCGTCGATCTTGGTCGTGATGCCAGTGACGCCCCCAATGATCTTTGCCAGCTTCACGATCTTCGGCCTGAGTTGTGCCATGGTCTCTCCTCCTTCATGTTGTTGCGCTGAGATTGTCATCAGGATAACATATGTATGTACCCGCGCGGGGGAAGCAAAATTTCCCATTTGGTGCGATATACAACAAGTGATGCGCAAATGTGCCGGAACACGGTGAAAAAAAACAGGCCCCCGGAAAGCTGCGGGGGGCCTGCTGCGGTGCGCGCCGTCAGAACTTGACGAAGCCGGTGGTCGTGCCCATCGGGTAGCCGAGCGTCCACTCCTGTTTTCCGCAGTGGGGACAGACCTCGCCGCGGGCCTTGAGCTCGTCGATGAAGGCCTCGGCGCGCATGATGTACATATTCGTCTTGCGCACGTAGCGGCAGTGTCCGCAGAAGACCACGTAGGTCGCAAAGCTGTCGTAGATGCCGCGGGCGCGTTTTTCCTTTTCCTCGGCGGTCAGCGGCCGGGGATTGACATTGTGATTGACTGCCATGGTTTGCTCCTCCCCTGTCAGATCTGGTGCTCGCGCTTGACGCTGTCATAGTGCTTGTTCAAAAACGGCACGACGACGGAGCGCATGAGCTTCATGTCGAGGTTATAGTAATAGATCACGAACAGCACGGCCAGCGCGCCGCCGGTGATGCCAAAAGCTCGGAACAGGAACTGCGCAAATTTGCATTTCATATCGGTGGACCTCCTTTACCAGCCCATGCTGTCGTCAAAGTCGAGCAGCGACGGATCGACCGGCTCCTCGTGCATGACGTTGATCATGTATTCGTTGACGGTGCGGCGCGCCTCGGCCGGCGAGACGATGCGGTGATCCATCAGCGAGTGCGGCATCCACACCGTGTGGGAAGCGCTCATCGTGCTTGCGGATCTCCTCCTCGATCAGGCCCTGCGCACCGGCCATACCCTTGCAGCCGATGTCGTCGTACATGATAATCATGTCGCAGTTGAACTTCTCCGCCGTCTCCCACATCTGCATGATGTGGCGGTTGCCGCCGACGGTGTGCGTGCGCATCGGGGTGCGGGCGTGCCAGTCGGCCACGTCGCTCATCATGACGTCGCGGTCCTCGGTGTCGACAATGTTGTGGCCGGTGAGCGAGTCCATGTTGATCAGGCACAGGATGCCCCAGCAGTTATACAGCCACTGCACGCCGTGCGCGTAGTACGTCGAGCCGCAGCTCCAGGCAATGGCGCGGTGGCGCGTGTGCGGGAAGGTGTCGATGTTTCTGCGCACGCACTTGTCAAAGATGCGCGTGATCTTGCGCGAGGCTTTGAGGAAGTACTCGTTGCCGCCCTGCTGGTAGAAGTAGATGCGGGAACAGACCCCTGACACACCAGGGTTGAGCGCGCCGTTGTTCGTCTTGGCATAGATGTCCCAGCGCTCGGTCTCCTCGCGGTTGAACTGGTTGGTGTTTTCAATGTGCTGGATGAACGTGTCCCAGTTGAACGGCTGGTGGAACTGCTCCTCGAGGAAGTGGATGGCGTCGTACACCTCGTGCACGCCGAGCTCCTTGTCGTCGGGTCGTCGTACATGAGCGGGGTCGTGAACGGGTGCACGGCCTTCTTGCCGTCGCTCGAGAGCGCGCGGGTACATGGCGACGTTGTCCATCATGTTCGCGTCGCAGGGGTTGTTCGTGCTCATCCAGAAGTTGCCGATGTCGGGGTACTCGCCCTCCACGGCGACGCCGACCTCCACCAGCGGCAGGGTGCACATGTCGCCCGGAATGCCGCAGCTGACGGCCTGGTCGACGTAGTACGAGCCGAGGTTCTTGTTCAGGATCGGCACCATGAACGCCGCGTGCTGCTGGATGTTGATGCCGTAGTAGCCGGGGAAGCCGTATATGGTGCTTTTGGCAGCGTGTAGTCGAAAACGCGACGGTGATGTCCGTCCACTTCGTTCTCGCCGAAGCGGCTGTCCGCGCGGATCTCGTTCCAGAGCGTCGTGATGGAGTCGGACACCATGCAGTCGATGGCCGTCAGGTCTGCGCGCAGCGCCATGCCGCGGTCGCCCTCGATCCACTTGTCTATCATCGACGGGGAGACGAGGTAGGCGCTCAGCCAGCGGTACTTCCAGAACGCCTTCACCATGCGCACGGGTCGCGGCACATGAGGCCGCCCATCTTGCCCCAGGTGATGAGCCATCTGGCGAAGGCGTAGCCCGTGTCCTTCACGCCGCGCCACTCGCGCCGGGCGTATATGTTCGTGCCCTCAATGTACAGGTCGCCGAGATAATGGCAGGGGCTCATTGTCACCCGCAGGAAAGTGGCCGAGCGTGCCGTATTCTTCTTTGAGCGTGCGTTTGCGTTTCCACATAGCCGTGAACCCCTCCCTTATTGCTGCGCCTGGATGCGCTTTTGATCTCCAGCGACTCGATGAACGCCTGGAACCGGGTACGCAGCTGACCGGTGGCGGCGCTGGTGTAATCCTTCTCTATCTGGCACACCGGTACGCTGCGCGGCAGCTCGTAGCCCCTCCGTCAACCACATGCCGTCCTGCGCACGCTCGTAGCCCCAGTATTCGCAGAACTTCATGTTCTCGACGATGATGCCATCGGCGTGGTATTTCTCCACGAGATCGAAAATGTATTTCTTGCGCGCGATGATGTTTTCGGGGCCCATGGCGCGCGGGCACTGGTTGCGCCACATATAGTAGTCGGCGATGGACTGCAGAACGTCCTTGCCCTCCTCGAGCGGGATCTCCTCGCGGCCGGGCATCGAGCCGAAGCAGTAGCGGTCGGCCACGACGAGTCCGCCGGCCATCTCGCACATTTTCGTGAACTCGGGGTCGTCGATCTCGCTGCCGGCGATGAGCACACGCGCACGGTACCACGGCTTTCGGGTCCGGCTCACGCGTGCGCACCTCCTCCAGCGTCTCGCGCAGGTAGGGCAGGATGAGATCCTTCGGGCACGTCTGCGTGCACAGCTGGATGACGTGGAATTCATAGCCCGTGATGACGGGGTTTCCGCCTCGCGCATGGCGTTAATCTCCGTCATGATGCGGCAGACCTCGTTGAACTGCTCAACGGCGGCGCAGGTTGTCCTCCGAGAAGTCCACGCCGTAGACCTTCTCGAGCGGCTGAATGATCTTCTGCTCGATCTGGCGGCGGTAGTAGCCCGCGTGCCACTCGGTCTTGCGCAGCGGCATGTCGAGATACGTGCAGAAAAATTTCTCGTTCGGGATCAGCTCGCAGTATTCAAAATACTGCTCCATGCGGTTCATCGTCGTGCAGCACTCCTGCCCGATGAGCGCGGAGATGAAGTTGTAGCCGCCCTCGAACGCGCGCTCGAGGATGCTCTTGGAGTACGGGCACGAGCGGTTGGTCATGTAATAGGTAGCCATGTCGGGATTGGTGCAGTTCGGCGCGCGCAGACGCACGCCAAAACACTTGTCCGTATCCAGCAAAACCTCCGGTATGTACGAACAGTTCCATGCCAGCGCCAGCCGGCCATCCTTGCAGGCGTCCTGAACCAGGTCGTTGTTTGCCTGCTGCAGCAGGTTTTCAAAATAGATCAGATGCTTCAGGTCTCTCATTCGCGCATTCCCTCCTTCGATGCACAGATTCCGCGCAGTCGATGAAAATTCGACATTTTGCACAAGCGCAGAACGTTAACGCATATTCATTATAGAACTTTGTCCGAATCATGTCAATATGTGTAACAAATGATTATTAACGGACATTTCGCGTTTTTCTGCCTGAGGCGGAAAAACGACAGGAAAAGGGCTTGCTAAAAAGATAAACAAAGTGATAAAGTAAACCTGTATATGCAAAAATTTTGCCGGAAAAACCGGTGCTCGGACACGCGCGGGGGAAGCGCCGTCCGCAGGAAAGGGGAACGAAGAAGATGGGTTACATGAAGTATCTCAAGCTCATGAACCGCATGAACGCGGTCACGCAGGTGCCGCAGCCGCCGGTGCCGCAGTTTGAAAAATACTGCAAGCTGTTCGTGACCGACGAAGAGTACGACATCATGATGGGCATGAAGCTGCGCGGCAACACGGAGGCAGAGCTGCGCGCGCTCTACACCGGCAGTGACTGGGCCGGCACGCTCTACGACATGTGCCGCAAGGGCTTCCCTGCTGAAGATCTATGACGGCGCCGAGCCGACGTATGACCTCGCGCCGATGCTGCCGGGCTGGTTTGAATTCCCGCTCTCGACCGGCGAGGACAGCGACACGATCCAGAAGGCGTCGGAGCTGTTCACCTCGGCCATCAACATGGTCACGACGCTCAACGTCGAGCCGCTGCGCACGGGCTACGCCGCCATGAACAACCTTAAAAAGCTGCAGGGTGACAAGGGCCACATGGAGGTGGCGCTCCCGCTCGAGGGCAAGGCCGCCGGCAAGGTCGTGCACGTCGACCGCAAGCTCTCAACGACACGACGAGCGTCGTGCCGAGCGCTACCAGCTCGAGGCGTACCTCGACAGCCTGCCGGACGATGCGCCCATCAGCGTCATGCACTGCTTTTGCCGCAACATCCGCCGCAGAGAGGGCATGCAGCCCAAGCACCCCACGCCGGACGAGGTGTGCCTGTGTGTCGGCAACATGGCCAAGCAGATCATCGAGTTCGGCATCGGCCACCAGGTCAGCAAGGCCGAGGCGCGCCGGATCCTCGTTGACTGCGAGAACAAGGGCTGCGTCCACCAGGTGTTCCACTACGCCTGCAACATGGACGAGGAGACGACCGCCATCTGCAACTGCGACACGCAGTGCTGCGAGATGCTCGGCTCCTACACGCGCGGCGGCATGCAGCCGCTGTATATGCGCGCGCACGCAAAGCCCGTCATCGTCCACCCCGAAAACTGCAACGGCTGCAACATCTGCAACCACTTCTGCCCGACGGTGGCCACCGGCTTCAACGCGCAGAGCGGCAAGGTGTTTGTGGAGTACCAGCGCTGCATCGGCTGCGGCGTGTGCGTCACGAAGTGCCCGAAGGACGTGCGCAAGATGGTCGACGGCGACCGCGTGCTCTTCTGCAAGCCGCTCAAGAAGGATCTGGTGCGTGAGCGCAATGTCCGCCGCCAGCCGAAGAAAAAATAAATGCACGAGGCGGCCATTGCCAAGGAGGTCTTTGACATCGCCCAGCAGGCGATGGCGGAAAAACGGCCTCACGCGCCTGACGCGCGTTGTCATGGACATCGGTGAATACTCCGCCGTCGTGCCCGAGCAGCTGCAGCTCGTGTTCCGCATTGCGGTGCACAACACCGCCATGGACGGCTGCGCGCTCGAGATCCATGATCTGCCCGGCGAGCTGGGCATGTACGTGCGCACGATCGAGGGCGAGTAGACGCATACATATAAAATTAATAAACAATGCGGCACGCCCGCAGGAACGCTGGTTCCTGCGGGCGTGGTTTTTATTTGACGGGAAAACGGCACCGATCTGTGCCGCGAAAACGGAAAATTCGTCCGGCGCGCATATCCGCACGCAAATCCGCCGACAATAACCGGGAAGCAAATCCCGTAAACTGCGGCTTTGGAGGAATGGATATGTACAAAAAAGATTTTATTGACACCAACGATTTCACAAAACAGGAACTGCTGGACATCATCGACCTGTCGCTCGCCATCAAGCGCGCCCATCCGCCGGGGTTATTATCCCCCGCTGATGAAAAATATGAACCTCGGCATGATCTTTCAGCAGTCAAGCACCCGCACGCGCGTGTCGTTCGAGACGGCCATGAGCCAGCTCGGCGGCCACGCGCAGTATCCGGCCACGGCATGATCCAGCTCGGCGGTCACGAGACCATTGGCGACACCGGCAAGGTGCTCTCGCGCCTGGTCGACGTGGTCATGGCCCGCGTCATCGAGCACAAGACCATCGTGGAACTCGCCGACGCGTGCACGATCCCGGTCATCAACGGCATGAGCGACTATAACCACCCCACGCAGGAGATCGGCGACCTGTGCACCATCAAGGAAAACCTGCCTGAGGGCAAGCGGCTGGAAGACTGCAAGGTCGTTTTCGTCGGCGACGGCACGCAGGTGTGCGCGTCCCTCGGCTTCATCACCACGAAGCTCGGCATGCACTTTGTGCACTACGGCCCGGAGGGTCACCAGCTCAATGCCGACCATAAGCACATTCTCGAGGCCAACTGCAAGCTTTCCGGCGGCAGCTGGGCCGTCACGGACGAGCGCGACGCCGTGCGCGGTGCGGACTTCATCTATACCGACGTCTGGTACGGCCTGTATGAAAACGAGATGCCCAAGGAAGAGCGCGTGCGCGTCTTTGCGGATTATCAGGTCAACCGCGAGCTCATGCAGCTCGGCGCGCTCGGCTGCAAGTTCCTGCACTGCCTGCCCGCCACGCGCGGCGAGGACGTGACCGACGAGGTCGCCGATTCCGCCGCCTCCCTCTGCTGGGAGCAGGCCGGCAACCGCCTGACGGCCATGCGCGGGCTGCTGGTGTATTTCACGCGCTGCCGCCGCGTCCCGTCGGAGCTGGAGCTCGCCGCAGCGCAGGAGGAGCTCGACACCTTCCTCGACGCGCGGCTCGGCGGCTGCTGACCGGCTGCCAAAGGAGCAGACACCATGGAACAACGGAAAAAATTCCGCCTTGCGGACGTCGTCCTCTCGGTCATCTGCGTCGTGTTCGTGGCGGAGGCGGCGGCGCCCGTCGCCTCCATCGGCAACAGCCAGTATTTCTGGTGGGTGTTCATGATGATCGCCTTTTTGCTGCCGTACGGCATGATCTCGTCCGAGCTCGGCACGACGTACACCGGCGACGGCGGGCTCTATGACTGGATCAACAAGGCGTTCCCGCGCTCAAAGTGGGGCGCGCGCGCCTCGTGGTACTACTGGATCAACTTCCCGCTGTGGATGGCCTCGCTCGCCGTCGTGTGCCCGGAGCTGCTGAGCGTGCTCACGGGGCTGCAGTTCGGGTGGTTTGCCAAGCTGCTCATCGAGCTGGCCTTCATCTGGACCGTCACGTGGATCGCGTTTTACCCCGTGTGCGACAGCATCATCATTCTCAACATCAGCGCCGCCATCAAAATGATCCTCGCGCTGACGGTCGGCGTGCTCGGCATCGTCTACGTTGTGAAAAACGGCTTTGTCAACGACATGGCTTTCCGCACGTTCCTGCCGGGGCTTGACCTGCACAGTCTGTCGTATATCTCGGTCATCATCTTCAACTTCCTCGGCTTCGAGGTCGTGTGCACGTATGCCGACAACATGCGTGACCCCAAGCGCCAGATCCCGCAGGCCATCATCACCGGCGGCATCGTCATCGCGCTCATCTACCTGTTTTCGGCCTTCGGCATCGGCGCGGCCATCCCTACGCACGAGATCAGCGAGGACTCTGGCCTCATCGACGCCGTCTCGCTCATGACCGGCCGCACGAGCGGCCTGTTCGTCGGCGCGGTGGCGCTGCTGTTTCTTATTACGCTGTTCGGCAACATGATCTCGTGGTCCATGGGCGTGAACTCCACGGCCGCCTACGCCGCCGAAAACGGCGACATGCCGGCCATTTTTGCCCGCCGCTGGGCGAAAAACGACATGCCCATCGGCTCTGCGCTCACGAGCGGCATCGTTGCGAGCGTCGTGTGCATCCTCGGCATCATCATCGAGCTGCTCTCGCCGGACTCGTCCCTGTTCTGGAGCTTTTTCGCGCTCAACCTCGTCATGCTCCTGCTGAGCTATGCGCCCGTGTTCCCGGCGTTTTTGCGTCTGCGGGAGATCGACCCCGATTCCGAGCGGCCGTTTCGCGTGCCGGGCGGGCGCGGGATGCTGCGCGTGCTGGCCTATGTGCCCATGGCGCTGATCCTCATCTCGATCTTCTTCACGGCAGTGCCACTGTCGATGGACAGCGAGACGCTCTCGGGCTATCTGCCGATCACGATCGGGTCGATCCTCAGCATCGTCATCGGCGAAATTCTCATCGCGGCGCGTGCGCGCCGGCATCATTCTTAGGAGGAACCATTATGGCAAAACGAATCACCGGCTCCACGCCGAAGCTCGACGGCTACCGGATGCCTGCGGAGTTTGAGCCGCAGGCCGCCGTGTCTGGATGCTCTGGCCGGAGCGCAACGACAACTGGCGCGACGGCGCCAAGCCCGCACAGAAAGCCTTTCTGGACGTGGCGACGGCCATCTTGCAGTTTGAACCTGTGACGGTCTGCGTCTCCCCGGCGCAGTACCAGAACGCGCGCGAGCGCCTGCCGCGCGAAGTGCGCGTCGTCGAGATGGCGAGCAACGACGCCTGGATCCGCGACTGCGGCCCGACGTTCCTCGTCAACGACAAGGGTGATGTCCGCGCCATTGACTGGGAATTCAACTCCTGGGGCGGTCTGGTTGACGGCCTGTATTTCCCCGTGGGATCGTCAGGACAATCTCGTTGCGCAGAAGGTCTGCGAGATCGAGGGCGTCGACTCCTACCGCACCCCCGACTTTGTGCTCGAAGGCGGTTCCATCCATGTTGACGGCGAAGGCACCCTGCTCACGACCGAGATGTGCCTGCTCTCCGAAGGCCGCAACCCCGGCATGAGCAAGGAAGAGATTGAGGCGAAGCTCAAGGAGTACCTCAATCTCGAAAAGATCATCTGGATCAAGGACGGTATCGATCCTTACGAGACCAATGGCCACATCGACGATGTTGCCTGCTTCATCCGTCCGGGCGAGGTTGCCTGCATCTGGACCGAAGATGAGAATCATCCGTTCTACCAGCAGGCACAGGACGCTTACAAGACGCTCTGCGAGGCGACCGATGCCAAGGGCCGCAAGCTCAAGGTCCACAAGCTGTGCCTGACCAGGAGCCCTGCTATCTCAAGGGCGCGGACACCATCGAGTGCATTGAGGGAACGATCCCGCGTGAAGAGGGCGAGGGTCTCCATCGCTTCCCTACATGAACTTCCTGATCGTCAACGGCGGTATCATCCTTCCGCAGTACGGCGACGAGAACGACGCGCGCTTGCCGTTGAGCAGGTCCAGGCCATGTTCCCGGGCGCAGGTCGTCGGCGTCCGTGCACCGAGGAAGTCGCTTCGGCGGCGGCAACATCCACTGCATCACGCAGCAGCAGCCCGCGCCGCAGCACAGGGGTGACGCCATGGCCAGAATCGTCATTGCCCTCGGCGGCAACGCGCTTGGCAACACGCCGGCGGAGCAACGCGAACGCGGCCCGGCCGCCATCACTTTGGCCAGCTGTGAGTGCCGGACCCGGCTGTTGCTACACCATCGAACACGACAGGATACGAAGCCGCAGGACATCACGACATCCGAAGTATTGCGAGAGGTCACGAAAAAGGGTACCGACTCCGCTCTTATCAAGTTCAAGGACATCCCGGTCGTGCCGCTTCGGCACCTGAAAAGTCTTCCGGCAATACGTAAC
>VOFK01002966.1_pt1 | contig 27241 bp, 30 predicted proteins | sample 5384121 | NCBI WGS metagenome assembly VOFK01 (sample SAMN12384730, study PRJNA508395) | human gut metagenome | isolation source: healthy gut J | host: Homo sapiens | reverse complement strand
CCCGGATTATCGGGAAGATTAGCGCACTTACAATCTTGCAATACATCAACTATAAAAAAATAACAGACCCATTGGTAGAGTTAAATATGCGCTAATTTAATTCCGCCAACGGGTTCATAAATGATACTTTTTATTTAAACAATCCATATATTATTTCTTGTAAAAATCCACCAAAATCCATTTCCACTTTATGCTTTTTAAATTTATAGTAAGGCATTAAGATAGGAGTAACTCCCCCACGTTCAAAAGGATATTCACGATAACCCCTTATACCTAATTCCGTTCCAAAAGAATCCGTTATATCGAAAGCAACACTGCCTCCGTAGTCATTACGGCTGAATGAAGTAACAGGAGTAAATAAAAAACCGCCAAATACATGCAAACTCATTCGGGAATTAAAGGAGTAAGAAAGTTTACCCGATATACCAAATGTTTAATCCACATGGCGAGGGTACTTAACTTCATTGCATGCAATGCAACATCAGCAAATAAATTATCTGACAATGATTTGTTATATCCAATAGCAGCATAGTTAAAAACACCAATACCAATTAAATTCATTTGGCGTCCCATGCCGTAAACGTGACCATTCCACAATGGTCCTATTACCCCCGCACATTATATTCCCCTTTATGTAAAGGACTTTGGTCTGTATAAAAGAATGGGCCACCCTTCTTGAACCGAAAAGTAACACCGGAATTTGTAGAAATAACAGAATTTCGATATTTTCCAATAGGATATTTTACCGAATCAACTGCAAAATCTTTATTAGAACGCAAATACCCTTCTCTCACAGGATTCATATTACCCCACCTCGACTCTTGACCATACGCATCAAGAGGAAAGCAAAACAGCAACATAATGATCCAAAATAAAACAAATGCTGCAAAATTAATTAATGTAGTCACCTTTCTATACATATTGATTTTCATCATTATGCCCAAAGCATGAAAATAAAAGTATAACACACAAGGGCCGTAAACAAATCTACTATTAACACAGTAAAATAAATCGTTTTTGCATCTCTGCGATATGTATTTATATAAAATATGTAAGCCTCCTTATCTGTGAAATACCCATTAATTAGTATTTCATTGAGAAAGCAAAGTATACTTTAAAAGCTAAAAGTTATATTCAATTCATAGCCTAAATACTTATCCAATATAAATAATGCGTTTAGCGCCAAGATACAAACAGAATAACACAACATCAACCTTTAAAGGAACTTTATTACTATTATGAAAGACAGAATTATTAGGAGGATTCCCTACTCCAAAAGAGTTAAAAAAAGGAAACGATTTAAATAAATATTAGTATAACAATGTCATCAACGACACAATACCCCTTTGCAAATTATACAACAAATAATAGTTAAGCAACCAAAGACAGTGCAAAGCCAAACAAATAATAAAAGAACAAAGTGTTAAACAAAGCAAAAACACCCAATTTTACTTTTTAGGGTATAAAATTGGGCATACTCTTGTAATTCACTGATTTTCAACATTTATTACAGAGATACGGGGGTTAATTATTAATGCTCTAAAAAACTAACGGGAAGAATAAAAAACATATTCTTCCCGTCAAGTAATACTATAACTATATTTTCCAACAGGTTATATTAATATCCAGCATATTATAAGTGAATCAACAAATCTTTTATAAACATATCTCTGTTCTCACAGCTTAAGAGATAATTCTTTTTTTCTGTTAATATAAAAATTTGTTGATTGGGATTCTTTACATAGGAATAATATTTCCCATAATGGGTACTGCCCATTACACCTATATACCCCAAAAAGCCATTACTTCCGAAATAACGGACATCATTTTGAACACCGTCATAAACAAAAACGTTCTTAATACAAGAATACGGAATACATTTCTTACCAAACACTCTTTTTATAACGAGTTGATCCTTTTCCAAACAAATAAATGAAGGAATCACTATCAGCATGTATATGTATATAGATACAAGAATGGTACCCAATAACAGGCTTGCGATTTGATCCTGCAAAGATTGTAGCATAAAAGTTCTTAATAGAAACATAAGTCCAGTAGTTAATAAGACAATCTTTAACACCAGAGACCAGCGCTCCATTACCGGCTGAAACTTTGATTTATATACGCTCATTATATTGCTATCTTTACTGTTGACTATATTACACGTATGTTATGAAATGATTGGTTTCCTTTTGCATCTCCCCTTGAAGATTTAAAGTTTTCCACAACTGCATCAAAGACATTTCCAACTCGTTCTATGGGTAGGTTTAAAATCGAAACCTCTTTTCCATAAGGACAAAAGACTGTATTCTTATAATTAAACTTTGAGCTTTTCATTGTTAACATAGCCGAATAACCGGCCTTAACACTCTTTTTCCAAAAAAGTTGTTTCTTTTTAGTTTTAAATTCCACAGCAAAAGAATTACCATTAACGATACGCCCAATAGTCATTGTGCTTTTATATTTTCCATTCTTGATTGTTAATGAAGCATCTTTAAATCCCTTAAAACCTGGCTCAATCGGAGTTGGCTCTGCTGCCCGTGTAGCTGAAACAACTTCATCCAAATCATAAGTAGGATAATCATATTTAGGCCCTCTTAGACTATTACCGATTACAACGTAACCTTTTATATTACCGAGTAAGGACAAATCATTATCAGTGAATGTAAAATAAGGGGTAACGTCGAATAAGTCAACTGTATTAAAAGAAAAAATATCTGAATATTTATCCTTGTACGTATTTATCATCTCTTGTATTAAGTGAGAATCATCACTTTCCATATCAAATATTTTATCGAGCTCCCTATCTGCCTGCTCCCATAAAATATACGCCCCTTCAAAGCCCAACTGCTGAAAATAAGTAAATCTTTCATTTTCTGTCATGTTTTTAAGCTGCCGGAGCGTCTCGCTATACACCTGTTCATCTTTAAAATGAAGAACTGGCATATTCAAGTACTCACTAACACTTCTCGTTTCTTTTACCCACATATCCATTGTCGAAACCTCAACATCCGGTATGGTTTCTTGTGCAGAACCGATAAATTCATTTTCGCTATTGCAAGATAACAAGCTTTACAATCATGCATGCACTCAAAATACAACCAAAAATCTTTTCAATTTTCATAGTGTATGATTTTGTATTAAACAATTATTTTATTTAAAAGGCTTTACCTTAACAGTAACCTTTTCCGTTTTATTAGCATGGTTATAAAACACATTACTACAACTTTGAAAGATGATCAAACATCCGAACAATACAAATACTATTTTCTTCATAAATGATACTTTTTTTACATAACAATCCATATATTATTTCTTGTAAAAATCCACCAAAATCCATTTCCACTTTATGCTTTTTAAATTTATAGTAAGGCATTAAGATAGGAGTAACTCCCCCACGTTCAAAAAGGATATTCACGATAACCCCTTATACCTAATTCCGTTCCAAAAGAATCCGTTATATCGAAAGCAACACTGCCTCCGTAGTCATTACGGCTGAATGAAGTAACAGGAGTAAATAAAAACCGCCAAATACATGCAAACTCATTCGGGAATTAAAGGAATAAGAAAAGTTTACCCGATATACCAAATGTTTCATCCACATGGCGAGGAGTACTCAACTTCATTGCATGCAATGCAACATCAGCAAATAAATTATCTGACAATAATTTGTTATATCCAATAGCAGCATAGTTAAAAACACCAATACCAATTAAATTCATTTGGCGTCCCATGCCGTAAACGTGACCATTCCACAATGGGGCTATTACCCCCGACACATTATATTCCCTTTATGTAAAGGACTTTGGTCTGTGTAAAAAAACGGCCCACCCTTCTTGAATTGAAGAGTAACACCGGAATTTGCAAAAATAACAGAATTTTGATATTCCCAAATAGGATATTTAACCGAATCAACTGCAAAATCTTTTGTGAAAACGCAAATACCGTTTTCTCACAGGATTCATATCAACCCACTTCGATTCTTGACCATACATCCCAAGAGGACACATGATGATCCAAAACAAAACAAATGCTGCAAAACTAATTAATGTAGTCACCTTTCTATACATATTGATTTTCATCATTATGCCCAAAGCATGAAAATAAAAGCATCACACACAAGGGCTGTAAATAAATCCACTGTCAATTTACATTTCTGCGATATTTATTTAAATGAACAATCAGGATTTTTGCACGATTTTCTTACATAATCCTTTAACAGATAGTATAAACAGAAAAACTATTACGAAGCATTTTGTATAATATTCCTGTTCGAATAAATCAACAAGCAGTGGGATTATAATGAATGTTGATAGACAAAAGATCATTATCAGAGTGCTTTTTTTCATGTTTTAGCAAAAAGTAGCAACTCCTACTAAGGCGCCGCTCCACCCACCTAAAGCGGTTCCCGATACTGTACCGATAACAGGTAGTGTGACAGTACCAACTCCTGCACCACCAACCGCACCTAATCCCGCGGATCCTGCAGTTCCTGCAACACATTTCACTACTTTCCATGCCGTCCCCAAAAATCCTCTCGTTGTAGCTTTAGGAGCTTCTAACTCCATAGCATAATAAATAGCTTCAACAGCTATATCTACAGAATTCATTAGAATATTGTATTCTTGGGAGTTTGGAGATAGAGTACTATTTTGCACAATTTCTTTGAGCTGAAGCCTTAGAGTTTCAGGGGAAGCCTCTGTATCAACTTTTATGTTTTTCATACTCTCTATTACTTCCATTACTTCAGGGGATATCCTCTCAACATAATCGTCTTCATTGATAGCTCTGGAGATAGGTTTAATATCCTGTATCAAACTATTTGCATAAGCAGCAGCTTCTTCTACTGATTTAAACCCCTTACTTTCAAAGGCACTTTTTATTTGAGAGATTTCGTTAACTTCATCCAATTCCTTTTTGAAATCATTTATTACTTCTTCTGGATCATTACTGCAACCAACAACAATCAACAGCAAGAAAAAAGAAAAAACATACTGTAAAATCTTCATAAGGCTTTTCTTTTTGATTAAACATGTACTAAAAAACACAATTATTATTCTTTTATAATTCTAATATTATCTGGTGTAGGTTCTTCCTCTTGTTCTATTTTAACTAAAATAGAATCATCGAATGTAAGACTTGTTGTTAAGATATATTCGTATCGAGCTACAACCATAGGTTCTTTATAATAAAGAACTTCTAATGTTTTGTTTCCATTATTATATGAATTAATTTTAAAAGGAGGACCATATTTCTTTAAAACCAATTCTTTTGGAGAGCCAATTTTCACAGGATCAGTGGTGAAACGACTAACCCTATATCCGGCACAAGAGCCACAGAATAAAACTATTAAAAATAAAAGGGATATTTTCATGTTATTGAATTTTTATGGGCATTCTTGAATTCAGCATATTTTTGAAATAAATCAACAAGCAGTGGGGTTAGTATCATCGGAACATGAAATTAAAAACATAATTGGCAAAATCAATAAATACACATACTGTTTCATTATTAATATAATTAAGTTAATACCGAATATGTTAAAAATCAAAAGTACCATGTTTATAAGAGGACCGAGAAGGTTTATAATAATCCTCACCCGGGGTCTGGGGTTGTATGAAATCCTGTCTGAATATTTCCGTAGGATTATCTGTAATTAAATTTGCATCATGGGTATATATGTTAAAATAGCACTCTGGATCTGTTTTTTGGTTATATGGTCCTTCTCCCACAAAAGTGAATTTGTAAAAACCGATTTTTTCCCCGTCTTTTCTGACCGTAAGAAACCAGACATTACCAGTACTTATCGTTTTAAATCTCAATCCATTTAATGATGAATAAGTTTCCTCTATAAACTGATCATTCAAATATGTCTGCTTTTTACAAATAAAAGGCAATTCAAATTTTCCACCTTCAACTGGTAGAACAAAAGGATTCTGTTCCGAATGGATTTTATACACAAATGTCAACTTCCCTTTATCTATAATTAGGGGAATTTTTTCTACTTTTATACCATTAATAGTAGAGTAAGAAATCTGTAGATCAACATTCAAAATTTTATCTTCCTTATTAATATTTGAGGTTATATTTAATACAACCTGATCACCCTTTATTTTTTGTCTCTATATCAGAAAAAAAGAGTTTTATCAAATTCTATCGAAACATCCTTGGGAATAATCGGAACCTCTGAATCTAAAATATCATCTATCAATGTTTTTTGAATAATTGTAAAAGTAATAGTACGTTTCTCCCCCAAACAACTAAATGGTTTAGATACATTCTCACTTGGCAGCAACTGATATTCAAAAATTTTATTATCTTCTTCTTTTTCACAGGAAAATAATGCTAAGGAAACGAACAGAAGAATGAATATTTTTTTCATATTAATACTATTTAGTTTTTGCAAATTAAAGAATTTTTCCTGTACAATAAAATACCAATTAATTGGTATTTTATCACAAATAACCATTCAATTTCATTATTATGCCCAAAGCATGAAAATAAAAGTATAACATACAAGAGCTGTAAACAAATCCACTATCAAAACAATAAAATAAATCGTTTTTGCATCTTTGCGATATGCATTTATGCAAAATCATACAAATTTCTTTATCAGTAAAATACCCATTAATTAGTATTTCATTGACAAAATGAAATGTACTTTAAAAGCCCAAAGTTATATTCAATTCATAACCTAAATGCCTATCCAATATAAAAATAATGCGTTTAGCACCAAGATACAAACATAATAACACAAAATCAAGCTCTAAAGGAATGTATTACTATTATAAAAGACAGAATTATTCGGGAGATTCCCTACTCTAAAAAAGTTAAAGAAAGAAAATGATTCAAATAAATATTAGTGTAAAAATATCACCAACAACACAATATCCCCTTTTCAAATTATACAATAAATAATAGCTAAGCAACCAAAGACAGTGCAAAGCCAAATAAGTAATAAAAGAACAAAGTATTAAATAAAGCCAAAACACCCAATTTTACTTTTTTTAGGGTGTAAAATTGGGTGTTTTTCTTGTTAAATTACTGATTTTCAGCATTTATTGCGGAGAGACAGGGAAACAAAAGCGTTTTTACACTTTTTGCAACAAGCTGTATTCCAATAAGTTAATTCGCTATAAAAACGCATTTTTGCTCATTTTTGTCGCAGATATGTCGCTCGACAAAACTTCTATAACCTCTGAAAACCAACGGATTTTGGTTATTCAATTAAGATTATTTAATAATAGTATCTATATACTCCCTTCAAATCAGCCAAACAATGCAATAAAAAAATATTTTTCCAACATACACCTTTTACGGAATTTATTATGTAGCGGATGTAGCGGAACTGATTATCAGCACTTTTTGTATCATCATGGGTATATATAGATGTAGCGAAGTTGTAGCGGAGTGTAGCGGAATGTAGCGAAGGTATCTATACTATATATTATAAATCTATAGTAATTGATTCTTAACACCTTTTTATAACTCCTATTCCTCTTTCTTGCCCATCAAAGTCTGAATCAGCAAATCTTTGGTTGCTAAGGCATCATTCTTGGCCTTTACTATGTCTTCAAGAGCTTTGATTTCTCTTCTCAATGCTTCGTTTTCAAGCATAAGGTTCGTATTGACAGAAACATTCCCGACTTGGTTATTGTTCCCGGACACATTATTCCCCTTGAATGTATTTCCAACTCGGAAGTAATCCAAGGGCATATGAAAGAAGTCTGCCAATACTTCAAGTTTTGAAAGCGTAATATCTTTCGTCCGCTTGAAATAGCTCAAAGTCTGCTTACTCCTCTTAAATAAAAGAGTGAGTAACTCCTGCTGCTGTTCTTTAGATAGTCCAGCATAGAGATTTTCTATTAGTTCCGTGTTAAGCATAAAAATTACGTTAATAATGCGCTAATTAATACTAAATCCCTCAATTTATTGAGCAAAATCACAATATGTACAATAAATTGAGCTATATTTGCATACAAAAATAATCCATATTTTGGATAAATACAATATATAACCATTTAAACCTTTAAAGACATGACCACAAAAGAGATTGCCTTCTATTACAAAAACCTTCCTAACGGAGAAAAAGGCAGATTTACTGCTCATATCAGTTTGGAACTTGGGGGTTCTCCTCATTCTTGGCAGCAAAAGTTCCTCAAATGGTTCAATGAAGAAAAAAATCATCCCACCTGTCATAGCTACGGCTCTTTCTTTAATCATTGAGGGCGGTAAGTGGAAATAACCATTTCTATCAACAACCAAAACTATCAATAATGATTAAGGACAAATACATAGACTTGGTAAAATCCCGAGTGGATATATGCCAATTGGCTGTAGACTTGCATCCTGAGACAACTCTCAGAACTGCCGGCCCCCACCGCAAGAAGTGTTGCTGCTTTTTTCATAGTGAAAAAACACCTTCCCTGCTACTTGACAGCACAATCAACAGATACAAGTGCTTTGGTTGCGGAAAGAGTGGTGACATAATTTCACTTGTGGAAGAGAGCAATGGGCTTGACTTCAATGGAGCTATCTGCTTTCTGCTGAAAATGTACTGTCCTGATGTTGACATTCCCTCAATATATGAAAAAAATATTTCTGAAGATATTGCGTTACAAAAACAAAAAGAAACCTTTTATGCGTACAACGAGTATGCGTATGAGTTTTTTCGCGGACAATATCAAGCAAACACTTCTGAAGCCTTAGCTTGCCGACAATATGCTGAACGAGACAAAGGTGGTCGCTGGGATGAAGCATACTGCCAAACTATAGGTTTAGGATATAGTCCGCTAAAAGGAAATCAATTCCTTTCGTTTGCCATATCAAAGGGATTAAAAACAGACATTCTCCTGCAACTTGGTCTTATTGCCGAAGATGAAAAACAACCAGGTAAATATTACGATTTTTACCGTGGGCGTTTGATGATTCCTCAAAGAGACAGATATGGCAGAATCCTAACCTTCACAGCAAGAAGTATTGATTCTCAATCCTATATCAAATATCTAAATGGTAAAGATTGCCTGATTTACAAGAAAAACCAAACTATTTTTGGTATAGACGTAGCTTTAAAGGCTGCACGTCAAGCCGGAAAAGTTTATCTCGTAGAAGGCGCACCGGATGTAATGCGTTTGCAATCCATTGGGATAGGAAATGCAATAGCGACATTAGGAGGTACTTGGTCAGAAACTCAGCTTAATGAATTTAGTAAATTTGGATGCAGCATTTGCTTTATTCCAGACAATGACGTACCCAAAGACGGTTCTAAATTTGGTGTCGGAGATCAGTTCGTTTTCAAAAATGGGAAAACTGCTTTGGAAATGGGCTTCAATGTTTCTGTTCGTGAATTGCCAACCGCTGAACACAAACAGGATCCAGATTCCTATCTGACTGACCTTTCAAAATGGGAAACATTGGAAGAAAAAGACTTCATCCTTTGGTATGCACAAAAGCACTTTGAAACAAACCCTTCCAATGAAGACAAAATAAGCATAATCAATGACGTATGTAGTCTGTTAGTTCTTGTCACCTCCGATGTTCAACAAACATCAATCCTAACGGAATTGAAGGATAAGTACAAGAAAGCTTCTGTATGGAAAGCAGCCTTAGCTGATGCAGCTCGCAAAAGACAGGAACTTCGCCGTCAGCAAGCCTTGAAAAAGGATGATGAGTTGAAAGGGTTTCATTTCTTCAGAAAAGGCTACCACTACTATGATATTGATGCACAAGGCCGTGAGCGAGATTGGACTAATTTCATTATTCGCCCCTTGTTTTTAATTGCTGATGATAAGAAACCTACCAGAATCTTTGAATTGGAAAATGAAAACAGAGTAAAAAAAACCATAGAATTGCAGCAAGCAGATGTAACCAAGTTAGATAGATTCAAAGAAAAAATTGAGGGAAAAGGAAACTTTCTCTTCTTTGAACGTCAGGACAAATATGAATTGTTTAAAGCCTATATCTATGAGAAGACCGAGGAAGCACAGCGTGTAGTACAGATGGGTTGGAATAATTTAGGCGAAAAAGGATTTTATGCGTTTTGCAATGGAATTATTTATGAGGGAAAATGGAAACCCATAGATGAATATGGCATAATCCGGCTTGAAAACGAGAATTTCTACCTTCCGGCCATGTCAAAGTTCCACAAGACAAATAAAACCGCATTTGTCAATGAACGAAGATTTATCCATGACCCCAAAATGGATATAGCTCCGGAGTTATATTTCAATATGCTTCATGAGCCTGTATGGTGATAACGGAATCGTTGCATTTTGTTTCTACATTGCAACCCTCTTCCGGGACATCATTACTGATAGCACACGCTCTTTCCCTATTCTGAACATCTACGGAAAAAAAGGAACCGGAAAGACTGAGTTTGCTCTTTTCTTGATGGCTTTGTTCCAAAACAATCCAGAGGTCAGCAACCTTGAAAGTACAACATATTACGCAATGGGTGAGAAATGTGCTGAAGTCAGCAATATGTTAGTTCACTTCGATGAATACAAAAATTCGCTGAGCAACAAACACATAGACTTTCTCAAAGGTGTATATGACAATGCCGGTCGTTCAAAGCGTTCTTCTGACGGTGAACATCGTGAAGCAACTAAGATTAACTGCGGTGTCCTCATTACAGGACAAGAAATGCCAACTGCTGATATTGCATTATTTTCGCGTGTGATTTTCTTGGAATCACAAAAGAGTGAAAGATCAAAGGAGGAAACAGACAAGTATCAAAAGTTCTTGAAGCTCAGAAATATGTGTCCTACAAACATAACTGTTGGATTAATGCGCTATCGGGAAAATTTCAATGCAGGGTGGTATGACGCTTGGAAAAGATCACTGAGAGAAATTAAAAGTGAAGTAGATTACAATGTAATCGGAGAAAGATTCATCAATAATTGGGCTATGATGCTTGCCTCATATTATTGTCTGAAATCTTTTGCCCCCGGCTTGCCATTTACAGAACAACAAGTTCATGACATTTGCATTGATGGACTTCTCTATCAGCATTCTCTTTGCAGCAGCACTGACGAAATTGCAGTATTCTGGTCTATGTTTTCAAAGGCTCGTCAATTGGGTGAAATTCGTGAAGGACAAGACTATAAGATTTCACAGATAAGCAGTTTGAAGGTAAGCATTAAAAGTGATCCCCAAAAAACCTATGAGTTTAATGAACCAACCTACATTTTATTTGTCCGGGAAAAGATTTGTTTGGCCAAAGCCAATATCCAAGCCAAGAGAGAGGGAAAGATAATGATTCCAGACGAAAGTCTCCTATCCTACCTCATATCTACACCGGATTACTTAGGCAAAACCAAATCACCCTTAAAATTCTATATATTGGACGAAAATGGGAACCCTACAAAAAGATACAAAGATAGTGGCGAAAGTGAATTAGTCTATGATCAGGAACGAGTACTGGCATTTGACTATTGCAGCATTGCCAAGAACTACGATTTAAGCCTTCAACTTCTAACTGAGAAAAGATAATAAACTAAAGTAATTATGAACAAGAAAATTTTTCCCCTCTTCTTCATTGTAGAACGTGTCAATAAAGGCTATGTTCTCACTTTTAAAAACAATGATTCCATGGAAATCACGAAAGAAGTGGTTCTGGAATCCAATATCAACACTCGCATTGGCGAATTGCTTTCATTGGAAACTTTGACTAAAGGCCGAATCGCAAAATTCCATGTAGAAGCCACTGCAGCAGACCACATAGTATCATCAAACGATCCTGCCAATTTCGAACAAATGGATGAACTTTTTACAGCAAAGGTCTGTTTTTATAATAACCTAAGTCAGGACATTAAAGATGGCAGCACATTGGTTTTACAAGACAAAGATGACAACCTCAATGAAATCTTCGGAGAAAACGCAAAAGAAGTTGCATTAAAACACGAGCTGCCTTTAGCTTACAAGAATGATATTGCGTCAATATCATTCCCCACGACCAAGGAAGGACAGAAATCCTTGGCACAATGTATTCAGCGAGTCAAACTTGTTGCATTTACCCATCAGGAGTTACTCCAATGGTACCACAGCAACAAATTATAAAGAGGAGTTTTCCCCACTACATTAAGGAACTTTCTCGTATCAAAATATCAAGCAAAATCCTCATTTTTTCAACCTCAAAAATCAATATTTGTATGAATACCAAAATTATTGCAGTTGCAAATCACAAAGGCGGTGTAGGTAAAACAACAACAGTAGCCAGTCTTGGAAGCATTCTCAGCAAAAAAGGATATAAAGTCCTACTCATCGACCTTGATGCTCAGTCTAACCTCACTACGTCCTTATCTGCACCTACGGAAGGTCCTACTATCTATGATGCACTTACCGGTAAAGTAGAAGAACTTCCTATCGTTTCGCTCAATGAAAATCTGCACTTGGTTCCTGCTTCTTTGACCTTGGCAATGGTTGATGTGGAACTTTCCACAGCGATAGCAAGAGAAAGAATCCTATCAGATGTCCTACAAAAAGCAAAGGTAGAGGAAAAATACGACTTCGTATTCCTCGACTGCCCCCCATCTTTAGGGCTTATGACACTGAATGCGTTTACCGCATCAACAGATATTGTTATTCCTCTTATCTCAGAAGTGTTACCCTTTAAAGGTTTAACGATGATTAATGATTTCATCAATATGGTTAGTACAAGGCTGAACCCGAAGGCTCACATTTCCGGCATTCTCATTACTCGTTGGGAAACAAGCAATCTTTCACGCGGTATTGAAGCCAAATTACGCGAAGCAGTTGGTGATACTGTATTCCAAACAAAAATTCGCAAGAATGTACGCTTGGCCGAAGCCCCATTGGAACGACAAGACATTCTTGACTATGATAAGAATAGCAATGGAGCTAAAGACTATGCAGCTTTTACGGACGAGTTTTTAGCTCACATACAATAACCCTAATAAGAAAAAAGCATGAACAATACAAGCTTAGATGCTTTATTCTCAGGCTTGACGAAAAATGAACCTACAGAAAAACAAGAGACACCTCCGCAACCGGAACCTCCTGTAATAAAAAAATCTGTTGAACAAGGCACAGCCAGAGAGAAGCAAAAAGGAAAAAAGAGCGTGCAAAGAGTGAAGAACGCTTTTGCACCATCGTTTCTTCCGAGTTGTTAAAAAAAATAAGAATCATCGCCAAGAGAGAAGGCTTGCCTATTAAAGACATTGTATCAGCAGCTTTCGAGAAGGCCATAGACCTCTATGAGCAAAAGCATGGTGAGGTTTTTGAAAATCAAAAGAAGAACGCAAAAGAATTATTTTAACAAAAAACAAACTTGGTGTCCACTTTTAAAGACATGCAATACAAAAACCTTTGAGGTGGGCACCTTTAAAAAACCAATTATGAAAAAATATATCAATGTTGGCTTTATGGCCATTTTTACGCTGATGACATTCGTTTTGAGCTTTAGCAGCTGTTCAAGTGAAGATGATGACATTATGAGTGAATATCCCCCAGAAGAAAAGCCGGAAGTTCCCCACTACGACAATCTTTCCTATATGCCAGGAGCCAATGTGCAACTGATTAACAAGGCCGAGTACTGCAAATCCATCATTGCCGATGGAAAGGAACTTATTACCGGTAATGAAAGTGGAGTAATCACTGTGCCGGAACTCAAAGACCCCAAGATTTACATCACCTTCAAAGAAGGTATTACGGATTTCTCGGATGTATTCTTAGGCTGTACCAAGTTAACGAGTGTTCCTGCCAATCTCTTTGCAAACCATCCCAATGCCACTAGTTTTTCAGGAGCCTTCCTTCGTTGTACAGCTCTGACTGCCATTCCGGAAGATTTGTTTGCAAACAATCAAGCAGCAGAGAACTTTGCATGGCTGTTTTACAATTGCCGTAAATTAGAGTCCATCCCAGAGAAATTGTTTGCAAACTGCCCGGCAGTTACTGATTTTTCAAGTAGCTTTGCTGCATGCAAAAGGTTAGTTTCAATACCCTCTGCTCTTTTTGCTCACAACCCGAACGTCACCGATTTCAGTTATGCCTTTTCCGATTGCAGTTTCATAACCTCTATTCCGGCCAGTCTCTTTGACAACAACCGTAAGATAGAAGTATTTTCAGGCCTTTTTTCCAACTGTACATCATTGAAAGGAGAATCACCTTATACGGTAGTAGAGGGGAAAAAAGTACATCTGTACGAACGAGAACTCTATCCTGAACTCTTTGAAGAACCCGGATTGCATTTCGGGGTATTCGAATATTGCACCGGTCTGACGGACTATGCAAATATGCCTTCTGTTTGGCAGAAATTTCAAGATTAAATCTTCAATTTGTACTTATAAGCAATAAAGAATTATAAGGTCTCCTATGTGGTGGAATTTTTCCACCACATACTTTTTCAGGACCTTTAATTTTAAACAACACCTAAATAGCGCAAACGAAAAATATATTGTAACAATAGACTTGAAAAAGGTCGAATAAAATACACCAATCATGAAAATAGGAGACAAGGTTTTGATTTCTCCAGACCTGACCCGGATGGAAGGCTGGATAACAGGAACAGTCATAGAGGTTGAGGACAACCCCTTTATCGGTATTGTCATTTCCGCCGAAACAGAAGACAAGGATGTCTTCTTCGGCAAGGAAGATTTATTTAAATTCAATCAAACATCAACAATTAAAATTACAACAAAATGAAAAGTAAATTTCGCCTGAGCTGCATGGCTATGTTAGCTGCAGCAACAATGAGTGGCAGCTTTTAGCAGCTGTTCAAGTGACGAGTTGTTGGACGGCACCAACACTCTCCCCGAGAACGCGATTGCGTTCAACGTGACGCAACAGGGCGCATTGAGTCGTGGTACGGAAACGAACTCCGTAGCATGACTTCAATAGTACATACGACATCAAAATCATTGGACTATCCTCTTGTGGATGACCGACCTTGTGTCCTAAAAAGCCGTGGCAGGAAGAAGCAGGAAAAATCTCCGAAGCCACTAAATCTTTAGTTTAGCGGTAATTCACAAGAACCTACCTACCCACATTTATGTAGGTAGGTTCTTATATTTATATCTAAGCTAAAGCATTGACGAAGGAAGGCTAATGCGTAGCATTTTTTATTTCCCTTTTTTATTTATTCCCTCATAAATCATTAAATAAAAACCACTTTTGCCTTTCTTGTAGAGATAGTCTTTGTAGAGATTCTTGTAAGATTAGATTTATTAACAAAATATCGACTGATTATCAAGCATTTCAAGTCAAAAAAATACGAGGGAAAATACCCAAAATACTAAAATCCAAGACCAAAAGATACCCAAAATACTAAATTCAGCCTTACCTAAAGAACCCAAAATACTAATCATACCAATAAAAAATGATTATTATTTTTCCATGTTATTTTTAATATATATATTTGCATATCAATCACTTATATCTAAAACATAGACTTATCAAGTCTGCACTCATTTCCACCTTCCCTAAAACTTTGCTGAATCCCATTCTTAGTTCATTGAAATCACATCACTAAATCTTTTTCAATCATGACAAATCACGATTCCCTAAACTTCAATCCTCCTTCCAAAGAAGAAATCATGCTGATACAGCCCAATAATGTAACTTTTGGGCAATACAATGTGACAGACTGGCAAGAAAATCTTCTAACTTTGATTGGCGACAATATCCAAAAGCACATGAGCCGTGAGCAAGAATTGCCGCGAGATTTGTTTAATCAACCCTATGTTACTATATCTTGTGATGAAGCAGGAGGTAAAAACAATAAAAAGAAAGTATATAAAGAAGCTCTGGACTTAACCAAGAAACTATTTTCATTCAGATGGCTTCATCCTCGCATTCATCAGACAATAGAGACAACAGGCGTTGTCATTACAACCATACATGATATAAAGAACACGAATAAAATAACTATCAACATCAATCCCTGGGCCATACCATTTTTGATTTATTATGGAGTCGGTGTAGGCGGCACGCGGTTTTCAAAATCCATAGCATTGAGTTTAAGAGGCAATTACACCAAGAGGATATATAAAATTATTTGCAGCCAACATGCTCGAAGAGAATATTATTATCCTATTGAACAGTTTAGAACAGACTTGGGTATTTCAGAAGTCTATTCGAACTCTCAGATAGACCAAAAAATTCTTCGTCCCAGTCAGCAGAGAATTAAAGAAAGCGAATCCGAAATATGGTTTGACTACAAACTCATTTGCAAGAATCCCATAAAAGGCAGAAAACCGAAAGCTGATACAATTGTTTTTACCATCAACACCCTTCATCCACGACAGGAAAAAGGAGACCAATTCTCGCAATATACCTATGTGTACAGATGGGTGTTTAATGCAATGGGCTATCCGGTAGACAATGCGGCCCAATTAGCCGTTGATAAGATTGTTGAAACCGGCAAGCTAAAGGAAGTTTATGACCGCTGCTGCTTCTATGATGACCAAATATTCACCGGTGATAAAACCAGAGACCATGCTCAAAATGCCCTTATGAAAATGTTACGCGAAGAATTTGGGATAAAACGAAGTTAAGTCTTCCACCCTGTAAAATACCATATATTCTCTTAGTCAACCCTTCATCTAACCAGAATCTATATACTTGATTAGCAGCATTTTGGTTTCATTATATAGTTAAAATAGAACCAAAAAAAAATTATTGCTTCAAAAATGGTTTTTCCGTAGTCTTAATTCCTTTGGAACAAAAATAACTATGTAATTTTGTCATGAAAATCAATTGTGAATAACTACAAAATAATAAAAAATGAGTCCATTTTCGATTTATGCAATAGTTCTAACCATTGCACTTATTCTTTACTACATCACGCTCATTACAATGGATTTGAATGCAAAGAATAAGAAGGATAATAAGAATGAACTAACCATAGCTTCGGGCGACGACACTGAAGAAGATGATGAAGAATACACTCCGCAAAGTGTTGTTGAAACGTCTTCAGGCAGCTTTAGTTTTGTAAATAATACAGAAGACCCGAAAGAAAATGAAGAGATTCAGGAAGCACCTGAAGAAATCACATATCAGAAAGAATCTGGAAAAGATGAGTTAAAAGAGGAACATAAAGACTCGGAAAATCAAGATTCAGAATCAGAAGTACAAAATCAAGAAGAGGATAAAGCAACCGATCAGCAAGAGACAACACAACCGCAAGAATCAGATATAGATAGTGAAGCTAAGGATGCTGAAAAATCTTCTGAAGAAGAATCGGCAAATTCAGAGGAAGAAAACTCAATGTTTCAAGCTGAAGATATTAGCTCCGTTTTTGGCAAAGAAACTCCTCGAAAAGATTTGAGTAATTCTGAATTATTCGATGAGAATCTAAGAACTACCAAGTATACAGTTAATAAAACATTTGCCCCAAAGCCTTCCAAAAATGTGACTGAAATTCTTGATACTATCAACAACTCATTAGAAAATGTTCAACTATTCCAAAATGGATTGATGACTCCAGAGGAATTGACTAAAATGGTGAGAGAAAATAAGGAAAATTGTAATATTGAGAGACATGATGAAATTACAATGTTATAATACAAAGTTACTCTGCCTGTTTTTTTTCATGGCCATATTCATTCCCCTGACAGTTTCAGCAAGGTGTGGTGCTGTTAATTACTCATTGGGTGCCCAGCAACTTCATAATGCAGCTGTTTTTGTAGGAACAATGACAAAGTATGCCGTAGAATTGCTAAATGCCGTAGCTGCTATCCTTTCCATAATTTCAGCTTTGCAAATTGCAATAAAGATGAATTATCACGAAGGCGATATAACAAAGAGTGTGGTCATGTTGATAGGTTCACTGCTTTTTCTAATTGGTGCGGCAACTGTGATGCCAGCATTTTTTGGTTACGAGAATTTGAGTTTTGGAATCTAATAAACTGATAAAATTTTATTCACCCTAAATAACTTTTTAAACACAATGAACTTCAAAAAAATCTGGAGTACAGCGAAAGCAAAAAATTCGAATGCTGCTTTTACTGTAAAAGTTGCAGTTTTAACTGCGTGTATCAAAATTCTTACTCCTGCTACTGCCTTCGCGCAAGACTACGCATCAGGAACAACAGCATTAGGAGATGTTACCAACGAACTTAAAAAATATATCCCTATTGTAACAAACCTGTGCTACGCACTTGCCGGTATTGTGGCCATCATCGGTGCCATTTCCGTGTACATTGCCATGAATAACGAGGAGCAGGATGTCAAGAAGAAGATCATGATGACCGTAGGATCTTGCATCTTCCTCATCGCAGCTGCTAAGGCTTTACCTGCATTCTTCGGTGTAGGTGGATAATTCTATCATCTAATGGCTGAACCAAACAATCCAGAATTTCAAATGTTCAAAGGGCTTCAACGCCCTTTGGAATTTTTGGGTCTTCAAGGACGTTATATTGTCTGGGCCGCTATTACAGCAGGAATAAGTCTTCTCGGATTTATTATAACATACACCCTCTTAGGCTTTATGGTCGGACTGATTGTATTAGTAATAGCAGTGAGTACTGGTGTTGGAATCATCATGATTAAACAGCGAAAGGGTTTATATTCGAAAAAGAATCCAAAAGGTGTTTTTATTTATGCCTACAGTGAGCGACTTTAAAACCTTTTCCAAGTTACGAAAATGAAAACGACTTAGGTAGGCTTAGCTTTAAGGTTGAGCCTACTTTTTTTTTAAAGTACTACAACTAAAGAAATAGATAATGTTAGTATATGTATTGTTGTGTTTTGCTGCCATCTGTATAGGTATGGCTATTTCAGTGCGAGCATTTGGCACCGGCAGCAAAAAAGCTAAAATCTTTAAGGAAATCTACTTTTCGATAGAGGAAGTAGACGGTATCGGTGTGTACTATACAAAAACCGGAGAATTTTCTGCAACTGTAAAAATCGTAAATCCTGTACAGAAATACTGTGCTGACATTAACGAGTATTATTCCTTCTCCAGTTTGCTCACCTCTTTGATGTCTACATTAGGCGAAGGATATGCGATTCACAAACAAGATGTATTCGTCCGTAAAGGTTTCGAGGCCGAAGGTGGAAACAAAGAGTTTTTAAGTGAAAGTTATTTCCGCTATTTTGGTGGTCGAGAATATACCGATTGCATTACTTACCTCACCATAACTCAGGAGAATAAGAAAAGCCGTTTGATGAGTTATGACAATAAAAAATGGCAAGATTTTCAAGTAAAACTCGGCAAAGTACAAGATCAACTCCGGGACAGAGGCATTGACGCTCATTATCTTAATAAAAAAGAAGCCAAGCGATTCATCAATCAATATTATACCCAAAACTACACACAAAAGAATCTGAGTCACAACAACTACAAAGTGACGGACGAATATATTGGTATTGGTTCCAAAAAATTCAAGATTTACAGCTTAGTAGATGTTGACTGCATAGTCGTTCCGGAACTAATCAAGCCTTATACAAATATAGATGTCAACAATGTCACTATGCCGGTAGATTTGATGTCTATGTTAGACAGCATTCCTGATTCTGTAAATGTAGTTTTCAATCAAATCATTTTTCTACCTAATCAAAGACAGGAATTATCAAAACTGGCAAAGAAAAAGAACCGTCATAGTTCCTTGCCAAATCCAAGCAATGAAATTGCAGTGGAAGATATAAAGAAGGTAGAAGAACTTACTGCTCGTGAGAACAAGCAACTGGTTTATTGTCACTACAATATAGTGATTACCGTTGATAATAATACCGATTTGCAAAAAGTAACGAATAACTTAGAGAATACTTTTAGCCGTATTGGTATTCAGATTTCTCAGCACTCTTACAATCAACTTGAACTATTTGCGTAGGCAGTTTCCCGGGAAACTGTTACTCTATGAATAAAGAATATGACCGTTTTCTTACATTAAGCGATGCAGCATCCTGCTTAATGTACAAGGAAAAACTTCCAAAGAGTGAAGACACCCCATTAAAGGTTTACTATACAGACCGCCAGGGCGTGCCAGTAGCTATTGACATTTCCGGAAAAGAGGGTAAAATTAAATTAACCGACAACTCGAACTTTTTCTGTCTTGGTCCCTCCGGTTCCGGTAAATCCTTTCACATGAACTCCGTTGTTCGTCAACTTTGGGAACAAGGAACAGACGTAGTTATGGTAGATACAGGTAACTCCTATGAAGGTTTATGCGAATATGTAGGTGGCAAATATATCAGCTATACAGAAGAGCATCCTATCACAATGAATCCATTCCAAATCAATAAAGAGGAATTGAATGTTGAGAAAGTTGACTTCTTGAAAAATCTGATTATGCTCATTTGGAAGGGTAACTCTGCTATACCCACCAAAATTGAAGAGTTGCTGATAGAACAAGTTATCAAAGAATATTATGAAGCTTATTTCGTAGGATTCAACGGCTATAACAAGACTCAAATTGAAGCCCTCCATAAAAAACTATTGATAGATACGGCCACTGAGAGACGCATTTCAGACACAAATGAAGACGTGGAAAAGCGTATATGGGATAAAATTCATGAAATGGAAGCCCGTAGAAAAGCTCTTATCGTGAAAGAACTCTCATTCAACAGTTTCTTCGAATACAGTACCGAACGCATACCCTACATCTGCAACGAAAATAAGATTACAGGTATTGATATATCGTCTTACAATTATTCACTTTCTGAATTTTATCGTGGTGGTTCATACGAACGCACGCTGAATGAAAACTTAGACAGCAGTTTGTTTGATGAAACCTTCATAGTCTTTGAAATTGATACGATTAAAGATAATAAGACTCTGTTCCCTCTTGTAACGCTCATTATCATGGACGTATTCATCCAGAAAATGCGAATCAAAAAAAATCGCAAAGTCCTTGTGATTGAAGAGGCATGGAAAGCAGTAGCATCTCCCATGATGGCAGAATACATCAAATATTTGTACAAAACAGCCCGAAAATTTTGGGCAATGGTTGGTGTCGTTACTCAGGAGTTGCAGGATATTATCGGTAGTCCTATTGTAAAAGAAGCTATCATCAATAATTCAGACGTGACAATTTTATTGGATCAAGGTAAATTCAAGGAACGATTTGATCAAATTCAATCCGTTTTAGGTCTGACTGATATAGAATGCAAGAAGATATTTACAATCAACCGATTGGATAATAAAGATGGAAGAAGTTTCTTCCGTGAGGTATTCATACGGCGCGGACTGGCAAGTGATGTCTATGGAGTCGAAGAACCCAGAGAATGTTATATGACCTACACTACCGAACGAGCCGAGAAAGAAGCATTGAAACTCTATAAATCAGAGCTTAAATGCAGCCACCAGGAAGCTATTGAAATGTATTGCCGCGACTGGAATCTATCCGGTATTAGCAAATCTTTGGCTTTTGCTCAAAAGGTAAATCAAACTGGGCATGTACTGAATTTAAAACAAAAATAAAAGCAATATGAGACGTTTTATACTAATTACAATTCTGGCAATCGCCTATTGTTTTCCTTTTCAAGCTCAAAATATCAATGTTGACAAGGAGACTTTAGCTGCAATGGAAATCGCTTTTCAAACCAATTCTTTGATAGAATCACAGCATAATCAAAACCTTCTAAAGATTCGTCAAAGCTATAAGGGAGCAGAAGTTGCAGCTGCCGGAATTTATTTTGTAAAACATCTCGACAGAAAGGCTTTGACCAATGTTAATATATGGAGTTCCGATGAAAACTATTATTATAAACGAATTTATAATATAGTGAGTAGAGGTATTATTCCCAAAACAATAGATGTAGCCAAGTTGATGGTAAAGGATCCATCAACGGCTATCTATTGGGGAAGTTATCTTGTAAAAACAACGCAAGATGTAAAATCCTTATGTCAACAATTTGAGAGTGTAGTTACCAATGGTAAACTATCTTTTAAGGACCTTCCATTCTTGGAAATTGCCGACCAGTTCAAACAAGTATTTGATATTACCAAATTAGGAGAAGTTGATTGGAAAACTACTTTTGAAGCCATCTCTGATGATATTCAAAACAGTTTTACTAAAGAGAACTTCATGGCTGATATTGAGAACCTTGTTGTTAAAGGAGCTGCTTTAGCTGCATCAGGTTTCAATAGCAACTTGAATAAACTACTTCAAGGAACAAGTTTTGGTGGTACATTCCAAGACAAGATAGGTGATATTATTACACTGGCAGGAAATGCAAACGATATGTTTTCAAACATGAAAGACAAATCAGCCTTAGAAATTGTCAATCAATTTGCCGGAAAGGATAATATTGAGGATCTTTTCGATTTGAGTGACTATAACACAACTCAATGGGCTGATGATTTTACATCTGCTGCCAATGGTCAATTCTACACTCAAAGAGTTTATATCTATCGTGAAGAAAAGAGTACGGATTTGATATGTGATTATAAAGCACCAACAGATCAAAGTAGTGTCCTTAAAAGCGATCACTGGTATAGATTTTTCCCTAAAAAGAGCGAAAACTTCTTTCCCAATGAAAGTCAGCAGGAAGATATTCTCCGTAATTCTGAAAATCAAGCCGGATGGAGCCGAAAAAAAGTGGAGCAATTGAATCAAGAAAATATAGGAAAAGGATATAGATATGAATTTTTCAAGAATCTCAATGAGAAAATCATAGAAATAAAAGATCCTATTATTAGCCGCGTTTTTATCATAAAAGCGTATGCTTATGACATACAAGTCTATAAATATACTGACATTAAAGAAGTTGTTTATGAAGAAATCTTCGACAGTTATAAAATGGACAGGAATACCTTTATGGCTATGATGAATGCTCGGTTAGAGCAATACAATCTGAATGGCGATCATACAGATATAAGTAATCCCGATGATTTGAACAATCCTGAACCGGAAAAAAATTACACCTACAAAATAGGTTACGATGAAAGAAAATATTATGAAGCTACAACTGACCGGGACATCCAAGGAGCCAGTTCTGCAACTTTCCTTGTAACCTGTAGTGACGGTGGTGTATTAGGCAAAGGTAGTACTTCCTACAAATGCCGTAGCTGTGGAAAAACCGTAAATGATCATACCAGACAATGTGCAATGAAAACCACTTTAGGTAACGAAACCGAAATTACCGAGAATATTGCCGAGTTAAAAAAACAAGCCGAGAGTATGAGAAGTGAAGCGAATGTACTTCAAAAAGAATTGGATGAGTTAAATAAAGAATATGACCAGATTCGAAGAAAACTCAATTCAGCCACAACGACTGAAGAACGTGACAAATACCGCGAGCAGCTAAACAAAATACAGGAAACCATCAAAGAAAAACAATTGAAATATGATGGACTACGACATTCCATTACCAGTGTAGAACAAGCCATAATAGAAGCAGAAGAAGGTGAACAAGTACAAACTGACGACTACAATCGTATTCCACAAATTATGAAAAGCATGAAAAGTGCTTATGAAATAGCTTGGTCTGAAGAAGGCCATTGGGAAGGTGATAGCTTTATCCGGAAAGGAACAATGGGTGGCAAGGATTTCAGCGATGTCACGTTCAAAGCTACCGTGAAGATAGCCCGAAAGCCCAAATACTTTTTAGGTATCAAAATTCACCGTGCCATCGTCCAAATAGACTGGGAATTAACAAGTAGTTGGAGCGAAACTACCATTGCGGAAGAAATGGATCTTGACCCCAACCGTCCAGAAGCAGAAAACAGCAAGCTGGTAAATGACAAACTCAGTCAATTGGCTCAGCAACATCCAAATTGCGAAGTAACGGTTGAACTATACAAAACACCTGAAGTTGAAAAAGACGATACTCCAGATGTGAAACACCTTTTATGGGCAAGTGACCGTTTGGATATAGCAAGAGATATTGAAGCACGTCTTTCAGATATACATACGCAGTTGGTACTCATTGAAAAATTCCTGCATTACAAATACACGGTCAAAGATTGGTTTTTGAGTTTTATCCCCAAGCTCAATGCAGACAAGGACAGAAAATTGAATATTGCAGAACAATGCCATAAAAGATGGATGATTACTGGCGGTGTAAAACCCGATGCAGCCACTACACAAATTCAAAATTAAAACCACAATATGAAACTAAAAGAATCAAAGGGAATAAAAAACAAGAAGCATCTTTTGCCTTTCAAGGTTATTCTTATGCTATTGCTTTATTTTGTCTCCTCTAATACTATAAAAGCCCAGTTGGTACCAGATGTTGCTACCATTGAAGCATACATCCGTGACCACAAAAAGCAACGCGCTATTCTTTATGCACGCAGTGTTTTGGAAGAAAGCAATAAATTACTTCACAAAACCAGTGCTGCAACAAATAGGAACTACAAAGACATAAATGTAGAATTAGACAAATACGAAAGAGCTTTTGATGTCCTTGACTTAGTGCTAAGTTCTGTACAGACAGGCTTCGGAGTATATAAAACTTGCGATGTAGTAAAGGATAAGCTTGGCAAATATGAAAAACTTATCAAGGAATACAAAGATAAGGTTTTACTTCGAGGTAAAATAGAATCTGCAGACACTTTGCTGCTAACTGTTAATGCAAGGGCTATAAAAAATATACAAACTGAGGTCAAGAACATTTGGCAAGATTTTGTGATTATAGGAGGTTATGCAAGCGGACAAGTGAATTGCACGACTGCTACATTGACATTCATTGTAGAGTCTATTGCAAACTCTCTGCAAAAAATCCAAGATATAGTAAACAATGCCTACTTTCGTACATGGCAGTTCATTCAAGTGAGAACCTGCTATTGGAAATCAGCTCTATACCGTTCAAAAACCATAAAACAGATAGCTACAGATGCTATTGAAAAATGGATGGAGAATGGGAATATAATCGGTTATTAAACAGCAAAAAAAATGAAAAGAGTTATTTGTTCCCTATTATTCCTTTTGCCTATTATAGGTACGAAGGTAACAGCTCAGAGTATGACGTACTTGCCTGATGTAGCAAAACGAAATCAAATTCAAGTGATGGAGTTAGGGGCAGGCGTTTTGACTCCTGACTTTTACTATAATATGTTTCATAAAAATTACAAGAAGACAGCATACCTTCCAACTTCTCCTAAGAACTCATTGCGTATGACGACCTATTTAAGTTCGAAACCACAGGTAGAATTTGCTGATAGCATAGAAGCAGATTTAAAGTCAAGGGCAAAGATAGAAGCGTTGAATTTGGCTGATAGAGAAGTTGATTTGGCATGGACTTCAATCGGTAATAAACTGGATAATACATTAAGAAAGTATAGAAATAACATCAACAGTCTCAGTGGAAAGACAAAGAATGATGAAATAGAAGAATGGAAATCTCTTGCAGATCAGTATGATTTTGCTATTAAAACCATCAAAAAGGCATATTTGGCAAATTCTCAACGCCAAAAACAATATATGACCATTTATGATGAAATCTGCAAAACCAATGAACTGCTCGTGGATCGAGTAAAAACTCTGACTTTGAAAAAAGCAGCCAATAGAGTCTTGAATGTGATGTCTTCCAATATCTCTCACAGAGTCAAGGAAGAATCACTTGCCGGTTACAACAGATGGATTGGAGTGACTGATAAAATTCAAACTAAAACGACAACTCAAAAATAGAAAAATATGACGAATGACAGCACAGCCGTAGATTTCGGCATTAACCTTCTTGAAAGTGAAATTGACGATGTGATCTTTCGCACAAACGAGTTTCTCACGAGTGAAACACTGATTGGTTCACAAGGCCCGTTTTGGTACATTCTTCAGATTTCAATGGGTTTAGGCGGACTCTTTGCCATTATCATGTGTGCAAATATGGCGTACAAAATGATGATTAAAAAAGAACCTTTAGACATCATGAAACTATTCAAGCCACTAGCAATTAGCATTATACTTTGTTGGTGGTACCCACCGCAAATAACCGGAATAGGTAACAAAAGTACAAATTGGTGTGTACTGGATTTTTTAGCTTATGTTCCCAACGCTATTGGATCTTATACCCATGATTTATATGAAGCTGAAGCAGCCCAGGTTGAAGATAGAATGGAAGATGTGCAACAGCTTATGTTTCAACTGGGAGAAAAAACTTCCGACCCGATAGCTACAATCGCGCAAGCTCGGGAAAAGTTAGGACAGTTATTGACTCAATCAGCAGTACAAGAGACCACGGATATAGATGCTGCGACACAAGATGAAAAGAATGTTTACAAGGCCAGTCTTGTTTCGACTTCAGCCGGAACTGTGATGCTGCTCGATAAAGTCATTATGCTTATAGCACTGATTACTTACCGAATAGGATGGTGGGGAACTATATACTGCCAACAAATTCTCTTGGGTGTATTAACTATATTCGGTCCAATCCAATGGGCTTTTTCTATTCTACCCAAATGGGAAGGAGCTTGGGCTAAATGGATTATCAGGTATTTAACAGTGCATTTCTACGGAGCCATGCTGTACTTCGTAGGCTTCTATGTACTTCTCCTGTTCGATATAGTTATCAATATCCAATACAACGATTTGGCAGCTGTTACGGCAAATCAGGAAACTGCTACGGCCTATCTCCAAAACTCATTTTTTACAGCCGGTTATCTGATGGCAGCATCTGTCGTATCACTTAAATGTCTTAGCTTGGTGCCGGATCTTGCAGCATGGATGGTACCGGAAGGAGAAACTTCATTCTCCGCACGTTCATTTGGCGAAGGTGTAAGTACTACGATGAGTAGTCATATTTCAAGAAGAATTGGTATTTAATTTCAAAATAAATAGTTTATGGTAATCAAAAATTTAGAAAATAAGATTAAGCACTTTTTGTACTTATAATATGCAGCCTTTTCTTAGTTGGCTGTACTATTATATCATTAGGAAGTATTTGGACTGCAAAGACAATGGTCAATGATGCGCAGAAGAAAATCTATGTATTGGATGGTACGGTTCCTATTTTAGTAAATCGCTCAACAATGGAAGAAACCTTGGATGTGGAAGCCAAGAGCCATGTGGAAATGTTTCATCACCTCTTTTTTCACCCTGGCTCCTGATGACAAGTATATCAAATATACCATGGAAAAAAGCCATGTATTTGATTGATGAGTCCGGATTGGCACAATACAATGCTCTGAAAGAAAAAGGTTTCTATGGGAATGTAATGGCTTCAAGTGCAGTATTCAGTATCTATTGTGACAGCGTGAAGTTCAACAAAAAAGATATGTCTTTCACTTATTACGGAAGACAGCGCATTGAAAGGCGAACTTCAATCTGATGCGTGAACTTGTTACAGAAGGTTATCTTAAACGTACCAAGAACTGAAAATAATCCTCACGGACTGCTTATCG
>VOFK01001610.1_pt1 | contig 27242 bp, 36 predicted proteins | sample 5384121 | NCBI WGS metagenome assembly VOFK01 (sample SAMN12384730, study PRJNA508395) | human gut metagenome | isolation source: healthy gut J | host: Homo sapiens | reverse complement strand
GCCACGTATTGCCGGGCAGAGATCGAAGACTGCCTGCGCTACGGCATCGGCGGCGGGACGCCCAAGACCCAGCGCGAGACGGCGCAGCTATGCGGGATATCCCGCTCGTACGTATCGCGCATAGAAAAGAAAGCGCTTGAAAAGCTGCGTGAGGCATTGGGGGACGAGAGCGGGAAATAGCACAGAGCCGTGTATCAGACAGGATTTTGATACACGGCTTGTTTGCGCCGATATACGGCAGCGGATAAAAAACTGTTGCCCGATTGTGCTTTCTGGTGTATAATATAATGAATCTTTTTATGGAAATGGAGATCACCATGAGCAGAAAGAAAAGAAAAGCACAGGCCGCCGAGGCGCCGGATATCGAAGCCTCCGGCAAGGATATGTATGACTGGGTGCAGTGCCTCATAGTGGCGCTTATAATATGCGTTGTTTTTTTTTGCGTTCTTTGTTCGTATTATCGACGTCGTCGGCACGTCGATGAACCCGACGCTCAATAACAGCGACAAAATGCTCGTCTCCGGGCTGTTCTATAAGCCGAAGGTCGGGGACGTGGTCGTGTTCAAAAAGGACGAATATAACCCCAATAAGGCTCTGGTGAAGCGCGTGATCGCCGTCGAAGGGGCAGGAAATCAATATAGACTTTGACAAGGGCATTGTCTACATTGACGGCCAGCCTATCCAGGAGGACTATATCGCGGAGCTCACCAAGACTAAGGAAGACTTCATCGGCCCTAAGACTGTCCCGGAGGGCTGCGTGTTCGTGATGGGCGATAACCGCAATATGTCCACCGACAGCAGAAAAACCGAGATAGGCATGGTAGATACACGGTTGATCCTCGGGAAAGCGTATATGGTCATATACACGCTCTCCGAGTTTAGAGTTATAAAATGATGGAAAACGGCTACGAAAAAAAATGAATATCCAGTGGTTTCCCGGCCATATGACGAAAGCGCAGCGGATGATCGAGGACAACGTCAAGCTTGTTGACGCCGTGTGCGAGATACTTACGACGCGCGCATCCCGTTCTCCAGCCGGAACCCTGATATAGACCGGCTCGCCGCAGGCAAGCCGCGCCTTGTCATACTCAACCGCAGCGACCTTGCGGATCCGGAATTGACCGCGCGCTGGAAGAAGAGCTTCCAGAAGCAGGGGCTTGCTATCCTGAGACTGACGCGAAGAGCGGCAGGGGAGTGAACGGCTTTGCCCCGGCGATACAGGGAGCTCCTCAGCGATAAGCTGAAGGAGTACGAGGCAAAGGGGCAGGTCGGCCGCCCGCTGAGAGTAATGATCCTTGGCATACCGAACGTCGGCAAGTCGACGTTTATCAATAAGGTCGCAAAGCGCAAAGCGGCAATAGCCGGCGACAAGCCGGGCGTTACACGCGGCCGCCAGTGGATAAGCATCGATACCGGACTTGACCTGCTCGACACTCCGGGCATACTCTGGCCGAAGTTTGACAGTCAGGAGGTCGGCGAGATGCTGGCCATCACGAACGCCATCAAGGCGGACGTTCTCGATAAGGAGACGCTAGGCGCAAACTTCATGCTCCGCCTGCGCGATATGTACCCGAATGCTCTGCGTGAGCGTTATAAAATGGAACCCGATCCGGAGCTCAACGGCTATGAGCTGCTTGAGCAGGCGGCAAAGAAGCGCGGCTTTCTCGTTTCACGCGGCGAGTATGACATTGAGAGAATGGCGAACACTCTGCTCAAGAATACCATGAGGGCAAGCTCGGCCGCCTGACTTTGGAGGCTCCGAATGACTGAGCTCTGGGAACTGGAAAATGAAATTTACGCCGAGGGCTTCAGCCTTATCTGCGGCGTTGACGAGGCCGGACGCGGGCCGCTGGCAGGGCCGGTATATGCCGCCGCCGTTATTCTCCCGCGGGATGCTGTCATCGACGGCCTTAACGATTCCAAGAAGCTGACCGAGAAGAAGCGCGACGCGCTCTTTGACGTTATCACCGAGCGGGCGCTGACCTACGGCATTGCCTCAGCTTCGGTCGACGAAATAGAAGAATTCAACATCCTGAACGCGACCTTTCTTGCGATGAACCGTGCTGTCGCAAAGCTCGACCCCGCGCCGGAGCTTGCGCTTATCGACGGCAACCGGAACACCGGCATAGCCATGCCGAGCCGCTGCATTGTAAAGGGAGACTCGCGCTGCGCGGACATTGCCGCCGCGTCGATCCTCGCAAAGGTCAGCCGTGACAGATATATGCTCAACCTTGCGGGAGAAGTACCCGCAGTATCATTTCGAGCAGCACAAGGGCTACGGCACAAAGCTGCATTATGAAGCACTCAGAGAATACGGCCCGTCGCCTGAGCACCGCCCGAGCTTTCTGAGGAAAATGCACTGATGGAGAGGCGGGAGCTTGGTGCGTGGGGCGAGGAGCGCGCGGCGAAAATATCTGCGCAGCAAAGGGTATACTATCCTTGAGCGCAACTTCCGCTGCCGCGCGGGAGAGATAGACATCATCGCGCTGCGCGACGGCGTCATTGCCTTTGTTGAGGTGAAGCTGCGCCGGGACTCGGAATTTGCCGAAGCGCGCGAATTTGTGACCCCGGCAAAGCAGCGGCGTGTGATCCTGACCGCCGAATATTGGCTCGTCTCGCACCGGACGGAGCTTCAGCCGCGCTTTGACGTGATCGAGATATACGCGCCTTACGGTGAGAGGACGCTCTTCCCGAAGATAAATCACCTTGAGGACGCTTTCCAATAGAAATATGTACGCGGACATGCCGCGAACCGGAGTTTTCCGGTTCGCGGAGCGCAGGCATGACGCTGCTCAGCAGCAGCCGCGCGGACAGAAGGTGGAGCAGTAGGTCTCGCCCTTGGTGCTTGCTTTCTCGTTCTGGACGCTGATCTGTTCTGCGCTGCATCTGCAGTCAACGGTGTTGTACTTGCAGCCTGTGACGTCGCAGCCGACGCCGGGGGATGACGTTCTTGGTTTTCTTATCGCTCATGTTCATAACCTCCGTTCCTTGTTGGAAACGGTATTATTATCTGCACCCAAGCCCTGTTTATTCGGAGGACATTTTCTGCCTATGGCGCTCTACACAATAGGAGATACGCATCTTTCCCTTGCCAAGGACAAGCCCATGGACATCTTTTGGCGAAAAGTGGAAGAACCACGCGCAAAAAATTAAAGGACGGCTTTTCGATAGTCGGGGAGGACGACCTCACCGTCATCTGCGGCGATATCAGCTGGGGCATGGGTATCGAGGAGACAAAGGAGGACTTCCTTTTTATCGATGCTCTTCCAGGGAAAAAGATAATCCTTAAAGGCAATCACGACTATTGGTGGAGCACCGCTGCAAAGGCGAAGAAGTTTTTTGCGCAGAACGGGATAACCACCATAGACATTCTTTATAATAACAGTTTTGACTATGGCGAGTACGCGATCTGCGGCACCCGCGGCTGGTTTTATGAGGAGGAAAAGGGCGGCGAGCATGACGCGAAGATCATGCGCCGAGAGATAATGCGCCTTGAAGCGTCGCTCAAGGCGGCCGGGGATAAGAAGAAGCTCGTGTTCCTGCATTATCCGCCGCTGTTTCAGAGCTACCGCTGCGAGGAAATCCTTGAACTGCTCAAAAGCTATGAGGTCCGCCTGTGCTGCTACGGCCATATACACGGCAAAGGCTGCGCATATGCATTCAACGGCTGGCGCGACGGGACAGAGTTCAGGCTTGTGTCGGCAGATTTTGTGGATTTTACCCCCGTGAAGCTGCCATATTAGGCTTTATTAAATAATTTGTCATTGATTTTACTGTAAGTTTCTGCTATCATAGACAAGTGCGTGCAGACACATAAAGAGGAGGAAATCAACCATGATTCTGAAGAACGTAGAAAACAAAGAAAATAAGACCGCCACTTTTCAGGTAGAGTCCGACGCTGCCGAGTTTGAATCCGCAGTCAACGGCGCATACCTCAAGAACAAGGCTTCAATAAATATTCCCGGCTTCCGCAAGGGCAAGGCTCCGCGCGCTGTTGTCGAGGGCATGTACGGCGCAGAGGTTTTCATCAGGACGCTATTGATGAGCTCGCCCCCAAGGCTTTCGAGTTCGGCCTTGATGAATCAAGCTGCGCATGGTCGGCACTCCGTCCATCGTCGATGTGAACGTGACCGATGACCGCACCGCTTCCTACACTTTTGAAGTTACCCTTTACCCCCGAGGTCACTCTCGGCCAGTACAAGGGCCTTGAAGCGGAGCACAAGGATGAGAGCGTTTCCGACGAGGATGTTGACAATGAGCTCAACTCCGTCCGCAAGCGCAACGCCCGCATGATCGACATTGACGACCGCGCCGCCGAACTGGGCGACACTGTTGATATCGACTTTGACGGCTACCTCGACGGTGAGCGCTTCGACGGCGGCAAGGCAGAGGGCTACTCTCTCGAGCTCGGCCCAACTCTTTTGTTCCCGGCTTTGAGGATCAGGTTGTCGGCATGAAGATCGGCGAGGAGAAGGATATCGACATCACCTTCCCCGAGAACTACACTCCTGAGCTTGCCGGCAAGGCTGTCGTTTTCAAGATAAAGCTCAACGGTATCACCACTCCCGAGCTTCCCGAGCTGGACGATGAGTTCGCAAAGGACGTTTCCGAGTTCGATACTCTTGACGAGTACAAGACCAGCCTGCGCGGGGATCTTGAGAAGCGCAAGAAGGACGAGGCTGAGAATGATTTCCGCGCGAACATTCTCAAGCAGGCCGTCAACAACCTCCAGGCTGAGATCCCCGAGTGCATGATCCTCGAGAGGTCGAGGCAGACCATCCGTGACTATGCCTCAACTTCGGCATGACCGACCGCAGCGTTCCCCTTGAGAACCTCAAAGGAAATGATGGGCCTGTCCGACGAGGTCGTCGAGAACAATATCCGTCCCGCAGCCGAGTTCCAGGTCAAGACCGACCTGCTGCTTGACAAGATCAAGGACGAGGAGAAGCTCGAAGTCACCGAGGAAGCCTTCAATGAGTATCTCAACAAGGTCGCTGAGGACGTCAAGGCCACTGCCGACCAGCTCAAGAACTACTTCGGCGAAGCCTTCATAAAGGCCGAGCAGCTCAAGAAATTGCGACCAACCCATCATCGTCGACAGCGCCAAGGTCAAGGCTGCTGAGGCAGAAGAAAAGCCCAAGAAGGCAAGAAAGCCCAAGACTCCCAAGGCAGACGATAAGGCTGAGGAGACCGAAAGCCGCTGCAGAAGCCCAAGGCAGAATAATTCTCAGGGAATAAGGATATGCTCTCTTGGATGCTGATATTTTTTAAAGGAGAGTTTAATACAATGAGTTTAGTACCTTATGTTGTAGAGCAGACCAGCCGCGGCGAGCGCTCATATGACATCTTTTCCAGACTGCTTAATGACCGCATCATTATGCTTTCCGAGGAAGTTAACGACACTACCGCCAGCTTGATCGTAGCACAGCTTCTGTATCTTGAAGCGCAGGATCCCGATAAGGACATCCAGTTTTATATCAACAGCCCCGGCGGCAGCGTTACCGCAGGCCTCGCGATATATGACACTATGCAGTATATCAAGCCCGATGTGCCACGATATGTGTCGGCCTTTGCGGCGTCGATGGGCGCATTCCTGCTCTCGTCCGGTGCCAAGGGCAAGCGTCTGGCCCTGCCGAATGCGGAGATCATGATCCATCAGCCCTCCGGCGGCAGCCAGGGTCAGTGCACTGATACATACAGATCCAGGCAGAGCAGATACTGAAGATCAAGAAGCGCCTCAATAAGATCCTTGCCGGAACACCGGCAAGAGCGGTTGAGACCATCGAAGCCGACTGCGCGAGCGTGATCATTTTATGACCGCCGAGGAAGCAAAAGGAATACGGCCTTATCGATCAGGTAATCTACAAGCGCTGATTTTACCGTTATGGGGGGGGACCCCCGACGAGGGTAGCTGTTCCCCCATACTTTATACTCCGTATGCTGCGCATACGGATGCGGGACAGGAGGTTTTTATGGCAAAGAATGAAGACAGACGGAGCATCCGCTGCTCCTTTTGCGGCAAGCCGCAGTCGCTGGTCAATCGCCTGATAGCCGGCAATAACAACTGCATATCTGTGATGACTGCGTGCGCATGTGCATGAACATAGTCGGCGAATATGGCTACAGCCCGGAGCTGTACCGGCCACGGCGGGAGATTCCTCCGGCGAAAAGCTGCCGAAGCCGAAAGAGATCAAGCGCCACGCTGGACGACTATGTTATCGGTCAGGAACGCGCGAAGATAGTTCTGGCCGTTGCGGTATATAATCACTATAAGCGTATCCTCCATTCCGGCGAAGAGCGATGTTGAGCTTCAGAAGAGCAACGTCCTGCTCATCGGCCCCACCAGCGGCAAGACCCTTTTTGCCCAGACGATGGCTAAGATGCTCGACGTGCCCTTTGCGATAGCTGACGACACGACGCTTACCGAGGCCGGCTATGTCGGCGAGGATGTTGAGAACGTTATCCTCAAGCTGCTTCAGGCGGCGGACTTTGACGTTGCGCGTGCCGAGAAAGGCATTATCTATATCGATGAGATAGACAAGATCGCCCGCAAGAGCGAGAACACATCCATAACCAGAGACGTTTCCGGCGAGGGCGTGCAGCAGGCGCTGCTCAAGCTGCTTGAAGGCACGATCGCGAACGTCCCGCCCTCAGGGCGGACGCAAGCATCCGCATCAGGAGTTTATACAGGTGGACACCACCAATATCCTCTTTATCTGCGGCGGCGCGTTCGACGGGCTCGATAAGATCATCGAGAAGCGCACCAATAAAAAGACTATGGGATTCGGCGCGGATATCACCAGCAGCACCGAGCGTGACGTCGGTGAGATCATGGCGCAGGTGCAGCAGCACGATCTGCTCCAGTTCGGCATCATCCCGGAGCTTATCGGCCGCCTGCCTGTCGTTGCAACTCTCGGCGCAAAGCCTTAAGCGCGAGGACCTCGTTCGCATTCTCACCGAGCCGAAGAACGCCATGACCCGCCAGTACAAGGCGCTCATGTCCTATGACGGGGTCGACCTTGAGTATGAGCCCGCTGCGCTTGAGGCGATCGCCGATAAGGCGATAGAGATGAAGATCGGCGCGCGCGGCCTGCGCAGTGTCATGGAGGGAGTCATGACCGGATATCATGTACCCGTCCCTTCGGATAAGTCGGCAAAGAAGGTACTCATCACCGAAAAGTGCGTCAAGGACGGCACGAGCCCCGAGGTCATCCACAGCGAAAAATAAGCACATACAGAACTCCGGAAAGGAGAAAAACATGACAGATCAAGAATTACTTGCACAAGGCTATGTTGCCCTGCCAATGCTGCCACTGCGCGGACTGCACGTTTTCCCGGGCATGATGCTGACCTTTGATGTTGAGCGCCCGGCTTCTATCACGGCGCTTGAGAGAGCTGTCAAGAATAATCAGGGTCATCTTTCTGACTGCGCAGAAGGATCTCACTGCGGATATATGCCGCAGGAGGGATGAGCTGTACCGCATCGGCACGGTCTGCCGCATCAGACAGCAGCTGCGTCAGCCGAGGGGGCAATGTCTGCCGCGTCATGGTCGAGGGTGTTTTCCGCGCCGCTGCCGGCAGCCTCAATACAGATCCCAAGGGCTATACCGCAATAGTCACGCCGCTTGAGGATAAGAAAGAGCGTGTCAGCCCCGCGCGCCGCCTGCTGGAGAAGCTGCCTTTGCCCAGTTTGATGAATATATCAAAGTATGAGCCTGAAATGCCCAATGAGCAGATCCTCAATCTGCTTGCAAATCCCGAGCCAATATATGTTTCAAACTACATCGCGCAGAATGTACACTTTTCGATAGAAGACAAGCAGGCAATTCTTGAAGAGCTTTACCCCACGCGCCGCCTTGCGCTCATCAACAAGCTCCTCAACCATGAGCTGGATATCCTCAGCATCGAGAAGGAACTGAACGACAGCGCGCTTGAGTCGATGGCGCGCAATCAGCGCGAGTATTATCTGCGCGAGGAAATGAAGGCCATCCAGTCCGAGCTCGGAGAGGATGACGATATCGAGCAGTACCGCGTAAAAATCCAGGCGCTCCCGGTGAGCGATGAGATACGCGAAAAGCTCCTCAAGGAGCTTGGCCGTTTGCAGAAGCAGCCTTTCGGCCCTCTGAGGCCGCGGTCTGAAAATTACCTTGACGTCTGCCTTGAGATACCTTGGGGCAAGACCACGAAGGAAACGGTAAATATCGCCAAGGCGCGCAAAAAGCTTGACGACGATCACTTCGGCCTTGACAAGGTCAAGGAGCGTGTGCTCGAGTACCTCGCCGTAAAGCAGCTCAGCCCCGATATCAAGGGCGGGCTTATCTGCCTTGTCGGCCCTCCGGGCACCGGCAAGACCAGTATCGCCCAGAGCATCGCCGCGGCGACGAACCGTAAGCTCGTGCGCATCTCTCTCGGCGGCGTGCATGACGAGGCCGAGATACGCGGCCACCGCCGTACATACATAGGCTCTATGCCGGGGCGTATCATCAGCGGAATAATCCAGGCAGGCTCCTGCAACCCCCTTATGGTTCTCGACGAGATAGACAAGCTTGCCTCCGATTATCGGGGCGACCCGTCGGCTGCACTGCTCGAGGCATTTGACGGGGAGCAGAACAGCACCTTCCGCGATAACTTCCTTGAAATACCCATCGACCTCTCCGGCGTGTTCTTCATCACCACCGCCAATACGACCGACACCATTCCCCGCGCCCTGCTCGACCGTATGGAGGTCATCGAGCTGCACAGCTATACCGACGAGGAAAAGCTCCAGATAGCAAAGCAGCACCTTATTCCGAAGCAGCGCCGCAAGCACGGCCTGAAAGCAAGCCAACTCAAGCTTGACGACGGCGCGGTCAGGGAGATCATCGCCTCCTACACCAGAGAATCCGGTGTCAGGAACCTTGAGCGCGAGATCGCGAATATCTGCCGCAAGACAGCAGGCGGTATTGCCGAGGAAAAGTTCAAGTCCGTTTCCCTGCGCGCGGGTGGCGTGGCGGAGCTGCTTGGCCCTGCCAAGTTTAAACCCGAGGCCATGCGCCGCCGTGACGAGGTCGGCCTTGTCCGCGGCCTTGCCTATACCTCTGTCGGCGGAGAAGTTCTGGATGTTGAAGCCGCCGTAGTTGACGGCACCGGCCGCCTTGAGCTTACCGGCAATCTCGGTGATGTGATGAAGGAATCAGCCAAGGCCGCCGTTACCTATATCCGCAGCCGCGCGAGAGCGCTCGGCATCGATCCGGATTTCTATAAAAACAAGGATATCCATATCCACTTCCCGGAGGGAGCTGTGCCGAAGGACGGGCCGTCCGCCGGCATTACCGTGACCGTCGCGCTCATCTCCGCGCTGTCGGGTCTGCCCGCGCGCCGCGACGTTGCCATGACTGGCGAGATCACCCTGCGCGGCCGCGTCCTGCCGATAGGCGGGCTGCGTGAAAAGACCATGGGCGCGCTGCGCGCCGGGGTCAAGACCGTCATCATCCCGGCAGACAACGAGAGCGACCTTGAGAATATCGACCAGACCGTCCGCGGTAAGCTCAGCTTCCTGACTGCCGAGAACGTAGATTCGATACTCGAGTTCGTCCTTGTCCGCCCTGCCAAAAAAGAAACGCCGCTCCAGCCGTCCATTCCGCTCCAGTCTCAGGAGCTGTGCGGCACGGTACGTCAGTGAGGTCAGCATGCCTGCATTAAACGTCAATAAGGCGGAGTTCATTAAATCCGCCGCACAGCCGAAGCGCAGTTCATAAACAGCAGCATCCCGGCTGTCGCGTTTGCCGGCAAGTCAAACGTCGGCAAGTCCTCGGTCATCAACCGGCTCCTCAACCGCAAGAATTTTGCCCGCGTCGGCTCAGCCCCCGGCAAGACCATACACGTCAATTTTCCTCATAGACGGCAGGCTCTATCTCATAGACCTGCCGGGCTATGGCTTTGCCAAAGTCTCGCAGTCTGAGCGCGAGCGCTGGGGCAAGCTGATGGAGGACTTCTTCGCCGCGGGGCTTTTCAAGCTCGGCGTAATGATCGTCGATGCGCGCCATAAGCCGACGGCGGACGACGTGACCATGGCCGACTGGTTCAAGAGCACCGGGCATCCGCTCGTCGTCGTTGCCAATAAGCTCGATAAGCTCAAGAAAAGCGAGATCGAGCCGAACCTTGCACTCATCCGGGAGACGCTCGAACTGCCGGAGGATGTGAAGCTCATCCCGTTTTCCGCTGAAAAGGGACAGGGCAGGGAAGTGCTGCTGGCGGAGATCACTGCGCTTCTGTAAAAAATTTCACAGATTTTCTCGCATGCTCTTGTATTTTGTAGAGCATTTTGCTAAAATGACAATATCTTGGGGGTGACTCAAATAAGCGGATTAAGCTCTGTATGGGATGGCTGGGACTTCAGCTATCTCCTGAGTATTCTCCTCGGCGTCATCCCCTCGCTTATCTGCATCACCCTGCATGAACTGAGCCACGGCTATGTTGCCTATCGCCTTGGGGACGATACGGCAAAGCGAGCCGGCCGCCTTACGCTGAACCCGCTCAAGCATCTTGACCCCGTTGGGCTTCTGATGATGCTGGTGTTCCGCGTCGGCTGGGCAAAGCCCGTCCCGGTGAATATGTACCGCTTCAAAAACCCGAAGCGCGGCATGGCCATCACGGCGCTTGCCGGACCAGTCAGCAATGTGTTGATAACGCTTGTGTTTCTGCTGCTCTATGGGGCGCTGTATGTCCCGCTGCGCGGCAGCTCCGTCGGCGGGTACTTTCTCGAAATGATCGAGCTTACGGCGTATATGAGCCTTGGCCTTGCGGTGTTCAACCTTATACCGCTGCCCCCACTGGATGGGTCAAAGGTGCTCTTTGCGCTGATGAGCGATGAGAGCTATTATAAGCTCATGCGCTATGAGCGCTACGGTGGGCTCGTCCTCATGGTGCTTATGATGACGGGCGTCCTCGGAAAGCCTGTCTCCACCGTCGTTTCCGCAATATATTCAAATCTGATTCCGGTCGCTCAGTTTGCCTGCGATCTGGTCGTAAAACTGTTTTATAAGTGAGCGATAATGGATAATCCCAGTTTCTTTCTGGAGGGCGTTGTCCGGGATAAGGACGAGCTTCAGAATTTTGAAGGCCCGTTGAGCCTGATCCTGCTCCTCCTGTCGAAAAATAAAATAGAGATCCGCGATATCAGCATTTCGGATATTCTCGATCAGTACCTTGAATATCTTGACAAAATGCAGAGCATGGATCTTGAGATCGCAAGTGAGTTTGTCCAGATGGCCGCGCACCTGCTCTATATCAAAACGCGTACCCTGCTTGCGGGGGACGAGGAGGTATCGGAGCTTGAAGTGCTCATGGCCTCTCTTGAACAACTCAAGTGCCGGGACATCTTCGCTTCGATACAGAAGGTTCTGCCGGAGCTTAAAAAGGCATCCGAGATAGGCATGCTGTATTTTTCCAAAATGCCCGAGCCGCTCCCGCCGTCGAGCAAGGAATATGCCTACCGGCATGAGCCGGTCGATCTGCTCAAGGCGATGTATTCCATCTACTCCCGCGGCGGCAAGGCAGCCGGAGGCCAGATATCAGCGCTGCCGTTCCCAAGCGCATCATATACAGCGTCCGTGATAAGAGCCTGCAAAATACTGCACCGGCTTCGCGACGGCTGTGCCAGCTTAAATGAAATTTACCGCGACTGCCGCTCCCGTTCGGAGGTGGTGGCTGCGTTCATGTCCATACTGGAGCTTTGCAGCATGGGCAGCATCCATATCACCCGCGGCGAAAATGACTATAGTCTTGAATTTGTTCGGCGGCGATATGGACAGTATAATTGACAAGATCGTTGAGTAATGTATGATTAATCTTACTTCGGCTGTTGAGGCCATTCTTTTCGCCGCGGGCGACAGCGTCCCTATAGCGCGGCTGTCGCTGATCCTCGGCGTTGATGAACATGATATTGAATGCGCCGCGGCAGAGCTTCAGGAGTATTACAGCGCCAATTCCCGCGGCATGCGCATCCTCCGCCTTGAGGACAAGCTGCAGATGTGCTCCGCTCCGGAGTACGCGGCGTATATAACCAAGGCGCTGGAGCAGAGAAAGCCCCCGGTGCTCTCGCAGCCCGCGCTCGAGACGCTTGCCGTCGTTGCGTATTTCCAGCCGGTCACCCGCGCGTATGTCGATCAGGTCAGGGGCGTTGACAGCTCCTATACCGTTAGCATGCTTCAGGATCGCGGGCTTATCGAGGAGTGCGGCAGGCTTGAGGTCCCGGGGCGTCCCGCAGTGTTCCGCACGACGGATGTGTTCCTCAGGACGATGGGCATAAGCTCCATGACGGAGCTGCCTCCGCTCCCGGAGGTAAGCGCCGGTGAGGGCATGGATAAGCTCAAAGAAGCGATAGACAAGCTGCAGGCCGCCGAAAACGGCGAGCAGCTCAGCATAGATGACGTTTCAGGAGAAGCAAGCGAGGAGTGATGTAATTGACAGGATTGATTATCCTCGGCGTTGTGGCCGTGCTTGCTGCCTTTATATTGCTGTGTGTTTTCCTCCCGGCGGTCGGCCTGACCCTTTTGGGGATCATTGTGCTGCTGATCGTGCTGGTGCTCAATGTGCCGGTGGGGGCGGACGCGGCGTATATCGGCGGTGAGTTTACACTGGCCGCGAGGGCGAACGGATTCTCTTTCCAGATCCTCCCTAAAAAGCCGGGGAGCGAGGACAAGCCGCCGAAGGAGAAGAAGCCGAAAAAAGAGAAAAAGCCAAAGCCCGAGAGTGAATCGGAACCCAAGTCCAGGAAAAAGCTGAGCTTCACAAAGGAGGAGCTTTTTGAGCTCGCAAAACGCGTGCTCAAGGGCGTCGGCAAGTTCGGCAAAGTCACCGTGAACAGATTCATGCTGCACTATGTTGCCGCCGGGGACGATCCGTATGACACTGTTGTGACCTATAACTATGTCAACGCGGCGCTCTCCACGCTTATCCCAATCTGTGAGGAGAAGTTCATCGTAAAGGACTCGGACATCCGGACGGATATCGACTTCACAGCCGATAAGACTAAGGTCGATGTGGAGCTGTGCGCGACGATAAGGCTTGCGCAGGTCATGCACATGCTCTTAGCAATAGCGTTCGGCGCGCTCGGAGTACTCATCCGAATAAGCCGGCTACCCGCCGTGAGAAAAAGCAGGGCATCGCGTCCGACGGCATCGAGGTCGATGTGGCGCTTGAGAAGGACACGGACGAAGCAGAAACCAGTCAGATAAATAAAGACAACAATACAGAACAAAATACACAGGCAGAGGAAAGGACGGACTCAAATGGACAATAACCCTATCGGAGCTCTTATGCAGAACACTATGGAGAGTGTCAAGAACATTCTCAAGGTCGACACTGTTGTCGGCGATCCTATCTATACCCCGACGGAATCACACTCGTTCCCATCTCCAAGATAAGCGTAGGCTTCGGCGGCGGCGGAGTTGAATTCACTGCCAAGAAGTCCGGCGAAGACCGTCCCTACGGCGGCGGCAACGCTACCGCTGTCAAGATCGACGATCGGCTTCCTTTGTCATCAAGGAAGGCACCGTCAGGATGGTCAACGTCACTCACTCCCGCAAGCAACACCGTCGATCGTATCATTGATCTGGTGCCGCAGGTTATGGACAGAGTAGACGCTTTCATCGAGAAGCAGAAGAAGTAATAATATCTATCACGTCTGTCAATAATAAGCACTGCCCATTTTCTGAAGGGTGGTGCTTATTATTAAGTCAAAAATCGCGGCGCTTGTCCTCACGGCGGCGCTTATTACCGGGCTTTGCCCCATGGGCGCTTATGCCGAACAGGGCGCGCCGAACGTAAGCGCGGCTTCGTGCGTGATGATGTACGCTGACGGCAGCTGCGTATATGAAAAGAATGCCGATGACCGCCGCCTTATCGCGAGTACGACAAAGCTCATGACAGCGCTTATATGTATCGAGAACTGCGAGCTTGACGAGACGGTCGACGTCAAGGCGCGGCACTGTTTAGTCGAAGGCTCGTCGATGTACCTCAAGGCTGGGTATGACTATACCGTGCGCGAGCTGCTGCTCGGACTGCTCCTCGCCTCGGGGAACGACGCGGCGCTTGCCCTTGCCGAACACGCAGCGGGGAGCGAGCGCGCCTTTGTGCGCCTGATGAACCGCAGGGCGGCGGAGCTCGGCATGGATGATACGAGCTTTGCAAACCCTCACGGGCTTGACGATAAGCAGCATTATTCCACCGCGCGCGACATGGCTGTGCTCATGCTGCACTGCATGGAGAATCCCGCTTTCCGCGAGCTTTGCGGCACACGCAGTGCCACGATAAACGGCGAAACATACGTAAACCACAATAAACTCCTCGACCGCTGCTCCGGCTGCGTCGCCGGTAAGACCGGCTACACGATGGCGGCGGGGCGCTGCTTAGTTACCTGCTGCGAGAGAAACAGTATGCGCTTTGTGTGCGTGACGCTCTCCGACCCCGACGACTGGAACGACCATATCCGGCTTTACGATTGGGCGTGTTCCGCTTACACTCTCCGTGAGCTTTCTGATAACCTCACGTTTCAGGTCCCGGTCGTCTCCGGTAATGTGAGCTCTGTTTCCGCTGTTCCGCAAGGCGGGCTTCAGCTGCTTGTACCGGCAGGGCGTGAAATCGAGCTGCGCGCGGAGCTTCCGCGATTTGTATTTCGCACCGGTAAATTCGGGGGAGACAGCGGGCACATTAAGCGTTATAATAAACGGAGAGGAAGCGGCCTCGTGCCAGCTGGTTTCGAGGACGCGGTGCTGTCATTCCCATGCTTTCATACTGTCAGTTTTTCGGAGGAAAACTTTAGATGCAAGAGAGATCCAAAAAGCTTATATCCGCGGCGGGGCTCATGTCCCGCCGCGCCGCCGAGACGCTTATCGCCGATGGGCGTGTCAAAATAAACGGACACACGGCCGCGGTAGGCGAGAAGGCCGACCCGGTGACGGACACCATACTTGTGGACGGCAAGCCGCTGCCCGAGTCCGGAGATAAGGTTTACATAATGCTGAACAAGCCGCGCGGCTATGTCACGACCATGAGCGACGAAAAAGGCCGCCGTGATGTGACCGAGAGCTTGTCAGAAAACGCGTACCTGCCGCGTTTACCCCCGTCGGGAGACTCGATATGTATTCCGAGGGGCTGCTGCTCATGACAAACGACGGGGGCTTTGCAAACTGCATGATGCACCCGTCGCACAATGGGATAAGACATACCTCACACGCGTCGAGGGGCGAAGATATCGGCCTTTGCGATGGAGTACCTGCGCGAGCCGATGGAGCTTGACGGTTATGTTGTCGACGGTGCGGAGGTCGGACTGCGCAGTCTGTTTCCGGGCGGCGCAGAGCTTGAGATCACGATCCACGAGGGGCGCAACCGTCAGGTCAGAAAAATGTGCGAAGCGGTCGGCCTCAAGGTGCTGCGCCTTAAAAGAATAAGCGAGGACGCGCTGGAGCTTGAGAGCCAAGCCCGGCGCGTGGGAGATATCTCACGCCAGAGGAGCTTTTTGAGCGTGTCAGACTCGAAAGGGGAGAGCGGTGATACATATGCGTCTTGAATATACCGATCTTGTCGTCATCGGCGGCGGCCCGCCGGGATGATGTGTGCGTATACCGCGGCGGAGCGCGGCCTTTCGGTCACACTCCTGACCCGAACCGGCAGCTTGGAGCGCAAGCTCAGGATCACCGGCAAGGGGGCTGCAACGTCACGAATAACTGTGATATTAAGACTTTTCATGTCTAATATCCCCGGGGACGGACGCTTCCCTTTACAGCGCGCTGAGCCGCCTTTCCCCGGAGGACACGATAGTTTTTTGAATCGCACGGCCTGCCGCTCAAGACCGAGCGCAACCGTGTGTTCCCGCAGTCGGATAACGCAAACGATGTCGCCGCGCTCATGACGAAGCTCTGCCGCAATGCGGGCGTGAAGCTCATGCAGGCGCATGCGACCGGCATCGCGGCGGAGGAAGGCTGCGTGTCCGGTGTCTCGACGGATCAAGGCTTCATCCCGTGCCGCGCGGCGGCAGTGTGTACCGGCGGCCTGTCCTATCCGCTGACCGGCTCGACCGGCGACGGCTTCGGTTTTGCCCGCCGCTTCGGGCATACCGTGACTCCGATGCGCGCGTCGCTCGTCCCGCTTGAAAGCGGTGATGATTACTGCGCCGAGATGCAGGGCTTCTCACTTAAGAATGTGACGCTCTCCGCTTATGAAAATGATAAGCTTATCTACCGGGAGCTTGGCGAAATGCTCTTCACACACTTCGGCGTTTCCGGGCCTTTGGTGCTCTCGGCAAGCGCGCATATGCGCAATATGGGCAAGGCTGCCTACAGGCTCGAAATTGACCTCAAGCCGGGGCTTGACGAAAAGAAGCTCGACGCGCGCATCCTGCGTGATTTTGAAAAGTACTCCAATAAGGAATTCAAGAACGCCCTGACTGATCTTGCCGGGCGCACCATGATCCCCGTGCTTGTCCGCCTGTCCGGCATCCCGGAGGACACCAAGGTGAACGCCATCACGCATGAGCAGCGCATGCGGCTGCTGCACCTGTTCAAGGCTTTCCCTGTGTCCGTGACCGGGACAAGGCCGATAGACGAGGCGATAGTCACAGCGGGCGGCGTGAGCACAAAGGAAGTCAACCCCCGCACGATGGAGTCAAAGCTGATGCCGGGGCTGTATTTTGCCGGTGAGGTGCTTGACCTTGACGGCTACACCGGCGGTTTCAATCTTCAGATATGGCGTGGTCGACCGGCTATGTTGCCGGTAATTCAATATGAACGGAGACAGTTGTAATGAAAAGACTTTATTCTATTGCCATAGACGGACCCAGCGGCGCGGGCAAGAGCACGATGGCGAGAAAGCTCGCCGCGGAATTCGGCTTTATATATCGATACCGGCGCGATCTACCGCACCGTCGGTCTGGCGGCCTACCGCACGGGCATAGACCGGCATGATGAGCCCGCCGTCAAGGCTCTGCTGCCCAAGCTCAGTATCGAGATGCGCTATAACGAAGCCGGTGAGCAGCGTATGTTCCTCGACGGGGAGGACGTGTCGGAAGCGATCCGTATGCCGGAGATATCCATCTGCGGATCGGACGTGTCGTCCCTGCCTGCGGTCAGGAGCTTCCTGCTTGAGATGCAGCGCAAAAAGCTTGCGCGTGAGCACAATGTCGTCATGGACGGGCGCGATATCGGTACCGTCGTTCTCCCTGACGCTGACCTCAAAGATATTCCTCACCGCCAGCGCCGAGCAGCGCGCGAAGCGCCGTATGCTCGAGCTTGAGGTCAAGGGCGTGGACGCGAGCTTTGATGAGGTTCTGAAAGATATCGAGTACCGCGATGATCAGGACACCAAGCGCGCCGCGGCTCCGCTGCGCGCGGCGGAGGACGCCGTGCGCGTCGATACCAGCAGCCTTAACTTTGAAGAGAGCGCCGCAGTGCTCGCGCGGGGCTTGTCATTGACCGTCTCAGCCCGAAGCAGGAGTAAGCGCTATGAAAGAACTCAAAGTGGCGCAGAGCGCCGGTTTCTGCTTCGGGGTCAACCGCTCCGTCGGCATGGCGGAGAAGCTGCTGGAGGATAAGGGGATGTGCGCAAGCCTCGGCCAGCTCATCCATAATGAGGACGTCGTACGGGAGCTTACCTCAAAGGGGCTGCGCGTGATAGAGCGCGCAGATGAAGCGCGCCCCGGCGAGGATGTGCTAATCCGCGCGCACGGCGCGGCGCCGGAGGTGTACGAGGAACTCCAAAAGGCCGGAGCCGTGATACATGACGCGACCTGCCCCAAGGTGAAAGCCATACATAAGATCGTCACCGCCGCCAAGGAGAAAACCGCTTCACCGTTGTCATCGGTATGCGCAACCACCCCGAGGTCGAGGCCATCTGCGGCTGGTGGGGAGCACAAAGTGCTTGAAAATGCGGCAGAACTCGAGCAATGGCTGGATGAAAATCCGTGCTATTGGGAAAAACCCATAACACTTGTCGTTCAAACGACGCAGACCAACAGTAATTTTACCGAATGTTGCAATGTTATAAAAAAAAGATGTACAAATCCGGAAATATCTGATACAATATGCCTTGCTTGCTACGTCCACGCGTCAGGAGGAGGCGGCCAGGCTTGCCTCGGATTGTGACGCCATGGTTGTCATCGGCGGCAGGCACAGCGCGAACAGTGTGCATCTTGCAGAGATATGCAGGGAAAGCATTGTCCGTGCGTAGAGTTTATAGAGAGGGCGGATGCCCTTGATATGGACAGGCTGAAAACGGCTGACACAGTGGACTCACTGGCCGGTATCCACCCCGGCGTGGATAATTAAGGAGGTAAGAAACAAAATGAGCGACGAAATCAAAGTTGAAGAATCCGCAGTTGAGAAGGAAAAGTCCTTCGATGAAATGCTGGAGGAGACTCTCAAAACTATATATAATGGAGATAAGGTAACCGGCGTTGTTGTTGCTATTACCTAAGACCGAGATCAGTGTTGATCTGGCACCAAGTATTCCGGCTTCATTCCGACTTCCGAGTTCACCGATGACGGCATCAAGGTCGAAGATACTGTCAAGGTCGGCGATACTATCGAAGCTGTTGTTGTCAGAGTCAACGATGTCGAAGGCACCGCAATGCTCTCCAAGAAGCGTCTTGACGCTGCCAAGATGTGGAACGCAGTTGAAGAAGCTGTCGATAACGAGACCGTTCTCGAAGGCGTTGTCACCGAAGAGAACAAGGGCGGCGTTGTCGTCAATGTCAAGGGCGTGCGCGTGTTCGTTCCCGCATCCCAGTCCGATCTGCCCCGCGAGGCTGATCTTGCACAGCTGCTCAAGAAGACTGTCCGCCTCAAGATCACCGAGGTCAACAAGGCACGCAAGCGTGTTGTCGGCTCCATCCGCCGTGTTGCACAGGCTGAGCGCCGCGAGCGCATCGAGAACATCTGGAACGAGATCGAGGTCGGCAAGAAGTATCACGGACACCGTCAAGTCCCTGACCAGCTACGGCGCATTTGTCGATATCGGCGGCATTGATGGTATGGTCCACGTCTCCGAGCTGAGCTGGGGCCGCATCCACCAGCCCTCCGAGGTCGTCTCCGTCGGTGATGAGATAGATGTTTACGTCATCTCCTTCGATAAGGAAAAGCGCAAGATCTCCCTTGGCTACAAGGATCCCAACGGCAATCCCTGGGAGCAGTTTGTCAACAAGTACGGCGTGGGCGATGTCGCACCCGTTACCGTTGTCAAGCTCATGCCTTTCGGCGCATTCGGCAGAGGTTCTCCCCGGTGTTGACGGTCTGATCCACATTTCCCAGATCGCCAACCGCCGTATCGGCAAGCCCGAGGATGTCCTGACCGTCGGCGATGTCGTTGATGCAAAGATCACCGCTATCGACGATGACAAGCAAAGATCTCCTCTCCATCCGTTGCCCTGTCTGAGCCCGCACCCGCTGCGGTCGAAGAGGTCGAGGGAAGAGGAGTACGCCGATGATAACGGCGAGGACGCTCTTGTTTACGAAGTCGGCGCAGACGGTACCGCTACCGGCGTTGCCCCTGAGACCGAGGAAGAGTAATTCCGATAACTGAATCAACAAAAACCCCTGACCGTAATGGGGCGGTGAATTAAGAAAACATTGAAGCAAGGGACGGTATAGCCAAACGGCTATGCCGTTCTTTGCTGTTTTTGAGTTGTATTTTGGGCTTTTTCTTTTGCCCGGTCAAAATCAAATGCACCGATGAAGTTATAGACAATCGTGATTTCCCTTGTCTTGGATTTCTTGTCGGTATGGGAAACTTCAATATGGTCTATAAACTCCCGCAAAATGGAAGCATCAAGTTCCTGCATATCGGTGTACTTCTTTACGACGCTGATAAACGCCTTAACGTTGGTTTTTTGCTTTTCCTGCTGCTTGATTTCTTCCCGCAACACTTCTGCCATTGATTTTAAGTTTTCCTGCTCCAACTCATAATCACGGGACATTTTGATAAACCGTTCATCTGATAATTTCCCGGTTACATTATCCTCGTATAAATGCTTGAACAGGTTATCCAATTCGGCAATCCGGCTTTCGGCTCTGGAAAGTGTTTCGCGCTTGCGGGAAAACTCCGCGTCGCGCTCACGCAAACGGCTGTCCGCTGCTTCTTGGATAAACTCGGCTTCGTACTGCGTTACATACTCGATTGCTTCCCGCAAGTTCCGCAAAACAATTTCATGCAGGACAACATTTTTTATGGAATGGGTCGTACACAAATCTTTGCCTTTCCGATAGGTTGAACAGATAAAATACTTCTGTTCCTCGGTAAAGTTCGTTGCTCGGCATTGATACATCTTGCCGCCACACTCTGCACAATAAAGCAGCCCGGAGAAAATACCCATATCGCCCATTTTGGTAGGGCGGCGGCGTGATCGGCGTATGTTCTGCACAATGAGGAATACGCTTTCTTCCACAATCGGCGGCTGTGTGTTTTCAAAGATTACCCATTCCGACGGGTCGTTCCACAACTTCTTCTTGCTCTTATAGGATTGCTTGCGGGTCTTGAAGTTCACCGTATGCCCTAAATACTCTATGCGTTCTAAAGTGCGGGAAACCGTTTCATTTGTCCATTTATATGGGTTAGCCGTCGGCTTGTTGGTAACAGGCCGCCCCTTTGCTTGGGAGTAAGCTGTCGGATTATAGATTTCGTGCTTTTCTAACCATTTTGCAATCTGCGTCGGACCCATGCCGGAAACGCACAACGCGAAAATCTGCTGCACAACGGCTGCGGCTTCCTCGTCTATAATCCACTTCTTTTTGTTGTCCGGGTCTTTCATGTAGCCGTAAGGCGGGATTGTGGTAAGATGTTCGCCGGATTTCCCCTTTGATTGCCAAGTAGCGCGTATCTTCTTTGAAGTGTCGCGGGCGTACATCTCATTGAACACATTACGGATTGCGGTAAACTCATTTTCGCCCCGCGTACTGTCCACTCCGTCGTTGACAGCGATAAAATGCACGCCAAAATCGGGAAACAGCATATCGGTGTAAAAACCGACTTGCAAATAATCGCGTCCAAAACGGGACATATCCTTGACGATAACGCGCTTGATTTTCCCCGCCTTAATATCGGCTAACATACGCTGAAAGCCGGGGCGGTTGAAGTTTGTACCGGAATATCCGTCGTCCTCGTCATAGTGCCGATAGGCAGTAATCCCATGCTCCCGGCAGTATCGTTCCAAAATCTTCTTTTGGTTTGCAATACTGTTGCTCTCACCCTCCAACTTGTCCTCTTGCGAAAGCCTTTCATATAAAGCCGTTATACCCTCGTCCTGCGTGTCTTGCTGCTGATCGCGCACATAGAATTGCAAGACATTGTTTGAAATGGCTTCGCGGACTTCCGCGCTTAACACTTTGGGGGCTGCAATTTGCTGAAAGGAAAAAGTGTTATTCATCTGCGCTCACCACCTTTCGCGGCAAGTGCAGCATATAGCTGTCGGCTGCAATCCAGCGCGGCATGGTCGCCGTTGATCGCTTCAATAGAAACACCCAAACCAGCGGCGCAATCTGCAAAAGCGATTACGTCTAAACAGTTACGGGAAATGCGGTCAAGGCTTGCCACAATAATTTTTTCTAACCGCCCATTTCTCATATCCTGTTGCATAAGGGAAAATGCGGGGCGGTCAAAGTTCAATCCGTTATAGCCATTATCCGCATATAGAGCAAAGGCGGCAATCCCGTTTTGACTTGCGTGGTAAAGAAGTCTTTGCATTTGATTGTCAAGGTACAAAGTATCTGTTTGAAGTGCCGCACGAAAATAGTATGCGGTCAATTTATCCGGCTGTTTCATGTTACCTCCTATTCCGACAGCCGGACAAACAGGTTCATATATATTATACCACAAAACCCGCCGCCCGTCTGCAATAGGAGAGTAATTTCGGCATTATACCGGGCTTTTTTCTTGTTTTAGGTCATTGTGGATTAGGCGGCGTACCTTTGTCGCGGCGTCCTCTCTTACACCGTCTTTTACAACGGCTTTGACGATATAGGTTATATCCCCAGAAATGGCGGAGACTTGGGCTGCAACGTCATGCGGAGGGATGAGATTCTGCAAAGTTGGCTCCTCTACCAGCAGTCCCGGATTTGTATTTACTCTCATCGGCGGAGAAGGGTAGAGGAATACCCTGATTTCGTGAATGGTATTCTTGCAGAGAAATTACCGGAAATGCCGGTGGTATATCAATGGTCAGCGTCCTAAAGAAAACGGCAGTTCTTACTTTCTTCATCAGAAGGTGGGAAAAGTAAGCTAAACATGATCCTTTTATAGGGACTTCTTCGAAAATTTGTTTTGCTTACGGCATGTTGCCTGAGTCGCGGCTCATTGGGATCAAGAAAAATGCAAAAGACTTTGGTGCGGCTCAAAATTGGAATTGGTCCGAGGATCCCTGAGTTGAATTACCCCCACACACCGCAATGAATGCTACCGCTTGTTGCAGCCTGGTAAGTTGAGGTTGCTTTGCGCCATAATCCGGGGATAACCGGAGGATTTGCTTTTTGCCTAGTGGTAACAATTATCGTTCGACTCGTCTTCGTTCTTATTTGCCTGCAATGGAGGGCTGTTAGCTGTCTCCCATGATGATGTGCCGGGTGGACGGTTGCCGGTCAAATCCGATTTCCCAAAAGATGGTAAATGGAATGTAAGCGTTGGGAGGGATTACATCCTATGCCAGGATATATGAAAGTCGTAAAAAATGAATATCTATTTACAGTGTAAAAAAAAATTAGATAATGAGAATATTATTATGTTGTTGTTAGTGATGTTCGTTAAGCTGTACTCATCCTGTACAGCAAGTTCCGATGACTGTAAAAGCGTTAGTGAGCCGGAATAATCCCCCAATTTTCAGCCTCGATTCGTTGGTTCGCTTTCGGTGGAATGGTGAATTTGCATTTACATGGTGGATGTTACAGGGTTAAAAAACTTTTCCCCTGATGCTTATAAAAAAGGTGTCCCTCCAGGTACGCAAAAGTCAATGGGGATGGCATAGTTTGGAGTCATGGATTATAGACACGAAGAAAACATTGAGTGAATATGATTTTAATGAAAAAGGACATAAAGAATTGTATGCCGTGTTCAATCTCAAGAAGATAAAAGACAAAAGAATGCATCTGAGGTTTCGTGCCAATCCACATCGGTTACATTTAGAGTGATCGGGTTTGAATGGGGGATGAGGCGTTATTTCCGATGTTACCGGCCGTAATCAGCCAGCCAGACTCTGAATTTATGGGAAGGTGAGCATTTCAGTCGGTTACTTGGAAAGGTAATGTGACTGATGTAATGGACGGTTTGCCATCCGGCACAGGATATGATTTCAGCTCATATAGACAGTCAATGCATATGTAGGATAAAATTACATTTTCCTTATCCTACAGGGTATTCATACCGATAATGCATGTGATTGGGGAAAACAAACACTCAACCGAGGTTCTAAACAGACACGCAAAGTGCTGTAAGTTAAAACGTACGTTGATTCTACGGTATATTATGTAGAATTAAAAACAAGGCAAAATATTGAAAGAAAAAGAGAAAATTATTTGTACTGCTTCCACAAGAAGATACTTTTCGTTTTTTGCGTTTTACTGTTAGATTTGTTGTGACCACTTTGCTGCTCCCCTAATTTCGAAGTTGGAAAAAGTTTTGCTCAAGAATCATTGGGCGAAAGTTTCGGGAAAAGGGTAGATTTTTCCTTTTCATTGCACGGATCCAAAAAGCAAAGAATTAAACGTCGGGGTAGTGCTTAGTCAATATTTGCTTGGGAAAGTATTCAATGTGCGGAGCAGTACCTCCACCAAGAGACGGGGGCTAACTTTGTTAAATTGTGGTTTGAAAAATATCTTGAAATGATCCGGTGGGCATCAGGCATGGCAAACCGCTTTGGGGGACATCCTTGAATTACTTCAGCCATACTTAGAATGGTATAAAAACGGCAGGAACCTATAGCAAGGGAAAGCGGCTCGTCGGGCGCGCTTTGATGGAATCCGGGATGGATGAAAAATGACTGATCCTAGTGGTGTGGAGGCACCTTCCAAAGTAGGCAGTTTTTTGATTTGGCAACAACCGCATTTTTTATTTTTATCCGCAGAACTTTCATCGCCTCTAATCCGCACAAAGAAGGATAGAGAAATATGAGCATTTAAGAAGAAACAGCCAAGTTCATGTTTTTTGTTACATACGATGAATTGGGGAGTGCGGTTTATTTTAAAAGGGGAGCGATTCCGGCTCAGAAACACATTGAATGCGAGCAATTACTACTAAATCTTTTTGAACTTTCTTATTGGCATTTTGCCATGCAGATAGCGCAGATATGGCGTGAGCGTGCAGGTGAAAAACGTAATTTGAATGGGATGAGTTAATAGACGTTTTCTCTCCAATCGCTTATAATGAGGATGGTTGTATCCGGTCATGGAAAAAATGGCCAGATACCATATAAGGATATCCGTTTTTACCAAGACCATACATGGCAGTGCAATTTGCCTATGAATAACATCCCGCAGTGAAGATGCCATGAAGAATACAATTTCAGTGGATCCGGGATAATTGGAATTGGGGAAAGACTTTGGGGTTGGGATTATCCTATGACAGCAGCGAATGCTACATCGATTGGGTGAGCTTTGGAAAGCAGTGGAGGCATTGCTTATGAATAAACGTACCAATACATATTTTTGCCGAACGGACATAATTATCAAGATCCCCGTTTGCGTATTTATTTACCGGGTAATGGTGGTTTGTTAACTGCCATTGCATTAATGTGCGCCGGTTGGGACGGCTGTGAAGTAGAAAAATCCTGGTTTCCCGAAAGATGGAAAAATGGAATGTAATGTGGGAAGGATTGTCGCCTATGCCTTAAATTGATTTGATAAGGTGGCGTATTATTTTTATGTGCTAATGTATCAATTGGCTGTGTCATGTTTTACATAGCTATTGATATATTGGCACATTGTTTTTATAGCTGTAGGTGTGGCGCTTTATTGAACTTTTGCATTCTTCGACATAAAAACATTGCAAATACGATAAATAATACAGGCTTTATGGACGAATTTCCATATTATTGTATCTTATTCTATGGAATCCAATCCTATTTCGTCTTATTTTTTTGCAATATTGAAAATAAAAAACTATGAAATACAAAAAAACTCATTTCTTTTCTAGCTTTCTTTTTTTTAGCTGTTTTGTCAGTATATGGACAGAACCCTTTTATCTTGAAATCAGGTGAACCGGTGACTATTGCCTGTGGTAATTCAGAGGAAAGAAGTTGTACATACAGCTTTGAATTTGCTCAATCGTGATGTGGAGTCTGTTTTTTCTACTCGCATAATCGTTACTCGGAAAGTAAAAAGGAATGATTATAGTCGGAACCATCGGACAAAGTGATTTGATCGATAAGGCAGGCGTTGATTTATCTCCTATAAAAAATAAAAAGAAGTTTTTCTGCTGGCTGTTTCTTCCACTGGTAAATTAGTTATAGCCGGCAGTGACAAGCGTGGTACTGCATACGGCGTCATGGAACTTTCACGGTTGATAGGCGTTTCTCCATGGGAGTGGTGGGGCAGATGCGACCTACAAAAGAGAATTTTTCAACTACCGGCTTCTTATCGGAATATGCAGCATCCCTTCCGTAGAATAATCGGGGGATTTTTTATCAACGATGAGGACCGGGGAGCACACCTTGGAGCTCGGCAGACATACGAGCCAGAGGTGATGCCAAATGCGGTCCGATACACAGTGAGCGATTTTTGAGTTTAATGCTGCGTGCCAGTACCTTCTGGCCGGCTATCGCGACTCGTATACCGGGCAACAAAGAAGTGGCTGATACAGTTTGGTATTTTCATTGAACTTCTCATCGTGAACCGATGATGCGGAATACCAATGGTGAGTGGAAAGCGGATGGAGTGGGAGAGTATGACCATGTTCACAACAGCTAGCCCATGTCTTGTCCTTTTGGGAAACAAAGGAGGTTGCAGGGTTGATGATCTGTATACTTTTGGGTATGCGTGGGTACATGACTGACGGTGCGATGAATGGTGCATAGACCATAGAAGAACAAAAAGCTGTTTTTGACCAAGGTCTTGAAGGATCAGCGCGATTTGTTGACTAAATATGTAAATAAGGATGTGACTCAAGTACCTCAAGCCTTTTATTCCTTATAGGAAGTGTCTGAGATGATGAAAATGCCGGGCCGTAAGTGCTCCGATGAAGCGACGCTGATGTGGTGTGATGACAATCTATGGTTAGTATCCTCGTCATTTCACAGCAGAAGAACGTGCCCGGCAAACGGGTATTATCATATATCTGGTTGGGGCGTCCGCATGATTATCTTTGGTTGGGGGACTGTCCATCCTTCCCGGTATACCAGCAAATGCCTTTTGGCATATGAGCGGGGTATAAGCAGAAAAAAAATGTGGATATTGAATGTCGGAGATATTAAACCGGCTGAATATCAGGTAGAACTTTTTCTGGATATGGCATGGAACCCCGGAAGAGGTGAAGCGGCAGGGAAAGTCGTTGCTCATCAACGTCATTTCCCCGAGCGTGAAAAATAGGGGACCGGCTACAGCCTGTCATGCAGGAAGTTTTATTAAGCTTTGGCTTATATCCGTGGGCAAGCCGGAATTTATGGGGGGAATACCTGCACGGAAGAGAAGCGATCCTAAGTTTAAAGTGATCAGTGATTTGCCTTGGTGTGAGCAGGAAATCAATGAACGTCTCGCCGCATATAGACAATTGTCAGGATAAGGTGGAGCAGGAATGGCGTGCGCCTGCACAGAAAGAAACTTATTGGTGAAGTATCCTGTCCCGTGCGGCTGCTCAGATGAATGGGGTCAACTGCCGACAAGCCCAGCTTGGCGCGTCGGAAAAAAGTTTCGATTGCGGATAGTGACAAACAGGGCGTATGCATTAAAGAAGCTTCATTGACAAAATCGCTATAACACAACAAAATGGAATCAACCACGCAGACTTCCGGTTTTCAATCGGTGGTTGCACTTATCGTCCGGGTTACCTGAAAACGTCAGGCTGTCTACGGTCGTTAATATGCTGAAGGGGCATCGGTTATTTGCAAGGCCGGGCTATGAAGGAAAGCTTCGCGGAAGCGGTGGTAAAAAAGAAAGAACTGACTTGAATTTGCTGCATAAAACGGATTCGTCGAGGTAGTACGGTTGTTGCCTAATCATCCGGTAGAAGCGGAGAACGGTTGGTGTTTTTACCATTTCCGCCGGAGCAATACGCAACTGAACGAAGCACAACAG